>Ga0163154_10003577_pt1 | contig 21394 bp, 12 predicted proteins | sample OliLakLV19MP9P1_FD_148649 | JGI IMG/M metagenome (GOLD analysis project Ga0163154, IMG submission 148649) | Freshwater microbial mat bacterial communities from Lake Vanda, McMurdo Dry Valleys, Antarctica - Oligotrophic Lake LV.19.MP9.P1 | ecosystem: Environmental > Aquatic > Freshwater > Lake >...
GCAAAAAACCTTCCACCACTATTTGGTCAAGGCTGATATTAGCGGTTACTGTAGCTCCATTGTTACTCCTGATAGTTATTACTCCATTAGTAGAGATAGGTGCAGCACCTGCAGCCACCCAAGCAGTGCCGTTGTAGGTTTGCCAGTTTGTAGCGGCGGCGAAAGTTACCGCGCCATTGCTGCGGTAGTCGCCTGAAGTTTGCGACCTTGCCTGCATGGCGAAGCAGGCGAGCATCAAAAAGGATAGGAAAAAGCCCCCAAAGCCACGAAGGGAGAAGAATCCTGTGTTGGATTGTTTAGTAATTTCGTTCATGATAGGTGTAATTTTAAATTGTCCAGATGCAAGTACTGCTTTTTTTTTGGAGTTTGCAAATTTTTTTAAATATTTTTGAAAAAGGCTGTTTACAAGCCAAAAAACTACATTTTCAGGAGAAAAAAATTACAGAAGCTGACATTTTTATTTTTTTGTATTAGACTTCTTGCAAAAATATTTCTAAAGACCTCACACACTCTCTCCGATTTGGAGAGCGGGAAAAGAACTTTCGCAAGAAGTCTATTGGTAAATCATAGCCTTGTATGTAGCGCAGCCTTTCAGTTTGTTTAGGGTATATGTGCAAAAAAAGGGTGTTTGGGTATATTATTTTTTACATAGTCCCCTTTTCTAATCTCGTTTTGTCCAAAACGCTACACGTAAGTTTTCTGATGAGAGGACAGATGGACGGCAAATGTGTAAGTTTCCTGATAAATGCAATTTAAATATTTGGTACGCTGACAAATTTTGTGTTGAACCACATAGGGACCTAGAGAACATAGCCCGAAACACTATGTTCCATATTTTTCTAGGTGGTTTATACCTTACTCCGCTAAAATTGTCGGAGCATTAAATATTTTGAATGAAATCGTTCATATCTTGCTCTGCGCTTAGGTTCAGCTTCTTTTTGAGGCGATAACGTGCTGTTTCCATACCTTTTACGGATATGTTGGTCAGTTGGGCTATTTCTTTTGAGGCGAGGCGCATTTTTATATAGGCGCAATGCTTCAATTCGTTTTGGGTAATTTCGGGAAAGGCTGTCTGTAATTTGCTAAAAAAATCGGGGTGTACTTCGGAAAAGTGCATTTTAAAATTGTCCCAATGTGCATCTAACTGAATGTTGCGCGCTATCAAACGCATAGCCTCTTGCTTGGTGTTGGAGGCAGGCAAGGTTTCTATCAATTCCTTCAATGCGTTGAATGCTTCTGTTTTTTGGGCTATTTGTACGCTGTTGGTAGCAAGTTCTCGTTTTTTTTGTTCCAAATTATGTTCGTAGATTTCTTTGAGCTTTTGGTTCACGTCATGCAAATTGATAGCGCTCCGAACTCTGGCTATCAATTCAATGACATTGATAGGCTTGCGCAAATAATCTACTGCGCCATTTTGCAAAGCCTCGTCGAGGTTGAGGTCATCTATCATGACTCCTGTAACAATGATTATAGGTATTTCAGCAGTGATGCTATTTTGTTTTAGTTGTTTTACAGCTTCTAGTCCTGTCATGACAGGCATATTCCAGTCCATGAGGATTAAATCGGGGACGTTTTGGTAGGCAAGTTCGCAAGCTACTTTGCCATTCGGGGCGTAGAGAATATCATACTTTGCACCTACCTCTTTGAAAGCCTGTAGCATCACCCGGAGACTATTGGTGTCATCGTCTGCCACGAGTATTTTTTTGTGCTGTATTGTTTCCATGAAGGGTATAATTAGCGTTAAATTTAGTAAAAAACCTTCGCATTTCAAAAAAATGCGAAGGTTTTAAGTGTTATATAATTTGTTGATATGCTTTGCTGCTTATTTTGTTACCAGTACTTCAATGCGGCGGTTGCGGGTGCGTCCTGCTTCGTCTGTATTGGGGGCTATGGGTTTCTTATCACCATATCCGATAGTCGTTAGGCGCGTGGCGTTGATGCCCTTGCCTCCGAGATACGCCTTTACAGACTCGGCACGTTGGCGAGAGAGTTCTGTATTGTTGGCAGATACGCCTACATTATCCGTATGCCCTTCGATGAGAAAGTTGTTTTTGGGGTATTTGTTCATCACTTCGGCTATTTTGTCTAAGTAGCTTAAGGCTTCTGCCTTGATAGTAGCTTTGCTTGATTCAAACAGCAAGGCGTGTGCATTTGCATTGAGTTCATCTTGCACTTGTTTGAGGTTTACTTCGCTAATCATTTCGGGGCAACCGTTGTTGGTGGCTACACCTGCTTCTTTGGGACATTTGTCTTGTGCATTGGCTACGCCATCGCCATCATCATCACGAGCAGAAGTGCGCAAAGTATCCGTTTTGATGACGTTTCCATTTTTGTCTTTGGTATCTTGCAAGACATAATTGTTTTGTTCATCAAAGATAGTGCGCTCTTGTTGTGTGGTTAAGGATTCTGTTTTGACGGTGTCGCGTTTGATTTCGTTGCCTTTGGCATCTTTGGTAACTTCGATGGTATAGCGTTCTGTTGCTGTTTCAGAAGTAATGGTTTCTTTTGTTTCTTTTACTTCTTCTATGAGTTCTTTTTTCTCAGGAGTTTTGCCTTTCAAGATTTTGCGATAACCAAAGACGATTTCGGGTGCGCTACCGCGTGTAAGGTCTTTGGTAGGAATATCATAGCTGACTGCGGCTACAAAATTACCAAAACCGCCTTCTAAAGCAACCACTCCTGCGCGTGTACTCCACCAAGCACCTAGACCAAGATAGCTTTTTTCGTTGAGATAATATTTACCTAACGCGCCTATGTTGAGTTGATTGCTTTTACGGCTATAAATGTAACGTGCATTGGCATTCAAGTTAAACTTTTCTTTGTCTATCAAGTCCCAACCTGCCGCAAATACATAATTCACAGGCATTTTTTCTTTTGCGCCTATGTTCAAAAAGCTGTAGGTGGGTGTATTGAGGTGATAAGCGGCAGCACTGAAGAACTTGCCTGCCTGCCCACGACTGTTTTCTTGGTACCACATCCCGCCTAAGCTTCCCGTGAAGAAACTTTTGGTCTGTGAGGCAGTAAGGAGTTGGTCTGTATTGGCATTGCTTAAAATTTCTTCACGACTTGTGAAGGAAGCAGAAGATACATTTTTGTTGTAAAACCCTAATTGCAAACCAAGCGCAATATTACTCTTGCCTGCTGTAAAGTTTTGCCCATAAGAACCTGTTATGCCTGTAGTCTGCAAAGCATTTGCGCCATCTATTTGCGTTTGGTCTTGCATCAAACCTACCCCAAAGCCACCAAAACGTTTATCGCCTTTGTATAGCCCCTGTGTATAAGAAAGCATTGGATTGCGATAAGAGAAACCTGAAGCAAGGTTTTCTTGCCTGTAGTGCAAAATTACCCTCTGTTCATTGCTACTCGCGACCATAGCAGGGTTGATGAGTAATGGACTGTGTTGGTATTGAGCGTACTGATTGTATTGAGCTTGGATAGGGAGCGAAAGGTATAGCATAAAGATACACGCTATACTACTTGTTTGAAATGTATTTTTCATTACCATGTAAAGTTAAAAGTTGGAAAAATAAAAAGCTTTGTAACATACTTTTACAGTGTTTTTTTCATTGTTTACTTAAACAAATGTATTGAATATTGCTTTATAAACATTGGCATTACTGTTGTAAACACTAACACCGCTGTTGTAAACACTAATAATTGTGTTTTCAATGCTAACATTTGTGTTTTTAACGCTAACATTTGTATTGTAAGCGTAAAAACTTGTATTGTATGTATTATTTTGAAAGTATGTTTTGTTTTAGCATAAGATAGGGCATAATACCCTATCTTATTGCCAAAAACAATGAAGGTTTAGCGTTGAATGTTGATATAACCTTTCTCTTTGATGCTTTTGCCTGTGGGTGTTTCATAAGAAATGAACCACGCATAGCGTACATTGGAAGGAGCAAGATTACTACCGTCATTTTTCACTGTACCGTCCCAACCTTTGCTCATCAATTCGCTCACGTTGTTACTTTCGTACATAGTGTTGTTGCGCAAATCAACAATGGTTAGTTTAGCATTGATAGGAACAACGCCTAACAATACATCAAAGAAATCATTTTTACCATCACCATTGGGTGTAAATATGTTAGGCATTACCAATGGGCGCACTACTTGTACTAAAGAAACAGCTGTTTCTACTGTAGAAATTGTTGCACAAGGGTAATTGGTGGTAAGTTGTATCGTTACGTTGTACTGTGCTTTCTTGCCTGCGGTTGCAATCAAAATAGCATCAGTCAAAGTGTAGGTAAGTGCGGTTGCTCCTACGATATTTTTACCATCTACTTTCCATTGGTACGTTACTATTACGGGGCTTATAGTAGTGAGTCCTACACCTGTATTGCTTGCTGCTGCAAGAAGATTGATGCTTGCGTCTTGGTCGATAATTCTATCAGTAGGACGTACATCGGCATCTGTAGCAGAAGTTATTACAATAGCGGGTGTCAAAGTAGGGTTTACGGTTACGGTTATAGGAGCAGAAACTCTATCATTACAACCCAATGCTACTCTACGGAATAGAATTTGCAAAGAAGCAGTACCTGTGTTTGTAAGTACACTGCTTGTATAGGTAGTATTGTTTGAGCTTGTAAGGTCAGCCCAAGTAGTGCCGTTGTCATTAGACCTTTGCCACTTGTAACTTACGAGTACGCCTGAACTTCCTGCAGGTAAGCCTGTGCTTGTGAAGGCTGCAGGGGCAGTGCCATTACAAATAATTTGCGTTCCTATAATACTTCCAGCAGTTAATTGACAATCATACGCGAAAGTAAAGAATTGTCCGTCATTCAAGTTTACACCAGAGAACTTCACGATACCATCTACAAAGCTATCAGCGTTTACGATGGTAGCTGTAGAGAAATCTGTACCGCTATTGCTGATAAGTAGTTTGTAGTTAAGTGCATTGGCGCTTGGATAATTCAAGCCTGTGATGTTGAACCACACTGCTACGTTACCTGTTTCGCCATTGTTTTCTTCTACACGCCATACTCTTGTCATACGGTATTCTACTTCGGTAGGCAAGTTGGTGAGGTAGGTTGCGGTTGCAAAATCCTTGCCTGCGCCATTGTTTGCCCATACTAAGAAGCGTTTATCGGCACTGATAGTGTTGGTATTAGCGTCATTGTCTATAGCTATTGTACCCAAACCTATGGTTACAATCTCTCCTGTGTTTACAGAGCGTGATTGTTTTTGGTACAAGTTGCCTTTGTCATCACGTCCTATTCCTGCAATATCTTTGTTGTAAAGGCCGCTTGGTGCTGCGTCCCACATACGGATACCTGTTGTGCCGTCCCAATCTGAAGCAAAGTAATTTTGTGCGGGAGATTGGTTGAGTGTAATGCCGTATTTTAAAGCCATATAAGACTCTACGCGGTTGCGTTCTACAGTAGTGAGCTTTTTAGGAAAAGTAATAACTTCAGGAATAGCTCCTTTGAAGTTGAAAGGCTCTTTAGTTGCGCCTGTGCCTATGCTTCCTATCACAAATTCACCACTCGTTTGAGGTGCGTGATTGGCTGTGAAGGTAAGTTCTGACTTGCCTTGCACATATACATTTGAACCATTGGCAACATCTTCATCAAACTGCACAGTACCCAATGATACTAAGCCTTCTTTGATAAAGTTTGGCACTGTTGGTGAGGCGCCGCCTGCTTGTCCCAAAGTTGTTTGAGAATTATACGCGAATCTGTCCCAATCATCATTATCTTCACCCCAAATGCCTTGATTATTGGCTACTGAGAGCGCAGCATCAGGCAAATTTATACCTACTACTGCCATTTGAGGGTTCGTACCTGCATCTATTTTGCTTGCTGTGCGGATATAACCACCTCCATCAAAGGTTATGGTTTTATTGAAGTTAATTAAACCGTTAGGATTATTCGCGCCAGTGCTTACTGTTGGAGTTCCTACTATGATGGGTGCGTTTTGTAGGAAGTCAGCGTCAGGGGGAGTGTTCCCTGATAAATCTACTACATTGTTGTCAGGCGAGGGAGAGATACCTATCCAAATTCCAGTACCGATACTTACTCCACCGGGTGTTGCAGGGGTGTTGTAACCGATAGTAAAGAACTGTCCGTCTGATAGGTTTACACCTGTAAAACGAATAGTCTTGCCTGCCATAGCTACTCCGCCTGCTACTGCTTGAGTAGTGGTAGCTGCGCTGAAGTCCACGTTATTAGTGCTTACCAATAAGTAGTAATTGCTTGTCAAGTTGGTATTATAACCTGCAATTCCTTCAAGGTTAAATTGAATTTCCATAGTTCCCAAGTCGCCGCCTACTTCTCTTGTACGCCATACGCGTGCCATACGGCTCGTGATATTAGCAGGGAGTTGTGTAGTGAGCGTAGTGGTAGGCAAGTTATTGTGCGCCCATACGAATGCTTGTTTATCATTGGCAATCGTGCTGGTATTGATTACATTGCTCATAGCAACATTGCTCAAACCTGCGCCTACTATGTCCTTACCTGTAGCATTCACAGATTGTTTTTGCAATAAATCTGAAGCATCATCTCTGGCAATACCTGTGATACCAAATTTATGGTTGCCCATTGCAGCTGCATCAAACCATAAGGTAGTGCCATCAGAAGCTACATAATTGGTGGCGGTAGTTTGGTCAAGCGTAATACCGTATTTGATAGCCAAATAAGACTGAATACGGCTATGTTCTATGCCTGTCAAAGCACCTGTATAAAATACGACCTCACCTATGCGTCCGTTGTGGAAGTAACCTCCTTCACCTGACCCCAATTCAAAAGTCGAGTTGTTGCCTGTGAAAGGACTTGCAGTAACATCAGAACCAATAGTCAAGCCATCGCGGATTATGTTTTGGTTATTGCCTGCGCCAAGTGCGGTATTGGTTGTAGCATACAAAGCACTCCATAAGTTTTGCCTGCCTGCGCTTGTATTCCAAGCGGCACTTAGGCGGTTGGCGCCTACGCTGTTGCCAGCGTCCCAATAAACATTTCCATCAGTCCAAGGCAAGTGCATACTTATGCGTTGTCCAAGCCAAGAGGCAGGAGCTACACTTTCACGGTAAAGGAAAGAGGTTTTTACTACGTCCGTTGTAACAACTTGATAGGTATTCAAATGATTGTAGGTAAGGTTTCCAAATACGGAATTGCCTCTCATTGCTTGATTTACACCATTGAATTGCACAGCAGGGTTATAGTTCAAAGAACTTGTGGCGTATGTAGGCAAGGCGTTGGCAGCATATTGAGTAAAAAGATTGCCTTTAGCTTGGTCTGTCCATACTTGTACGCTTTCGTTTTGTGCAACTCCTTCGTTTGCTTTGAGCCATAAACCGAGATTGGCACTAACACCGCCAGGTGCTTTTGGTGCATTGTAACCAATGGTAAAGAACTGGTCGTCTGCAAAGTTTACATTTTCGAAATAGACTTTGCCGTTCGCCAATGCTACAGCGTTTACTACAGTAGCGGTTGCAAAATTATTGCTTCCACTGATAAGGAGTTTGTAACTTCCTGTACTTTGAGCTGTATAGCCCAATCCTGTCAAATCAAACTCAACATCAACCGAGCCTGTTTCACCATTGTTTTCTTCTGTGCGCCAAACGCGTGTCATACGGTTGCTGATACTGGCAGGCAAGCCTGTAGTAGTAACGGCAGCGAAGTTAGCCGAGCCATTGTCGTTTGCCCATACAAGGAAACGCTTATCGGCAGGGAAAGTGGTGGTATTTTGTGCATTGGTTTCAAAGGCATTGCCCAAATACATAGCCACTATTGCGCCTATATTCACAGAGCGCGATTGCTTTTGTGTAAGTGCAGTATTGTCATCACGCCCTATACCTGCTATATTGCGGTTATATACACCTGTGTTTGCGCTATTCCATGTGATTGTGGTACCGTCAGAGGCTACATAGTTTGTAGCAGTTGTTTGGTCAAGCGTAATGCCATATTTGATGGCCAAATAAGATTGAATGCGTGCGTTTTCAGCAGCATTTAAAGCGCGATTGATAGCAAAAACTTCAGAAATAACGCCTGTATGACCTGCACCGATTTCGAATGATGCGCCAATGCCTGTTATAGCACTTACTGTTGCTGTTTTATTGGCAATAGCCAAGCCATCACGTACTATGTTTTGCTTGTGAGTCGCACTTACAAAGGTTGAAGTAGTACTATAAGGCAATGCCCAGATATTCGGGATACTCAATATGCCGCCCCAAGGGTTTTGGACACGACTTGTTGTTGCATCAACATCAAATATAAAATTTCCGTCAGTCCAAGGTGCGTGTGCGCTGACACGTTGATTGGACAGTGCGCCTATTGATTCTTTGAATAAGAAACTTTGTGTAGCAAGGTTTGTATTGCTTGACACAGCATAGAAGTTCAAATCAGTCAAAGGTGTAGTACCTAAGATACCTCCTGCGATGGTCACTTTCTTTGTGCCATCAAATACCAAACCGGGATTAAAATTGGTTTGTGGAGATACCAAAGCGGGAGTGTCGCTTCCTGTTGCAGTAGCATTTTTGCCGTTGCCTGTTTGGTCTTCCCATCCTGTAACATTGGGAGTGGGTGAGGTAGTTACACCTTGTCCACCTGTAAGCCAGAAAGAAACACCTGTAGTAACACCGCCAGGACCTACTGTAGCAGGTTTGTTTCTGGCAAAAGTAATGTATTGACCATTGGCTACATTAGCAGAGAATACCAAATCGGTACCACTCACTACTGCATTGATTACAGTTGCACCTGCGCTAAAATCGCCATCGTTGTCCACCAACATATACAAAGCACTTGTAGTAGCAGGAATGATGTATTGCAATGCGCCAAAGGCTGTATTTTCTTGGATTTGCCAGATGCGGTTCATGTGCATCTTGTTACCTGCGATAGCGTCCATGTTCGTATTTGCACCATTGTTTGCCCAGCTATGTGCAGTCAAATTGGTAGGCAAGGTTGCGGCTGCGTTGTAATTAACAGTAAGCAACTCGCCTGCGTTTACGCTCATAGATTTCACTTGCATAAGCGCGGATTTATCATCACGTGCAATGCCTGCAATATCTTTGTTGTAGACACCATTCAAAGCTGAATCCCACATATCTGTTTCATCAGAGAACACATAATCATAAGGTTTGCTTTGGTCAAGCGTAATACCATACTTGATAGCCAAGTAAGATTGGATACGTTGGTGTTCTTCAGTTGTTAATTGACCTGTGTACATTACTAGTTCGCCGACTTGCCCTTTGTGGTAGAACAAATCACCTGCAATATTGCCGTAACCAAGTCTAAAATCTGCTCCTAAACCTGTGAAAGGTGCAGCTGTATTGTCTATACCCAATGTTTTGTTGTTGTAAACAAGCCCTTGCTTGCCTGCACCCAATGCAGAAACGGAAGTACCCGAAAGACCTGCTAACAAATGAGGTACATTGACATCTACTGGAGATTGTAATGCTATTCGTTCAGGTTGGTCAGCATAGCCTGCATCAAACACAAAGTATTTGCCAGCCCAAGGGGTGTGCATACTGATTCTACGACTTCTTAATACTCCTGTTGCACGATTTACTGATTCGCGGAATAAGAAACTTGATTGAACAACGGTTTTGTTGCCCACCACATACACGTTTAAGTCATTGTAAGTAGCTGTACCCAACGTACCACCAACTAAATCCATGTAATTGCTCGTTCCATTGAAGCCGATAGAAGGATTGAAGTTAATCGCGCTATTGTTGAGGGCAGGCGAGGCAGTACCTGTGGCAACTAAGTTCGTGTTGCGAGTTTGCTCTTTCCAACCGGTAACGGCAGTAGTGCCTGTTACGCCATCGTTGGCTTTTACCCAGAAGTTCAAATCTATACCTACACCACCAGGTGCAGTTGTAATCGGACCTGCAGGGGCGGTAATTTTATTGGTTTCAACGCCTATTGTGAAGCCTACACTGTTTGTAATTACATCGCTGTTGTCTGAATTGATGGTATAAACAATGCGTGAGAATATTCCTGTTAGCTTGATAGCAAAACCTGAATTGGCTACATCTGTTCCCGCCGGTACACTTATTTCATTGCCGGTAATGACTACGCCTGCAGGATTTGAATCCAACAGTGTAAGGACAGTACCCGCAGGAAAGGTGATTTTGAAAGGCTGTGCGTTAGTAAAGTTAAAGAATAAGAACGGGTCAGTCAATTTATAGCCGCCAAAGCTTACGTTGGCATAGTTTTGCGCTCCGTTGCTCCAATCTATTCCAGTAGCTTCATTTACTACATCTACGCTTGTAACACCTATAACATCATTGGTACAAGTGTTTGTAGCCCATGTAGTTGCGAATACTGAACCGCCGTTGGCACCTAATGCATTTGAAGTAAAGTTTACGGGAGCTACGCCAATTGTACCGTTGCTTTTGCCATCATTGGTAGCATCTGTATTCCAATTAACTGTAACAAGGTCAAAGGGGTTTTTGTAGGCAAGGGCAAAATATACGACAGGATTGCTGTTATTGGTAACGTTGTTAAAATACAAATTGCGCACACTTGTAAACTCCGCATCTATGGCAGGGTTGCCAGTTACAGCATTAATTGAATATGCTATAGTAGAGAAGTCGGGTACTAAGCTCACTACGATTTTGTAGTCAGCAGGGTTTGTATTTATATAACCCAAAGCATCTAAGTGCATTACAACGGTATGTTGTGTAGAGAATTGCATTTGCCATCTTTTGGCAGAGATGAGATTCACGCCTACTACTCCAGTAAGTGGAGTCATAGCAGAGAGATTCAAAGATGCTCCATTATCGCTTATAGCAGTATAAGTTTTATCTGCTGAAGTAGCTGCATTAACTTGATTAGAAGCAGGAATAGCACCTGAAGCCACCATAATGGTTGCTTTTCTATCCACATTTACACTGCGAGATTGTTTTTGGTACAACTTGCCTGCGTCGTCACGTGTCATGACCACTATGTTCTTATTGTAAGCACCTGCTGTGGTGGCATTCCAAACGACTGTTCCGTCAGAAAGGATATAATTTTGTGCGGTCGTTTGGTCAAGTGTAATACCATATTTGATAGCTAAGTGTGATTCGACTTTGCTACGCTCAAGGGTAGTTTGTGTACCGCCAAACACGATTATTTCACTTATATCACCTTTGAACACCCTTTGAGTTAAGTTGTTTATAAAGGTGCGCCCACCGATTTCAAAGTTGCGAGCAGTGCCTGTACCCAATAAACAACCTGAGAGCGGTGGAAGTTCAAGACCATCTATCCGAATATTACCACCTACAGTGCTGGTAACGCTGCCGTATTCTCCTCTAAATAACCTATAATTATTAATAGCTGTAGAAGCATTTGCTGCACCTCCACAGCCATCGCCATCAAGTACATACCTGCCATTATTGGCACTTGCGCCTGACCATGCTATACCTGGGCCTGGCTCTGTTACACCATACGTAGAGAAAACTCCTCCTGTATTGGCAGAGGTGCCATTGTCTTTTGCGACGAAGTAAATATTCGCCTTAGTTGCCATAAAATCCACATCGGAGATACCGCGCAAGACTTTGCCTGTTGTACCCAAAAAACTTACAGAAGGGTTGTAGTTAACGGTTGCTGTTTGCAAAGTAATATCTACTGAGGGTACCGCGGCTGTTGCTTGTATGTTTGTATTATAAGTTTGGTCAGCCCATTGGCTTACATTGCCACTTGCCTGCGTGACACCTGCGTCAGCTTTGAGCCAAAGGTTTAAGCCTGTTGTAACACCTGCAGGAGCATTGAGTGCGGGGTTTATAAATACATCGCGTGTACTGGTGATTTGGAGTACAGGCTCGTTTGCCATTCCGCCAAATTCTACATAATAGCCTTGAATAGTGCCATTGTTAAATGCAAAATCGTTCCATTTGCCATTTGGGAGAAAATGTGCAAAGTTTTCTGCACCTGAATTGTTGGGTTCTCCACCAGCCCAGTTGTTATATATTCCTCCTACTATTGAACCTGATGGGCCACCTTGCCAAAACCGCAAGCCTGCTTCCGGGCCTGTTACCCAGTACCAAGCGCCTTCGCCATTGGGCGTGTAAGTGCCATTAAAACCTATGTCATCACTTGCGCCAACCCATCCACTTTGTGCGATAGCGTTAAAGGCAAAGTTGTTTTCTTCTACACACATAACAGTAGCCAAGTACCCTTGCAAACCGAAATGACTTGCACTGTTTGAGGCTGTATTTGCGGCTTGCCAAGTAATAGAAGTCGCATTTACATAACGGTAATAATGCTGAACAGGTGCTCCACAAGGTGTAAAAGGTAAAGCATCGCCTAGAGTAAAGGAAACAACTCGCTTAACAGCTGAGGGTGTTGGAGTGGTATTGCTGTACCTAATTGTACGCAAAATCTCTTGATATTGTGCCAAAGTAGCTGTACCTGTTAGTTTCAAGGTACCTGTAGTGGCAATAAATGTGCTTGTTACACCATGCAAACTAGCAGGATAAACAAGCTGGTCTTGCCCACTCACATAACCACCCGCCGCAATATCAAAGTATGCATAAGCGGCATCAATACTTCCCGTACCTGTAATGATCAGGTTAGGGTCAACAATGATGGTAGTGCCAAGCCATGCTGTCGCGCTATTGCTACCTGTTAATACAGGAGCTTGTGCGGCAGCATTTTGTGGGCAGGCAAGGTTGATAATAGTGAGCATCGCCATGACGCTGAGGAGCAATCGGCTCGTCCGCCCCCATCGCCACGCGCTTCGCTCACTTGGAATCCGTTTTTTTGTTAAAATGTTCATAAGATTATGACTTTTAATGAATTGATTTGATTAGAAACTTTGAGGCTTCCAACTGCGTGCAAAGTTAGAGGGCGTAAACTTAGAAAGCTATTTTCGCACCCCTTCAAATACACTTCAAACGCCCTTGCCTACCCCTTCAAATACACTTCAAACCCTATATACAGGCAAAACGAGATGTAATAGTACGTAAAAAAACTTCACACTATAAAATAGCGTGAAGTTGCTAATAGCTAATAGAGCGGTGCTGCTCCTTATTTTGGTATGTATGTATTGTACATTCGAATATTATAATGTTGCAAAATTAGTGTGTATATAGCAAGAAAGCTATTTTTATATCCCTTCAAATACACTTCATTGGAAAAAATAAGTTATATTTGCAATAAAAAGGTTTGACCAGCAGAACCTTTGAGATTTTGCAAGTGCGTTATTTTTCAGTCAACTCTTAATGACAACCAATTAAAACAAAATGATAAAGTTACTGCTATGTATATGTGTGTGTTTATTTACTATCCCATCTGTTTTTGGGCAATATAAAACATACTTGACTACTTTTCAACATACATTTGATAAGGCAAAAAAAATAGAAGAAAAGAAGGTGCTTTTGTGGGCAATGAAGGATTCTGTAAATTTCATTATGGGAACTTCCCACGATACGCTCAAGATGGAAGCTTATCTGAAAGTTTGCGAAATTTTGTTGAAAAAAATATTAGGAACGCCGAGCGATAAAAAGTTCTTGCCTCTTGCCTATTTTTTGGTAGGGCATTTGTACTTACAAACCAATAAACGAGAAAACCTTGCCTACCTCTACAAAGCATACGATGAGGCAAAAAAACAAGGGGACACGGAAACAACATACGCCTCACTTGATTTTATTACCCGTTTTTTATTTTCATCGGGCGAATATGAACAAGTATTGCCTTACTTCTTAGCAGAAGAAAGATTGTTGGAAAGTGGTAAGATTAGTCAAAAACTATACAACTATAGTAGTTTATTGAACAGCATTGCGTTGTCTTACAACCATTTGAAAAAGTATGACAAAGCCATTCAATATTTTCAAAAATGTTTAACAGAGGCAAAAATAAGCAAAGATACCGCATGGATAGGACTTGCTTATGGCAATATGGCTATGGTTTATTTGAAACAAAAAGACTATGAAGTTGCCCTCACATGCCTGCGATTAGATGTAAAATATAGCCTATTATCCAAAAACAAGCCAAGTGCCATGACTGCCTGGATGGGTATAGCTGAAATTTACCAGATTTGGCAAGAGAATAAAAAAGCTTCGCAAGCTATGGATAGTGCTTGGGCGTTGCTGGCTGTTATTCCATCCCATGAAACAAAGATGAGCATGGTGTTTTTGTACAAAACAGCTTATAAATTCTATAAAAAAAACAAGGAATTTGAAAAACTGCCTCTGTACGCGGATAGCTTATTGAGTTTTTTTGAAAAAGATGCCAGTAATAGTTACAAACAAGACCTTCAGAAGATACACGCACAATACAACGTAAAATTCAAAGAACAAGAACTTGCCCTTTTGCAACGTAGAAAAGACATAGACCGCTGGATTTTATACTTTGTAGGGTCAGTCGCTATTTTGGTCGCAGTTTTAGCGATACTATTGTTTCGAAACAATCGTAAACAAAAGAAAACCAATCATTTGCTCGAGGAAAAGCAAGAGGAGATAGCAGTCCAAAATGAGGAATTGAATACACAGAAAGAACAATTAGTTTCTCAAAACGATACCTTGCAAAAGATAAACAGCACGAAAGACAAACTTTTCTCGATTGTTTCCCACGATTTTCGCAGTCCCTTGAACGCCCTGAAATCTACCGCTTATTTGATGTCAAGCGAAAATATATCGCCTCAAGAAATAAAAGACCTCACGCAAAACGTCAAAACGCAAATTCATCACACTTCCTATTTCTTAGAGAATCTTTTGTTTTGGGCAAAAAGCCAACTCAAAGGTTTTCATATCTCGCCTGAAGTGTTTGATTTGCAAGAAGTGGTGGCGGAAAATTGTGAGCTTGCCTTGCCTCAAAACAAGGAAAAACACATTGTGCTTGAGAACAAAATTGACAAGCCCGTTTTGATTTTGGCTGATAAAAATATGACGCGCCTTGTTTTTCGTAATTTGCTTTCTAATGCCACCAAATACTGCAAAAAAGGCGATACTATTTCCCTTGCCTACCAAATCAAGCAAGATGAGGTGCAAATTGTGGTGCAAGATACAGGCTTGGGTATGACTGAAGACCAACTTGCCTGCCTTTTTACACCTCACACAGGCTCTACGTATGGCACAAATAACGAAAAAGGCGCGGGTTTGGGGCTGTTGCTTTGCCACGACTTTATAACGCACAATGGAGGCAAGATTTGGGTAGAGAGCGAAATAGGCAAGGGCAGTACGTTTTATTTTACCTTGCCTGTAGGCAAGGTGGGTGAAGAACAACTTGATGAGGAATTTGTTGGAGAGCAATTAGAAAACGGGGCAATGCTTTATAGATTATAGCGAACTTGTTGCGAAAGTCCTTTTTCGTCTCTCCAAATTGGAGAGAGTTTATTACTTAATTTCTACTTTGTAGAGGTCTTTCCTCAGACTTAAAACGGCTTGTTCTTCCTCATAAGTCCAAGACCAAAACGAATATTTCGCTTGTGTTTTAAGAAAATAATGTATTCGCATAGCCAATTTCTGTGAGTCTTCGGGTGTCAAAGGTAACTCTTTTCGGTGCGCTTGCAAAATAGGCAAAGTCTTATCTGCCATTAACAATAAAAACGCAATATCTATTTCTTTGCGTTTGTTTGACAACTGTTTGTAGTGTTCGATGTTATGTGTTACTATCAGTATATCCCAATCGACCAAGCTCATCAAAATCAGCATAGTATAAACAGCCCAGCCACTGACTTTCAACAAAAAGTAACTTGTTTTTTTGTCTTTTATTTTCAATAAAAGCGTAATCAAACCCACTAAAGTAAGGCACAAAAACATACTATCGCCCAACCACAAAAAATGTACATCAATCACATTCACTACCACAAACAAGACGTTCACCATAGCCATGAGCATTATCCCAATTCTATATTCATTTTTTAATGCGAACATTTTGATGGGGTAAATAAGTGGTTGGGCAACTTTGATGCGCTTGCGCATGATATAGGTTTCCTCTTTGCTTTCATCAAATTTCCAGAACTTGCCTACCCGCCAATCATACAGCAAGACCCCCAATCCAAACGCACCCAAAAGTACAAACAAGATGTGCAGTATCTCCATGTTTTCAAAAAACTTGCCTGCCCAATGCGCCAGCTTTACCCCTAACGTGTCCGTAAAAGTACTAAAAATAGGATTCGCTACCTTGAATATCAAGAAGAAAATTACAAACACCGACACGGGAATGGTGCTTAATTTAGTGTATTGCCAAAAGATGACCAACTTTTTATTGCCACCTGCCCATTTTTCAGGAATTTTTAGCACCCATTCCAAAAAGGCGGTTAATGTGCCTTCAATAGCCACCAATATGCAGGCAAGGACATAATGTATAGCGCGTAGGTAAGGCTGATGCGACAATACAGCCAACAAACCAAGCGAAACAAAATACGCTATTTGGGCTATGATAGAACCATTCCAGACAATCATACTTGCTGTGAGCGGACAGCAAGCAGATAGCGCAAGGGCAAGTTTTTCAGGTTATCGGCATACAAGACAGACAAAACTATCATCAGTAAGGTGCTGAAAACCAATACATTCAGCCCTAATTTCTCTTGCCAAAAGAGTAAGTCAAATAAAATGACTAAGAAGCTCCAAAGGGCAATTTGATAATTTTTCATAGTTATAAACAACAAAAGCACTTTGAATTGCAAAGTGTAATAATAAATAAAAAAACGACTCATATCGCCCATAAAACAACACTAATGTATATTTTTAATCAGACTTTCCATTGCATCTAAGTGACTGCTAAAAGCTTGCTTGCCTGCTTCTGTAACTTGGTAAGAAGTTCGTGGTTTGCGGGCTACAAATTCTTTGCGCACTTCGACATACGCCACTTTTTCGAGGGCAGTAAGGTGGCTGGCAAGGTTGCCGTCAGTAAGGTTAAGAAGTGTTTTTAGTTGGTTAAAGTCCACCCACTCATTCACCACTAACGTAGCCATGATACCCAGCCTGACGCGGCTGTCAAAGTGCTTATTGAGTCCATCTATAATATTTGTCATTGGGTGCGTTCATAACGATTATACATCAATAGTCCATATACGATATGCAACACGCCAAAACCTATTGCCCAAAATAGTAAGCCATAGTTCAGAAAAAATGCTGAACATAGCCCCAAAATCGTTTCAAATATACCTAAATAATATACTTCTCTGAGTGTGTATTTACTTGCATTGATAAGCCCCAAGCCATAGAAAATAAGCGTGCAAGGGGCGATTAAGCCAAAACGTTTTTGGGTAAGCAAAATAATACAAAATACACCGCCTACCAGCAAAGGTATAAATAAACTTTCTATCATGTTGTAGGTGCTTTTGTCCCACATTTGCAAATGGTAACGTTTTGCTTTACGCCAAGAAAAGTAATAGCTTACGCCAAGCGATAAAAATAAAACTATACAAGCGTTGATAAAGAAAAACAGAACAGAGTCTTAACGTGTACCTTTCTCATCAAAAGCGTGTTTGTAATATGCAAGAACAGAAAAATTCATTCCTACATACCAATACGCGACGCCGGCACCTATCAGGGCAAATAAACCAGAAAATACGCCTGACAATCCGCTTAACGATAAAAATCGTGTGGAATGTTGCATAATATTGCGTATCTCGGCAAGAGTTTCTAAATATTCTTCAGGCGTTTTTTTGCATATCATATAAAGTACTTTGAGATGCAAAGTAAAAAGAAAGTATCACACCTCCAAATTTTTCTTGTGATATTTTGTGAATTGTTTGAAAAATTTTTGTGTTAAACCATATAAGAAATATAGTAAAGTAAAGACAAGGCGTGCCTTGTCTTTACGCCAATTTTACTCCTCGTCATTTTTAAACTCTTCCCAAGTTTTCACTTTGATTTCGGCAAGGCTTGCTTTTTGGAGTTGGGTGTTGATAGCAGGGATTCTCTTGGTTTTGATTTCTTCAAACTTCTTTTGTGCATTTGCCAGCTCGCCCTCTAGCACTTTCAGGCTTTCGAGTTGCGAAGTAGCAGGTTTGCCTGAAAATTGCATCACAGCTGCATACAAGTTGATTATTTTTTCACGCAGTTGGTCTTCGGCTGTTCCGACATAATTATCACCTGTAGTAACTACCAACATTTTGTTAAAGTTTTCCATTTCTTTTGAAAACGCTTGGAGATTTTTAGCCAATTTAGGGTTAGTTTTAGCGTGTTCGTCGCTTACCTTTTGAGCATTTTGGATGGTGCTGGCGATGTAGGCAAGTTGCTCTGTCATATCATACAACTTCATGACGCTGGTTTGTTGCAACTTGCGGTCTTGGGTAGTATAAGGCGAATTGGGGTCAGGTGCTAGGGTTACAAAAGTTTCAAAGGTTTCTTTGCCTTTTGTCATTTTGATTTTGTACTTTCCTTCAGGCAAGATAGGACCTGCGAATGCGCCGCCTGCTATGGTCTTGCCTACAGCCGTTTTGGGGCGTTTGAGGCGCGTATCCCAGTCAACTAAGTTTACGCCGCCTGACTTGCCTGCGGGTAGCTTAGAGATAAGCCTACCATTTTCGTCAAGTATTTCTAAATACATATCACCGAAAGTATGTCTTTTGGCAAGATAATAGCCGAGTTTTGCATATCCGCTTGGATTTTCGCCTACGAACTCTCCTGCCCCCGAAAATTCTTGTGAGCCGCTACCCAATTCTAATATGACAGGCTTTCTTTCAAAAAAATGGACGTTTTTGCTCAATACTTCAGAAGTCAGTTGGCGCAAGGGCGAAATATCATCTATTATCATCATACCGCGCCCATGCGTAGCTATCACTAAGTCATGCTCTCTTGGGTGAATGACCATATAAGGCACTGCTACAGGCGGCATGTTGTTCAAGAATTGAGACCAATTTGCGCCCCCGTCAATAGATACATACAGGCCAAATTCTGTACCCAAAAACAATAGATTGGGGTTTACTAAATCTTCTCTGATGATATGTGCATAGCCTTTTATTTCAGCATTGGCAAGGCTTTTCCATGTTTTTCCCAAGTCTGTTGTTTTGAAAATGTATGTTTTTTTATCTCCGTTTCTGTGTCCGTCAAAAGTAGCATAACAAGTATTTGCCTCAAAGTGTGAGGGTTCTACGTGGCTTACCCATGTATTTTTAGGCAAGCCTAAAGGCAGTAAAGTGGCTACTGTATTTGTCCAAACCTTGCCTGCGTCAGTAGTAACTTGGAGATTGCCGTCATCAGTACCTACCCAGACAAGTTGCTCACTCTTAGGTGATTCGCCTATAGTAACGATGGTACAATGGTTTTCGGCACTTGAATTATCGGCACTTAAACCGCCAGAGTTTTCTTGTTGTTGTTTGGTAGCGTCATTGGTAGTAAGGTCGGCGGATATTTTCTTCCAAGTGTCGCCCATGTCTTCTGAGCTATATAAAAACTGTGCGCCACAATACATTTTATTGGTGTTATTGGGGCTAAGTTGTATGGGCGTACTCCAATTAAAGCGCAATTTAGGCTCATCTTTTTGGCGATACGGTTTGATGTCTTTTGCTTGATTATTGGATTTGTAATAGCGGGACATATTGCCGCCTTGGTATTCAGAAAAAACAATGTCTTTGTTGGTAGGGTGTGGTTGTGTCCAAAAACCATCGCCTCCGCCTACATTTTGCCAATCTCGATTTTCGATGCCGTTCGAGCTTTTTGAGGGGGCGGTCCAGGAGCCGTTGTCTTGCAAACCGCCATAAACATTGTACGGTTTTTCATTATCCACACTTACATGATAGAATTGCGAAAGAGGCAAGCCCTTTACCATTTCGAATACGATTGCGCCGTCCCAAGAGCGGTAAATCCCTCCGTCAGTGGCTACAAATATGTTGTCTGTATTTTTGGGGTTTATCCAAAAGTCATGAAAATCAGAATGAACGCCACTGCCTATGGTACGGAATGTGTTGCCGCCATCTTTGCTTACAATGCCATTCAGACCTGCTTTGTAAACAATGCTGTCATTTTTAGGGTCAATGACCAAACGAGAAAAGTAGAAAGGGCGTACAGTTAAGTTAAAATCGTTGCCTACTTTTTTCCAGTTTGCCCCTGCGTCATCGGAGCGGTAAAAGCCTTTGTCGTCTTTTTCTTTGGACTCTATAGTAGCATAAAGTACATTGGGTTTGGAAGGTGCGACAGCTATAGCGAAGCGTCCAAAGTCGCCTTTGGGCAAGCCGTTGTGTATCTTGTTCCATGTTTTGCCTGCGTCAGTAGATTTGAACAAGCCGCTACTTTTGCCTCCTGAACTAAAAGAGTAGGCTTTCCTGCGAAACTCCCACATAGAAGCGTACAAGATTTGCGGGTTTTGTGGGTCTATGTCCATGTCGGCACAGCCTGTATTTTCATCAATGAAAAATATTTTCTCCCACGTCTTGCCTGCGTCAGTGGTTTTATAAACGCCTCTTTCCGCATTTCCATTCCAGAGATGCCCCATAACGCCTACATATATTGTATTGGGGTTATTTGGGTCAATCAAAATGCTGCTAATCCGCTCCGAGTTCTCCAATCCTTTGAACTCCCAGGTCTTGCCTGCATTGTACGAACAATAAATGCCGGTACCTACCGATATGCTATTGCGCGTCCAGGTTTCGCCTGTGCCTACCCAGATGGTGTCGGGGCGTTGTTGGTCTACAGTTATTTTGCCTATAGACTGTGTGTTTTGGTCAAAAATAGGGGAAAAGGTTACGCCGCCATTGATGGTTTTCCAAACGCCTCCATTGGCTGCGCCAATATAAATTGTTTTGGGTTCGCGGTTTACGCCTTCTATATCCGAAACGCGCCCACTCATAACAGCAGGTCCGATATGCCTTGCTCGCAAAGAGCCAAACAAAGCGTTTCCTTTTAGTTGTTTGTCTTGAGCAAAGGCAGGCAAGGTAAATACACACAAGAGGTATGTCATGAATGTTTTTTTCATAAAAATATAAGGTGGGAAATTGTTGGAATATATAGTTTTTTCGTTTGGCTATATTAGTATAGAAAAATCCTTCCAAATTACGGTTATGCTTATCAATATTTTTCGGCTAATAAAATACAATCATTTTTAATATATTGAAAATAAACACATTAAACCCGCAAAGTTTTGAAAACTTTGCGGGTTTTGGCAAGTACGCATCAATGTCTATCACCTAAAAAGGCGTGATTTTGTCTAACTATTTATTTTACTTCTTATAGAATTGATATGTGCGGTACAAAATGAGGTGCTCCGACAATTTTAGTGGAGCAAGGTATAAACCACATAGCAAGATATGGCATACAGTGTTTTGGGCTATGTTCTCTATGTTTCTATGTGGTTCAACACAAAATTTGTCAGAGTACCTAACTTTTGTTTTGAAGGATATATCCGACATTTCCCAGCGTGTTTTTCAAAAGAAGCATTTATTAAAAATTGAGCTGAAAAACGAGTGTTTCAATGGGCGCAATCTAGTTTTGTCCCCTTTTAGGAGCGTTGTGGAGGCATTTAAGCGGGTAAACAAGTCGGTTTTCTTATAAACTTGCAAATTTTCAATGCAGGCAAGGATT
>Ga0163154_10003578_pt1 | contig 21394 bp, 16 predicted proteins | sample OliLakLV19MP9P1_FD_148649 | JGI IMG/M metagenome (GOLD analysis project Ga0163154, IMG submission 148649) | Freshwater microbial mat bacterial communities from Lake Vanda, McMurdo Dry Valleys, Antarctica - Oligotrophic Lake LV.19.MP9.P1 | ecosystem: Environmental > Aquatic > Freshwater > Lake >...
CCTCGCGCACATACTCCGGCAGCGAGCGGTCTTGCGCCGCAAGACGCGCAATGAAATCCGGGCAGTGCGCCTGCACCAGCGCGTACAGCAGCGTGCGCTCGGGCGCATGCCGCGCGTAGGTCGGCGCGGCCGCCTGCGCGGACGGCGCGGCGCTGCTGGCGAGGCGCGGCGCTGCTGGCGAGGCGCGGCGTTGCGCGTCCCTCCCGTGCGGTGAGGCGCAGCACGAAACGCTCAAGGATGGTCGTTCAGGCTCACTTCTCCTTGGAATCACGACACCTCCTCCAGGCTTATGTCTCGTTGGAAAAGGCTGCCAGTTGACAACTCTATAAATTTCCCAGAACACTGCTTGGCAAACTAGCCAGCTGCAAATCATCGGATAAAGGATCGAGATTCTTACTAGGTCACTCTTAGCTGTAGTACTCCTTTTCATTACGGGGACAGTCTGCGCCCAGAATCACAACGTGGGTGATTACTTTGATGATGGAGAAACTCTCCATCTTATATATTCATGGTACGATCCTGCCGCTCCGATTACGCCCGGCCCGGATGACGACTTCCAGCAAACACTACCACGGTCCGGCGGATACAGCGGGGGAGGGGCGATAGAAATCAAAGTAACCGATCACCCTGCGAGACAGTGGGATGCACTCCGCTTCCTGGAACGATCACAACTGGTCGACGGCTGCCATCTGTCGGCGGCATACGCGTGTTTTTTAGTGTGGATTCAGGGGGCTCTCGTGGTTGAGCTTTGGAGAGCGCGAGCAATCGGAGTCGCCGTCACAAGAGTACCAATTTCCTCACCTAAGCTGCACTGTATTAGGCTCCGAACTTACGAAAGCGGCGATTGCAGCGAGGGCATGGCCTCGAAACCTTGCAGTTGGCACCAGCGTCACGGGTGTATTCTCGATTGAACTGAAACGTGGACTGTCGAGTGCAGAGCGCGGGCGTGGGGAGGGGGAAACCCCGCTTGTTTGCCTACGGTCATTTTTGGCGGGGGAAACGCACCCGATAGCGCCATTGGCGAATGCTCGTAGCGTACGATTCTACGAAATTCAACGATGGGGTTCACCTAATTTCTAGTCTTAGCTTTGAAACGTCCCGCGCGTCCCTTGGCCGTCGCGGGCTGTAGGGTCTTTAATCAATGTATTCGTTTGTAGACAGGGAGCATCCTGAATGTCGAAGTTCGTTTCCTTGCTCATTGTAGGCGCCGTAATTGCCTGTCTTGTTTGGTTTCAAGTTGGCAGGCCGGGGATCCAAGTTGGCAGGCCGGGGATCCAAGGCGTAACGAAAGAGTCTGGCGATAAATCGAACGAAGCCTTAATAGCTCGTGCTGACCGAGCCCCACAGGTCGTCCGTCCGGCGTCGGATCCAAGCAAAACTGTGGATTTGCGCGTCTTGAAAGTCCGAATGGCAACTGACCACGCAGAAGCGTCAGCCGCGGGCCTATATACTCTCTCGGCTGCCGAACTGTGGCACGTGGCCCAGCGTCATCCGAACCCTGAAGTCCAACGCGCGGGTTGTTTTGTTTCTGGGTGTCTGGCTTATGGATATTGGATAAAGAGTAAGAACCTGGGTAGAGAGAGTACGGCAATTCAGTTTGGCAGCGAGAGCCGCCGTGATTATTTTGCATACTATTGTAGAGGTGTGGTAGATGCTGAGAATCCAACCGTTTTTACCGACCCCTTCGCAAAATTTGTCGACACGGTGTGTATCGATCCTGAATATCAGCAGGGTCTGAGCAGCAAGGCCGAAGATTTTATGAGCAGAACTGACATCTCCGAGGAAGAGATAATAGCGTTTTTGAGTAAAACCACTGATCAAATGGCCATGTATTATTACACCAACTATGCACTTGAGCGGGGTTTGGCTATAGATGGGATTGATTTCAATGAAATCAGAAGGGGATTGATAGGCGACTCCAATCAACTTTATGAATTGTTGGCGTTAAAGTTCGGATGCCGCATACTGGGGTTTTGCGACGCAGGGAGCTCGGTTTTAGCCAACCTTTGCGAGCGAGGAATGAGTTGCATGGCCGGAGATACTCTGTTGTCCATCGCGCAGCGGAACCTATCTCCAGTGCATTTCGAACAATGGCGGGCGGCGCAACTAAAAACACCGTCGAGAGGGTGACATTTGCCGCAACATCATCTGTGTGTTTGACCAGTGCAGACCGAGCACGAGCGCTACATCACCGAGGAGCACGTCGGCCGCCCGGTCGTGGTGATGAACTATCCGGAAGGATCAAGGCCTTCTACATGCGCCTCAACGACGACGGCCGCACCGTCGCGGCAATGGATTTGCTCGCACCCGGCATCGGCGAGATCATCGGCGGCAGCCAGCGCGAGGAACGTCTCGACCAACTCGACGCGCGCATGGTCAAGTTCGGCCTCGATCCTGCCCACTACCAGTGGTACCGCGACTTCCGCCGCTACGGCACCGTGCCCCACGCCGGCTTCGGCCTCGGCTTCGAACGCCTGATTGCCTACGTCACCGGCATGAGCAACGTCCGCGACGTAATTCCGTACCCGCGCACGCCGGGGAATGCGGCGTTCTGAACAACGATCGACGGAACGGGAACCCCGCGCCTGTGGTAGGCCGGGTCCTATGCGCCCGCCAATGTCGATTTTTGCGACACTGACGCGAGCGCGAGGCGCCCGACTCTCGCTACGTAGCGAAACGCGGCGCTGGCGCGATCACTGCAATCGCCGGACCAAACTCTACGCGCGCTCAGAGCCACGCCACTTCAATTCCGAATTGGCGCTACCTGCCGAATGAAGATTCCCGTCCTTCCGCTGATCCTGGTCGCACTGGTCGCGGCCTCCATTGGCCGCTGGACCGCACCGTCAACGAGCGACCGACCCGGCGCGACAACTCCTGTGGTGGCACCAGAGACGCCTGGGGAAGTCGCACGCGCACCCCGCCCCGAGCAGAATGACGTCGCGCCACCTCAGCCCGTCGCACCACTGTCCGCCTTCATCCCACCAGAAGCTCCCGCGCCCGACGCGCGAGGTCTGGGATTCGATCCAACAGATTTCCTCGCCGGCCTGCCGCAGCAGCTCGACCAGATCGCTGATCTCGCCCGCGGCGGGGACGCGAAAGCGCTCGGTGAGCTCGCCGAATGGGTCGACTACTGCAGACGCGCGGAGCATGCGGTTCGCATGGGCACGCTTGGCGCGCAGATCAGCAACGCACTCGTCGACGGCTACAAGGACGCGTCCGTCCAGCAGTACTTCAAGCAAGTTCAAGCGTCGTGCGTGGCATGGAAGAGTCTCCACCCGTGGATCATCGCTGAGCAGGCCAGCATGGATGCAGCCAATCGTTTGACCTATTTGCAGATGAAGGCGTCGACTTCGGACCCGTTCCCGAGTATAGGAAATTCAAACGCCCTTTTCGGGCAGTCTGCGCGGTAGCCGGAGGCGGCGCAACCGTTGGTTTTGCTCGGTTTGGCCTGGTTGGGGGCGTCATTGCAGAGCGTTTGGGCGGGTTGATGGGTGTTCGGCAGCGCCGCTCGTGGCGATTTCCACTGGTTGCCGATGGCGGGCCGAGCGCTGGTTGGTTTTGCTCGGTTTGGCCGTGGTTGGGGCGTCATTGCAGAGCGTTTGGGCGGGTTGATGGGTGTTCGGCAGCGCCGCTCGTGGCCATTTCCCACCGGTTGCCGACAGCGGGCCGAGCACTTCCCTGCGGGGTCGTGGCCGCTCCGTGTGGTCTTGCCTGGTTTCGCCTTCGGCGGCGTGGCCGGCGGGGTGTCGCGCGGCTACAGCGGGCGGTGCGCGCGGGGCGGGTCGGTAGTGCGCTTTTTCCAGCGCGCCGTGCTTTTCGAAGTGGGCGAGGATGGCGCGGATGGCGGTGGGTTCTTCGATGCTGGCCACGATGCGTAGCGCGCCGCCGCAGTGGACGCACGTGCTCACGTCGATGTTGACCCAATCGCCTGCGATTTGGAACAGCCGAAAGGCTGGCCCGAAGGGCGGAGGGCAGGATGCCCGGAGTAACACGCGCTTGAGGCGCTGTGCTTAAGGTCATCGAGCGGCGCTTTTCCTCTAGGCTGCGGTGGTCGCTGTTGGCCGCAGTCGGCTCCTCGTCCGTAGGAGGACGTTTACCGCGCCCGGAGGGTGTGAGCTGCGCGCGCCACGTCGCGTTTGGCGCACAAATTCGCCTGGAGCGAATTTGAACAGCCGAAGGCTGGCCCGGAGGGCGAAGGGCAGGATGCCCGTAGTAAAGACGCCGTGGAAGCGGGTGAGGTGAGCGCGCGGTGGCGGTACCAACGCCGCGAGTTTGGCGATGAAATTGGGTTGACAAGAGCAGAAGGGGGGTATACTTATTTACGATGGTAACCTTGCCACATGGGCTAATTTGGAGAACGAACCTTGCTTTCAGGATTCCTGACTTTCACGACCATAGCGGTGCTGTCGACCGCCGCCGCAGCCGCAGACCCGGCACACGTGCTCGGCGATGTCGCCGAACAAATGGGTGGCGAGGCACGCGCAGTCTCCACGTTGCTCGACACCACTCTATCCGGCAAGTCGGTCACGCGTCAGTTCAGCCGCGCCGATGGCGTCTACTTCTTTGTCTTGATGCCGGCCTTCAAGGACCAAGTTACCGTTTCTTCGGTGCTCGATGTCGATGCGCTCGCAGACCGAGCCTTCCGGCGCTTAGATGTGTCCCTGCCCAGGTTGGGCAAGATCGATCACTTCCAGGGTTTTCGCGCGCACCAATACCGCGACAGCGCCTCAGGCATCACCTATGCCATGCTGATTCCACGAGATCGCTCCGCTGAGCTTTCTGCCAGCAACGAGTCCAAAACTGTGAAGTCGCTTAGCTTCTGTGATATTGAGTCCGCGCCAATCCCACCACGCTCGTTCCCGGTCAACGAGAATGACAACTACGCTAAGGAGACCGCAGGAGCCGATTCGGCTGGAGTTTGGTACAACTCTAGATGGGCGTTTGAGGCGTTAGCGTGCCCAACGCAGGGTTGCAATCCAAACTCGCCGACAGGATACATCTGGACCGTTGACAAGACTTGCGCCGCCCAAGACCCGCAGCCAGCGAGCCCCCCCAACCCGCCAACCCCGTCGCCCGCCACGACGAGCAGTTCGGGAGCTGGCGGCATCCTCTGGGGCATTATCCCGTCGATTATTCCCGGCAATATTGGTATGGGCTGGGTATTTGCCTGCAGCTACGGTGGCACACCGATCTCCTGCTGGTCATCCTGAGGCCAGCGGCGACCACGGTTCAGGAAGCGACGGGCTGCATAGGATTGCAGCCCGGCTCGCCGCTCCGGGTCCGTTGGCGATCGGCGTGTACGCACGGCCATGATGAACCCTGCTGATCGGGTTTGACAGGACAGTCCGTTTTCGGAACGACGAAGCCCGGGACGCGACGAAGCCCGGGACAGTCTAAAATCGGAAATTTCCTACAAAGAGTTGGGCGCTTTTCCGATGCAGCTGAGGCCGGGGAGGGTGTCCGGCCCGGCACGCAGCCGGGTCAACCAGCCGACATCGTTCACGCTCGCGCTCGGCGTCAACGCACCCGGGGCAGGCACGCCCGGCGGCACGGTCACGCTCAGCAGCGGCGCGTCGAACTGCACCGTCACACTGCCGGCGACCAGTTGCAACCTGAGCTTCCCCACCTTGGGCAGCCGCACGGTCAGCGCCAGCTACGCCGGCGATGCCAACTTCAGTGGCTCAAGCAGCAGCGGCGCCGGCAACATGCAGACGCTGGTGTACGCGCTGAGCGACATCGAGGTGCGCAAGAGTGCTGGTGTGAGCACCTACGGGCCAGGGGATCTGATTGTCTACACCGTCACCGTGCGCAACCTCGGCGCCGATGCAGCGGCCAACATCCGGGTGATCGATAGCATCCCGGTTGGACTGGCCGATGTGGTCTGGTCGTGCGACGGCAGCGGCGGCGTAGCCTGTTCGCAGCCGGGCGGCAGCGGCAACCTGGATGCGTCCATTGCCGCTTTCCCGGTTGGCGGCCTGCTCAACTACACCTACTACGGCTATGTCGTCGGCGTACCGACGCAGATCGTCAACACGGCGACGATCACGCTGCCGGCCGACACCAGCATCGAAGATCCGACCCTAAGCAACAACAGCGCGACCGACACCAACCTGATCGACAACCTGTTCGTGAACGGGTTCGAGGGAGCCGCGGTCAACGCGTCGGCGGGCAGCTTCCGATTGCCGAGTGCTTCGCTTCGCGGTGCACTTAGCGAGGTGGCAGTGGTGGTGTATCGGCTCCACGATGCCAATGGCGAAGCGCTGCGGAACTACGCACGCGGACTCGACGGTGAGTCGCAGTACGTGCTGGCAACGCGCGACCCGCAGGGGCGCTTACGCCTGGCCGTGTGGCGCAACTACACCGGCGACCCACTGCTGAGCTGGAGCGCACGCCAGGCAGGCGACGGTTGGGTGCTGCACGGCGCCGAGCTGCGCTGAAGACAGGCACGCGGCCGGCACTCGGAGAATCGACTCAGTTCGCGTAGCAAAAGCCAGGCGAGCAAAAGCCGGCGACAGCCCAAAGCCAGGGACAGCCATTTTCTGCCCGGCAAGTCAGCCGTATAGACGTCTGGATGGCCGACGGGTGCGTCTTGCAGCGGATCAAGTGGACGCGTAACCAACGCGCCCAGGCGCCGTCGGCGCTAAAAATCGCTTGTGCTTGCATCACCGGACGGCGGTCAGCTTGCGAGCGTAGCCGCTGCCCTTCATCCAGCGTTGGCGGGCGACTTCGGCACGGGCGATGGGCGATCAGGGCTTCCACGCTGCCGACCATGCGCCAGTTACCGCCGCCCAAAGCCAGGGACAGCCATTTTCTGCCAGTCAAGTCAGCCGTATAGACGTCTGGATGGCCGACGGATGCGTCTTGCAGCGGATCAAGTTGACGCGTAGCCAACGCGCCCAGGCGCCGTCGGTGCTAAAAATCACCGCTGTGCTTGCGTCACCGGGTAGCGGTCAGCTTGCGAGCGTAGCCGCTGCCCCTCATCCAGCGCTGGCAGGCGACTTCGGCACGGGCGATCAGGGCTTCCACGCTGCCGACCATGCGCCAGTTACCGCAGCCAACGCCCTTGACCTGACCGCTCCAGTGCGTGCGGTCAAGGCCGAGGCGGCGCAGCACGGGTGGTTCCGCTTCAGCGTTCTGACCGCGCTTTCCCGGGGACAAGACCTCCCGGTTCTCGCGCATGAATACCTGCATATCGAGACCGAGCGATGCGAACTCGAAGCCCAGGCCGCCGACCCAGACCGCAAAGTTCGGCGGCGCGGCGACACGCACAGTGTTCGCGCGCGACCAACGCCTGAGCGAGCGCCAGCATAGGCTGGATATCGCCGCGGGACCCGACGGCAGCAAGGACTACGCGCACCGGCGTGGCGCCCAGTGCTGCGGTGCTTCAGTTTCCATCAGCGACATACGGGTCTCGCTGGCGCGTCGACGAGTCGCGCCACCATACGCTGGGCGGGGCCCAACGGAGAACTGTTCGCCCTGGCGTATGCGTAAGAAGCAAGAAAGTGGCTTTAGACTTCCTATCCTTTGTCCTTTATCCTGGCGAACGTTTGAGTGCCAAGGCCGACACCGCAGGCTGCTGAAAGCTGCCACCCAAGTCGGTGCCGCCGGTGGCCCCGCCCGCAGCGACATCGCGCAGTTCGAGTGGTGGTCAGCAGCGCCCAGTACACGTGTGCCGAAGCGCCGCTGTGCGCTCGCGTCGATACCCACGACCACCGACGAGACGACGAAAATGACGACTACCACCAGCCCGCTGGCCACGCTGAAAGACCCGACCCTGCTCAAGACCGACGCGCTGATCGACGGCTGTTGGGTGACCGGCCCGGCCCGCTTCGACGTTTACGATCCGGCGACCGGCCGCAAGCTCGCAGACGTCGCGCGGCTCGGCGAGCCTGAAGCGGAGGCCGCGATCGCCGCTGCCGACCGTGCTTGGCCAGCCTGGCGCGCGAAGACCGCGAAGGAGCGCGCGGCGATCATGATGCGGTGGTTCGCGCTACTCAACCAACACGCAGACGACCTCGCTCGGATCATGACTGCCGAGCAGGGTAAGCCGCTGGCGGAAGCCAAGGGCGAAGTCGGCTTCGGTGCCAGCTTCATCGAGTGGTTCGCCGAGGAAGCCAAACGCGTTTACGGCGAAACCATCCCGACGACCGACGCCAACAAGCGCTACTTGGTGCTCAAGCAGCCAATCGGCGTCTGCGCGACAATCACGCCGTGGAACTTCCCGATCGCGATGATCACGCGCAAGATCGCGCCGGCGCTGGCTGCGGGTTGTCCGGTGGTGATCAAGCCGGCTGAGGCCACACCGCTGTCGGCGCTGGCAGTGATTGAGCTCGCGCAGCGGGCGGGGATGCCTGCCGGCGTGCTCAACGTGATCACCTCAGATGCTGGCGGTTCCGTTTTGATCGGCAAGGTGCTGTGCGCCAGCGACGTGGTGCGCCACCTGTCGTTCACCGGCTCGACCGAGGTCGGCCGCGTGCTTGCCGCGCAGTGCGCGCCAACGATCAAGAAAATCAGTTTGGAACTCGGCGGGAATGCTCCCTTTATCGTCTTCGACGACGCCGATCTTGACAGCGCAGTCGAGGGCGCGATGAGCAACAAGTTCCGCAACGCCGGCCAGACCTGCGTGTGCGCCAACCGTTTCTACGTCCAAAGCGGCGTCCACGATGCCTTCGTTGAGAAGCTGGCAGCTAGAGCAAGTGAAATCCGCCTCGGCAACGGCTTCGATGCCGATGTGGCGCAAGGGCCGCTAGTCGACGCTGCCGCGGTGGCCAAGGTCGAGCGTCACATCGCCGACGCCGTGGCCAAGGGTGCCCGCGTGGTGACCGGTGGCGCGCGCGCACGCGCGCTAGGCGAGTGCTACTTCACGCCCACCGTGCTGGCCGGCGTCACCTCCGAGATGCTTTGCGCACGTGAGGAGACCTTCGGCCCGGTAGCGGCGGTGTCTCGCTTCGAGACCGAGGATGATGCCATTGCGCTGGCCAACGCGACCGAGTTCGGATTGGCGAGCTACTTCTACAGCCGCGATATCGGCCGCATCTTCCGCGTTGGCGAGGCGCTGGAGTACGGCATGGTCGGGGTCAACACCGGGCTCATATCGACCGCCGAGGTACCCTTTGGCGGCGTCAAGCAGTCGGGTCTGGGCCGCGAGGGTGCGCGACAAGGCATAGACGACTACGTCGAGCTGAAGTACCTTTGCCTGGGCGACATCCTGAAGTGACTTGAGGGGACGGCGGCGCGCGCTAGCACTCAGCAGACCGTCGGCTCTCACCACCGTGCCTTCCCCGACGCTCGGCAACCTGTGTTTCGCGATCTTCCGCTACCGGTGTGAGACCCATGGCCACGCTTCAGAGTCTTGTGAGGAGATCCCTGACTCCGGCCTCGATCTGATCCATCATGTCGGCGAATCCATCGGATTCGCCAAAGTAAGGGTCAGGGACTTCGTTGGTGCCCAGAAACAACCGCATCGGCGTCTCCTGGCCCGCCAGTCGGCGCGCTTCGAGCGCCGCGAGGTTCTCGCGATCCATGGCCAGAATGAGGTCCGATTCGTCGAAGTCGTGCGGCGTGATCTCGCGGCAGCGGAATTCGCCGAGGTCGTAGCCGCGCACGCGGCAGGCACCCACAGTGCGCGGGTCAGCGCTGTCCCCGGCGTGCTTGTCCTTGAGCCCAGCTGAGCCGAAGCTCACCTGCTCTGCGAGCCCAGCCCGCAAGGCCAGAGCGCGCGCAACTGCCTCGGCGGCGGGCGAGCGGCAGTAGTTGCCGGCGTCCACGAACAGGATCTTCATGACATCACTTCTTCAGGCTGGGTCCACAGGGTGCGTGCGCTCGCAGCGGGCGATTTCGGAATCAAGTTTCGACAGCCAGTCAGCCCCGTATCGTTCAAGGTACCAGTTGCGCAGTCCGGCGGTGCGTCTTTTTAGTTCGGCCCGTTCCGCGGGAGACGCGACGTCGATGGTGCCGCCGCGGCGGCGGAACTCTTCCAGCGCCGGCGCCTCGCTCTCAGCGGCGTCGCGGCGTGTTGCCGTCGCCAGCGCCTTAAAACCCTCGCGAATGGCCGCCTGAGCGTCGCTGGGCAGTTTTTGCCACTCTCTTTCCGAATACCACCAAAGCGCCGCCATGTAGCTGTGACGGTCGACAAACAAATGGCTGACGTGGTCGTTGAGTTTCATGCCCACGATATCTTGTGGGCTGTTCTTGATGCCGTCCAACAGGCCTGCGCTCAGTGCACCGTAGACTTCTGACCACGGCAGCGCCATCGGCGCAGCGCCAAGATCCCGCACCATCTGCTGTTCCAGGGCCGACGGCAGGGTGCGGATGCGCAGACCAGCAAGATCGTCGACCGCAGCGATGCGCCGGCGGGTGGTGCCGAAACTGCGCCAGCCGCCGGTGTTGCCGACCGTCATGAGGCGCAAGCCGAGCCCGTCAGCGAGGATCGCGTCACCGATTCTCTGCGCCAGCGGGCCATCGAGCACACACTCGACCACCGCGTCATCGCGAAACGAGTACGGCAGATCAAGCACTTGCGCGGCACCGTACAGCGTTGCGAGCCCACCGACGGTGGTCTGGTGTATTTGCAGCACGCCACTCTGCATGCTCTCGATGCACTCGCGCTCACTGCCGCAGAACTGGCCGGAGGGAAAAATCTCCACCTCCACCCGTCCCGGCAGCAGGCGCTCCACGGTCTCTTTGAAGGCGAGACTGCCGACGTAATCTTCGTCATCCTTGGAGGCGAGAAAACCGATACGGATGGTCAATTCGGCCCGGTCGGCCCGCGAGACCGCGATTCCGCTCAGACATCCCAAAACAATCAGGGCGAGCAACAGTCGAAGGCCGAGCTGTTCCGTCATCGGACTCTGCTCATTGGGCGGCTGCTTACTTGGGCTCTGCTCATTGGATCAGCCCCAGCCAACGCGGCAGGGTGAGGGTGAGCGCAGGGAAGCAAGTAACCGCAAGGATCACCAAGACATGCACGAACAGAAAGGGCAGCAGCGACCGCACGATATGCCCGACTCGCTCGTTCGCGACCGAGGCGGTGACAAATAACACCAGCCCCATCGGCGGGGTGGCGAGACCCACCGACAAGTTGATGCACATGATCATGGCGAAGTGGATCGGATCCACGCCCAGCGATGTAAATATTGGTCCGAGCACCGGTCCAAGGATCAAGATTGCAGGTCCGGCGTCAAGGAACATGCCCAACACTAACAGCAACAAATTGAGCAGGAGCAGCAACAACAGCGGGTTATCGGTGATCGACACCAGCTTGGTCGCCATCACCTCTGCCATACCGGACATGGTAACCAGCCAGCCAAAGGTGACCGCTGCTCCAACTAGCAACAGAATCACGCCCGACTGCACGGCCGTCGCGACCAGGATCGCCGGTAGTTGGCCGGCTCGCAGGGTCTTCAAAACGAATAGCGTCACCACCAGCGCATAACCCGCAGCAACCGCCGCAGCCTCGGTGGCCGTGAAAATGCCCCCCAGCATTCCGCCCAACAAAATGAGCGGCATGAGCAGCGCGACAATGGCAGCGCGGAATGATCGGCCGCGCTCGGCCCAGCTGGCGCGCGGTGCGGCGACCGGCAGGTCATAGCGCGCAGCCAGCACTCGCGTCATCACCATCAGGCCGGCACCCATCAACAGCCCTGGCACCAGTCCGGCAGCAAACAGCGCGCCGACAGACAAATTCATGACGAAGCCATACAGAATCATGATGCCCGACGGCGGAATGATCGGGCCGATCACCGCCGCGGCGGCAGTCACCGCCGCAGCAAAGCTGCGCCGGTAACCATTAGCCTCCATGGCTGGAATCATCATCTTGCCAATGGCCGAGGCATCGGCCACCGCCGAGCCAGAAATACCCGCAAACAACATCGAAGACATGATGTTGACTTGCGCAAGCCCGCCGCGAACGTGGCCAACAATCGACTGACTGAACTGCACGATCCGCGCGGTAATGCCGCCGGAATTCATCAGTTCACCGGCGAGGATGAAAAAGGGCACCGCCAACAGCGGGAAACTGTCGATGCCGTTGTAAAGGCGGGATAGCAGCGCAGCGAAAAAAGACTGCTGGCCGTCCATAACGAGACTCAAGCCGGGACCTACCAGCAGCGCAAACACCACCGGCATGCCGAGCGCGAGCAGCAATATGAAAAACCAGAAAAAGGCGGCGGACATGTCTGTCAGGCCCCGCTGACGGCCGGAATGGCACCAATCATCCGCAGCTGGGGATCTGGTCGGAACACCGTCCCGATCAAACGCAGCACCAGCTCGCCCGCCACCAACAGCAACGCAGACAGCGAAACCGGGACAATGATGTAGACCCAAGCCATGTGCACCGGCACCGCCGAGGCGGTCAAGGACAGACCACGCTGCCAGAAGGCGATGCTCTCGATCAGCAGCATCAAGCAGATCCAGCCAGCCAGCAGATTCAACAATACGCTGGTCGCCAACAGCAGGCGCGGCGGCAGCGCTTGCGCGAACGAGTCGATCGCTACATGGGCGCCACTGCGATAGGCAAAGGGCGCCACCAGCAAGACGGTCCAGACCAGCATGAAACGGGCGAGCTCTTCAGCCCAATCGAGTGTGTGGCTGAAGGCAGCGCGTGACCCAATCTGCGCGATCGCGAGCGCCAACATGGCGGCGACTAATGCGCCGCCGACGTTACGGCCGACCCGACAGACCGGCTGATTGACGGCGGCAAGCGCAGCAATCAACCGGTCCAGCAGAGGCAGCACCGAATGAGGAGCGGGGCCGTTTACAGACGGCTGGTGGTGTACGCCCCCGGGCCTGCCGTCCACCGCTTCGCTCACATGCCGCCGAAATTGGTACGGAACTGCACGCCGCAATAGCGATCCGCGTCGCGCGGGATCTGCAATCTCGGCACACCGCCCGGGCCGCCCGCGGTTCGCAGCGCTGTGTAATTCTGGTCGGTGGCATTACGGCAGGCAAAGGTCAGTTGATAACGCTCATCCTTGTCCGACAGGGTTAAGGACAAGTCCAGCGTCGAGTACCCGGGGATACGCAGCGCACTCGGCTCGTTTAGGTCTGCCCATTGCTCGCTCTGATAAGCGTAAACCAGCCCCGGCGTGATGTTCATGGAATCCAGCTCAATCCGATACTGCCCACCGAGCGAAGCCTTGAGCTCGGGAGCGAGCGGAAGGTGTGTGCCGCTACGGACGGTCGGCAGAGTGCCGGCAGGGGCGCCCGGCGGTACCGGGAAACGGTCCACGCGGGCATCCGTGTAGGAAATGCCGCCGCTCAGGGAAAAAGCATCCGATGGCCGCGCCAAGAAGTCGATCTCGACGCCGTCGGTCTGCACTTCGCCGGCGTTGGTGAGCGTTGTGATCAGGGCGTTGTTGAGGAAAAGAAAATTATTCGCCTGGAAGTTTTGGTACTGAGCCGAGAACGCCGCTGCGTTAAGGATCAGGCGGCCGTCGGCGAGAGTAGACTTCAAGCCAAGTTCATAAGAATCGACCGTTTCGGCATCGACGACCTGTGTGTTGTTCGGGCCCATGTTGAAAAACACGTTGAACGCCGGGCCCTTGTACCCGCGGGCGTACGTGAGATAGGTCATTAAGTCGTCGGTCAGCTTCCACTGCAGGCCAGCGCGACCGGAAATCTCGTCGGACCTGTCGCTACCGGCGAGGAACGCGGTGCCTCCGCCAGGCTGGGCCCGAATACCTGGACCAGGTCGCGGCGAAAAATTGTATAGGTGCTCGTAGCTGATCTCGTCCCGCGTCCAGCGCAGGCCGCCGATCAAGTTCCACGCGTCGGTGAGGGCGTAGGTGCCGTCACTGAAGACCGCGAAGTTCTTGAAGTCCGAGCCGAAGGTGGCACTAGCGGACTGCGCCTCAACCACCGAGGACCCGGGCAGGCACGGTGCCAGACCAGTCGCGTTCGGGGCGGCTGTCGTCGAGCGGCATACGACGGTGTCGCGCTTGAAGAAGCGATCCGCATTGGTCTCCGAGTAGTAGGCTCCTACCAGATAATCCAACTTGCCGACATAGCCCGCCAGTCGGAGTTCCTGTGAAAACGTGTCGGTCGTCTGCGGACCGAAGTCGTGCAACTGGGCAAAGGCGTTACCGACGTAGGCCGCCGGGGTGTCCTGCCAATCGCCTTCGCGGTACTCAGTCGAATCCCAGGTGCGGTAGGCGGTGACCGAGGTCAGCGTCCCGACGTCAAGTTGCACGTCCGCCTGCATCGATACTCCCCAAGCCTTTTCGGTGGAGCGCATTTCCAGGTCTTGCTTCACCTCGCGAGTGCGGTCACCCCTAAAGTTGACCCCCAAAAGAGACCGCAGGGCCAGGCCGTTGGTGCCGGTCGGAGCGGTGCCGATCACCTCCACACAGCAGTTCTCGTCGGACTCTCGGTAGTCGGCAATGAAGGTGAGTTCGACATTGTCCCTGGGGTCCGCCACCCAGATGCTCCGAATGCCCTTGCGGTCGTAGCCGTTGACGTCTCCGCCAGCGGCGGTGGCGCTGATGTTCTGAATGTTGCCGTCGAACTGACCCCAAGTGACGGTAGTGCGCGACTTCAGCGTCGGGGAAAGCGGCAGGTCGACGGCCGCTTTGACGCGACGCTCGTTGTCTTCGAACCAGCCGACGTCTACGTAACCGCCAAAGTCAGTGCCCGGCATCCTTGAGAGGACGTTGACCACGCCGGCCGAGGAGTTTTTGCCGAACAGGGTTCCTTGCGGACCACGCAGCACCTCAATGCGGTTGACGTCGTAAAGGTCGCCGAAGGCCTCGCCCGCAGAAGAAAAAACCACACCATCCAGCGTAAAGGCAACGCTTGGCTGAGCTGCGATGGCGAAGTTGATGGTGCCAACGCCGCGCAGGAAGAGCGCTTGGTTGAGCGAAGTGTTGGTCTTCCGGATGTTGAGCGAAGGCACGAGCATCTTCAGAGATTCCACGTTGAAGCCACCCGCAGTCTCCAGCTGCGAGCCATCGATATAGGTAACGGCCACCGGCACATCTTGCAACGGCTGGTCGCGCTTCTGTGCGGTGACGACGATGGTATCGAGCGAAGTTGCTTCTGTTTTATCCAGGGTCGATGGCTGCACCTGCGAAAATGCCTGAGCTGACGCCAGCGCAGCGACGATGGCAACGGCGAGTCGACGGCGGGCCAAACGATCGGAAGTGGGCTGCATGAACATAGGTATCCTCGTGCGTGTGTAGGGGGTGGTTGGCGCTGCCGTCCTGCCTCCGGCGGAATGGAATGTACGGTTCGGGCGCGCTAACAGGAAACTAACACATGCCAGCCCGGGGGAAATCGACCTGTAAATTTTATTTTTCCCTTGGGTTGCCGCGCACCAAGCTAGGCTCGGGCTGGTGCGGTTGAGCTGCCCAGCCGTGGCCTGCGTTCGGTCGCATGCACTGCGGCGTTGACCACTCAGGTGTCTGGCCCGGATGTTTCATCAACTTTACGCGCCTTCGGAGCTCACGCGACCGGACCGAGTTCGAGCGTGGTGCCTGCGCGCAAGAAAACCGCGGTCTGCGCCAGCGCAAGTTGTACAACATGGCTACGGCCACCTGCGAATGGCTCGCCGTGCGGGAAGCGCTGCCAATCGCCGTGGGGCAGGTAGACTTCCACCCTGCCACCCGGTTCGAGGCAGGGAGCGACCAGCAGGTCTTCGCCAAAAAAGAACTGGGTTTCGAAGGCCCACGCTGCACGCTCTTCGGCACAGGCCAGCACCATGGCGCGCTGCACCGGCAGGCCGGTGGAGTGCGACTGCGCGAGGCAGCGTTGCAGGTACGGCAACAGCCGGTAGCGCAGCTTGAGCGCCGCGTTCACCGCGGCCTCCGCCTCTGGCCCATAACTCCAGGGTTCGCGTGGGCCGATTCCGTGCAGGCGCATGTGTGCCGAGAACACGGCGGCCTGCGCCCAACGGACGTACAGCTCAGGGTCGCGCCGGTCGGCGTAGAAGCCACCGACATCGGTCGCGTAGTGGGCGCCGCCGCTCATTCCCCATGAAAGCCCCCCGCGGATGCTCGCCGCGAGTCCGCCCCAATCGGCCTGCGGGTCTCCGCCCCACTGAGCGGGATAGCGCTGCGAGCCAGCCCAGGCTGCGCGACTAAACAGGAACGCGCCGCCGACGGCGTAGCGCTCTGCAGCCTCATACACGCAGCGGTTGTAGAGCAGCGCATAAGCATTGTGCAACTCGCTGCCGCTGGAGCCGTCGTGGGCAACCATGTGCTCGTCGACCTGCTCACCGAAGTCGGCCTTGATCATGTCCACCCCGGCCTCGAATAGCTCGCGGTGGCGATCGCGCCAGTAGGCGTAGGCGTCGGGGTGGGTGAAGTCGAGCAGGCCGGATTCCGGCAACGGTGTAAGCACTTGTCCGAAGGGCTCAAGGTCCCAGTGATAGCGGTAGGCCGCGCCTGTACGCCGGTCTTTGATCAGCCAGCCGCGCGCCGCGAGTTCGGCGAACAGCGGGTTCTTCACGGAGATCAGCGGGTACTCCCACACGCAGATCCGGAAGCCCAGCGACTTGATCTCGGCGAGCACCGGTCGCGGATCGGGGTAGCGCTGCGGACACCACTCAAAAGCAAAGCGCGTGTCGGTGTCCTGCCATGCCCGTCCGTCGAAGGTGATGGTATCGCAGGGCATGCCGCGCTTGCGGACCTCGCGCGCCACTGACAGGATCTCTGCAGCGTCTCTGTAGTAGGCCTTGGAGAGGATGACGCCGAGGCTCCAGCTTGGCGGCACGGGTGCGCGGCCGGTCAGCGCGGTGTAATGCCCGATCAGTTCGGCGCCGTTGCTAGCGGCAAAAATGAAGACGTCGAGCGCAGCGCTATCCACCTCGAGGACATAGGCGCGATGTGACCAAGGCGCGTACCCGACGGCGTGCGTGACAGCGGCGGCGGTGTGGACAAAGACGCCCCAGCCGTCCGGGCTCCAGGCAAACGGCGTGTTCTTGTAACTGCGCTCGGCGTTGACGCCGAGCGCGTCGTGATTGAAGGAGCGAACTAGTTCGCCGCGGTGGTCCAGCCGCCCCCACTTCTCGCCGAGCCCGTAGACCGGAGTGCTGTGGCCCAATTCGAGGCTCAGCAGCCAGCCGTGCTTGAGACGCGCGAACGGCGGTAAGCGAAAGCGCCGCACGAAATGCGCGTCTGTGGGCGAGCACTGCACCCTGCGTCCCGCGCGTTCGAGCGTGAACGACAGCGGCGTGTGGTCGAGGGTCAGTACCAGCGGCCCTGCAGAAACCTGCGTGCGGCCGACCTCATGCGTCAACGTGACCGGCAGCGACGCGGGTGCCGTGACAAGAATGCCGTAGTCGCGGCCCGCCGGACCGAGGCGCAGCCGCAGGCCGAAATCGTGCAGGGTGACGACGAGTTCGCCGGCGCTGGTCGGCACGCGTACGCTGCCGTCGGGGTCGACGACCGCCGCCGCGACAATGGCTAGTGCGGTTTGGTCGCTCCAGTTCGGCGGGTCGATGCCGGTAGAAAGGCCGCTCATGCCAGCTCCAGAACCGGCAGGCCCCAGCGCGCGGCGATGGCCCGCAGTGCAGGCCGGTGCTCACCATAGGCGAGTGCGAAGTGGTGCTCGAGGCCCTCCTCCATGATGCGCCGGCAGACTTCGCCCGCGGAGCGGTCGAAGCGGACGGTGCCCGAGCAGCCGGTAAAGGCCATCGGTGCGCGCACGACCTCGGCACCGGCGATCATGAGTTTCACCTGGTTGCGCGCGCGCGAGAGGCGTGCCAGCGTGATCCGGCCGGGCTTGATCGGGAACTGGTGCAAGAGCGGCATCTTGCGATTGGTATGGATAGTTGCCTGCGCCTCGGCCTCAGGATCCTTCATGGACAGCGGTGCGAGGCCGCAGTGCCACAGCACCGCCGTGTCATCGGCCGGCGTGATGTCCACCAGGTCAGCCATCCAGGCTGGCTCGTCGGCCAGCGACTGCAGCAGCAACTGGGTGATCGAGCCGTTCACATCGGCCTCGCAGGCGGAGGGCACGCGACCCTCGTTCATCATCGCCATCGGTCCGCAGGCGGCGCAGCCGTACTCGGTGAACATCTCCGGCCAGCAGCGCACAGCGAGGCCCTGCGCGCCGGTCTCCTCCCGCACATCCTGCAAGGCGCAGTAGACGCGGAACGAGCGGTCCAGCTGCTCCTGGTCAACATCATCGAGCCCGGAAACCGCCGCCGCGGCACTAGCGCGCACGCCGGCAACCCGCTCAGCGTCGGCACCACGGGCCTTGTCGAAGAGCTGCCCGAGCGCGACCGTCTTCACCTTGATGTCGGCGAGGCGCTGCAACAGCGCGTCGTCGTATTCGCAGGTGTCGAAGCCGTCCGGGTGCTTGCCGACCACCGTGATCGTGCCGCCTGCAAGCTTCGCCAGCGCCTGCTCTGCCGCTTGGCTGACGGCTGGCGTTTCCATGCCCACGGCCGCTGCCATCTGCGCGCGGGTGGGTACCGCTACGACCGGCTCGGCAAGCGCGATAAGCCGACTTGCCAACCCGGCTTCAGCGGGATCCGCGTACAGCCAGCCGTGCGTGACGTTGGCGCGACCGAGCGCGTGGGCCGCGAGATTGAGACCGCAGTAGGCGTTCAGCCGCAGGCGGCCGCCTGCGCGTGGCTCCGGCACCGCCCACAGCGCCAGCGGGACCTTCGATCCGCGCGCGATCTCGACCGTCATGGTCGCATCGGTGAACGTGATCTGCAGGATCAGCATCAGGTCGATCGGGCCGGCGGCCGCGATCTTGGTCAGCGCCTGCTCGGCGGCAGCGCGGTCAAACAGGAGTTCGCGCGGGCCGACGGTGCGGATGCCGGCCGCATCGAGTGCCGCAAAGGCGCGCTGTTTCATCTCTTCAGCGAAGGGCACGTCGAAGGTTGGCCGGGCCAGTACCGCGACACCGTAGATGAGTGCCATTTCAGACTCCAAATCCAGGGTAGACGTGCCGGAAGGACGCATCGGCCGGCAGCACGCGTGGGCCGGCCTCGCCATAGCTAGGGTGCCGATGCCACGGCGTCGCTGTGGCATCCGTTAGGACGTTGAGCTCACGCATATAGGGCACCGCGTGGCCGCGCAGCCCAGCCTCAATGGCGGTCCAGTCCGGGAAGCACTGGAACGCATCCAGCCAGATCGCGCGCCCCGCCAGATAACCAGAGGCGCCAGCGCCGTACGCGTAATGCAAGACCCGACGGAATTGGTCCATGCCGGCACCGGCGGAGAGCATCACCCAGGGCCGGCCGGCGGCTTGCCCAAGCGCGTCGAACAACTGCTGCACTTGGTCTGCGCCGGCGGCGCCGGGCTCGGGCAGCTCAGCGGCCGGCATCGGGCTTTCCAGCTTGAACAGATCCACGCCAAAACGTGGCGCAGCGAAGCAACGCACGCTTTCGAGCACGAGTTCGGGTTGCTTGGTCTTCATCTCGACGTAGTCGCGCGTCTGCTCGGCGTCGCGCGCGAGCGGATAGACCAGCAACTCGAATACGAAGGGCAGATCGTAACGGCGGCAGGCATCGCCGATGCGGGCGGTGAAGTCCTGCTGCGCACGACATACCGCCGGGTCGGCGTCGGGTCGGTACCAGGTGAGCACTTTCACCGCGTCGCCACCCGCCCGCTTGATCTTCTCCACCGACCAATCGTCGATTTCTGCAGACAGTCGACCGCCGGCGGTCTCAGTGAACAGCGAGTCCTCGAGCGTGAGGATCATGCCCAGCGAGGCGTCGAGCATGGTCACGCCGCGCGGGTAGGCGAAGTGCGGGTCGAGCAGCATGGCCGAGGATTCACCCTGCAACTCGCGAATGAGTTGCTCCTTGAAGCCAGCAACATCTTCCCAGGGCGCGCTCTCGCAGCCGCGGCGCTCGCGAATCAGGTTCTTGATGGGTGGGCGTTGGTCCACGGCGGTCATTTTAAACCGGCCCAATCGGTCCGCGAGGCGGCACATGCCTCGGTATTTGCCTGCTGAAAGCTGCATTCACTACCTCGGTGTTGAAGACATGAAATTCTCGACTTCGATGCGTGTTGGCGCACCGGCGCGGCCACCGGGTCGCTGCACCTTGAGCGCCGCCGCGGCGGCGGCGAAGTGCACTGCGGCTTCCTCCGAGCGTCCCTCGGCGAGAGCGAGCGCGAAAGCGCCGTGCCAGACGTCGCCGGCACCGAGCGTATCCACCACGGTCACGCGATGTCCCGGGACATGTAGGTGCCGCCCCCCGTGCAGGATGTGCGCGCCCTCCGCGCCGACGGTGACGCAGCACCAGGCGTCAAGGCCAGCCATCATGAGTGCTCTAACGGGGTCGGGCTCACCGGTGTAGTCGCTGAGCGCAGCGTGCGAGAAGGCGACGTGCGTCGCTGCCGCAAGCACGGCGCCGTCCGCCGGGATCGGGCGATCAGCATCCAGCACGGCGGGCAATCCGGCAGCCCGGGCAGCCTGCAGTGCCGCCAGCGCGCCGTCCGGCCAGCGGGTGTCAACGAGTACGGCTTGGCAGCCAGCGCTGACTAGGTCCGGTAGCCAGTCGGCCGCGGTCGGGATCGCCGGGTCGAGGTGATTGACGATCAGGCGTTCGCCGCTCGCGTCGAGCAAAACGGCGGAAAGCGACGAGGCACAGCCGGGGAAGCGGCGCAGATGCCGGCAGTCGACGCCATGACGCAGCAGCTCGGTTTCGATCAGGCCTGCGACAGGGTCATCGCCAACCCGCGCCGCCAACAGTGCGTGGCCACCAAGCTTGGCGATCGCGACGGCTGCAGTCGCTGCCGGGCCGCCGCCGACGCTGCTGAAGCCGGTGGCACGGTGTTTCTCGGCCGTGCAAGGAATCACGGTCACGTTGAACACAAAGTCCTGTACCGCATGACCCACGCAAAGGACGGTCGCCATGCTCAGCTCGTGAACGCAATCATGACAGCGTGACGGCGTAGACCAGGCGCGAGGTGTCGCAGCGACTGGCGCGCCACTCGACCCGCTTGCCGTCCAGCGCAATCGCGATGCGCTCGATGTGCAGGAGCGGCGCACCGAGGGCCAGCGGCAGACGCCGCGCATCCTCTGCCTGAGCCACATCGGCGCGGGCTTCTTCTTCGGCGCTGATGATGTTGATCCCGTATTCCTGCTGGAACATCACGTAGAGGGAGTTCGGCAGCGGCAACTTGCGGTCGATGTTCGGGAAGTAGCGCAGCGGCAGGATACTGCGCTCGTGGACCGCCGGATGCCCGGCTATGCAGCGCGTCCGCACCAGTTCCACTACCTGTTCGCCCCGCTCTAGACCCAGCTTGCGGATCTCGGCTACGCGTGCCGGACGGCGCTTGACCGACTCGTCCGCGCTGGTCGGTGCCGCGCGCGCCCCACCAGGTTCGGTGAGCCGGAAGAAGCGGAACTGGGCGCGCTCCTGGGTATGCTCAGCGACGAAGGTACCCTTGCCCTGGCGGCGTTCGACCAGCTTCTCGGCCACTAGCGCGTCCAT
>Ga0163154_10003584_pt1 | contig 21370 bp, 23 predicted proteins | sample OliLakLV19MP9P1_FD_148649 | JGI IMG/M metagenome (GOLD analysis project Ga0163154, IMG submission 148649) | Freshwater microbial mat bacterial communities from Lake Vanda, McMurdo Dry Valleys, Antarctica - Oligotrophic Lake LV.19.MP9.P1 | ecosystem: Environmental > Aquatic > Freshwater > Lake >...
CTGTTTGGCACTGCCACCGGCAGAATCCCCTTCCACAATATAAATTTCGGACTCGCTAGGGTCGCGAGAACTACAGTCGGCCAGCTTACCGGGCAACGTAGACGATTCTAAAACCGACTTACGCCGCACCAGCTCTCTGGCTCGGCGGGCGGCCTCGGCGGCATTAAACGCCTGGATCGCCTTTTCTAAAATGGCATCGGCCACGCCAGGTCGGAATTCCAAATATTCCGTTAGCACTTCGCCCACCAGGGAATCGACAATGCCCCGCACTTCGGTGTTGCCAAGCTTGGTTTTGGTTTGTCCTTCAAATTCGGGATCAGGCACTTTCACCGAGATGACGCCCGTTAGCCCTTCGCGGACGTTTTCACCCGCCAGGTTAGACTCACCTTCTTTGAGCTTATTGCGCTTGCGGGCGATCGCATTCATTGTCCGGGTCAGCACCGCCTTTAGCCCTTCTAGATGAGTGCCGCCGTCAATCGTGCGGATATTATTGGCAAAGCCCAGCAGGTTATCGGTATAGGCATCGACACACCACTGAAGCGCCACCTCAATTTCTACGTTATTGCGCTCACCCCGCACGTAGATCACCTCTTCGTGGAGAGGCTGCTTATCTTGGTTCATGTAAGCGATGTATTCTTTGATGCCCCCAGCGTAGTGATAAACTTCCACGCGAGGAGTATCGCTCTTTAACAGCTCCAGTCGGTCATCGGTAAACGTCATCTCTACGCCAGCGTTGAGATACGCCAACTCTTTAAGCCGACCCGACAGCGTCGCGTAGTCAAACTCAATCCCCGTAGAGAAAATTTGGGTATCTGGCTTAAAGCTAACAGAAGTGCCCGTCCGGTCTTCTTTAATCGGCTCGGCGCTCATTTCGCGGGCGGTTTTACCCCGCTCGAACCGCATTCTGTGGGCTTTTTTCTCACGCCAAACGGTGACTTCTACCCATTCGGAAAGCGCATTCACTACCGAGATCCCGACCCCGTGCAGGCCCCCAGAAACCTTGTAGCCCCCTTGCCCAAACTTACCGCCAGCATGGAGAATAGTAAGCACTGTTTCTAATGCCGATTTGCCAGTGCGAGAATGGATACCGACGGGAATGCCCCGACCGTCATCCGTCACGGTGACAGACCCGTCGGCATTCAAAGAGACCTGAATATGTGTACAATATCCAGCGAGCGCCTCGTCAACGGAGTTGTCTACTGCCTCATAGACGAGGTGATGTAATCCTCGCGGCCCCGTGCTGCCAATGTACATCCCTGGCCGCTTGCGAACTGCCTCCAAGCCTTCGAGAACTTGAATTTGTTCGGCATCATAGTTGGTCGTCATGAATGAAACGCTCCCAGGATTGGTCTGAAGCCTTCCTTGACTCCAGCAAAGTCAAATTCTACCAAAATTATAGCACAAAAGGGTCTTATGACCTTCTAGAGGCTTTTCAAGGAAAGTTTAAGCAGGGGTTGGATTAGACAAAAATTACTTCTAGAATTTGAGGTCTAGACTGCTGCCCCGCCGATCTGAATTGCTTGAAAAACAATACTCTTGTACTAAGTCCTCCGTTTCCTATTCTAATCGTTATTTGTGGAGCCACCGCAACTGGCAAATCGGGTTTGGCCTTAAAGCTGGCAAAACGGCTGTCAGGAGTGATTCTCAGCGCTGATTCTCGCCAAGTGTATCGAGATTTTAATATTGGCACAGCCAAGCCCACACCAGAAGAGCAGCGACAAGTTCCCCACCGATTAATTGATATTTGCGATCCTACGGCAACGCTGACCTTGGCAGAATATCAGCAGCAGGCTCAGTCGCTGATTGCTGGCCTGCATAGTGCTGCCTTGCCTAGAGAACAGGAGGCCGAACAGGCTTGGCCACCTGAATACACACCTGAGTACATACCTGAACATACACCTGAATACATACCTGAACATACAGATAATGCGCAGGTACCAATGCCGCTGTTGGTGGGTGGGACAGGGCTTTATATTCGCTCGGTAGTGTGCGGTCTGCGGATTCCTCGGGTAGAACCTCAGCCTCAACTGCGATCGCAGCTCACTGCCCTCGGGCAACCGCTATGCTATGCCTTTTTGACCCAGGTTGATGCTGCCTCGGCTGACAAAATCCATCCCCACGATCAGGTGCGGACTCTCCGGGCGCTAGAAGTGTATTACGTGACAGGGCAACCAATTTCGACGCAGCAAGGAGAACAACCGCCTAGCTATCCGATTTTACAGCTTGGGTTAGATTGTCAAAGCTCTGGCGAGCAGCAGCCAGATCGCCTGACTCAACGGATCGAGCAACGCACCCACCAGATGATGGCAGATGGGTTTGTATCAGAGGTAGAGCACCTCTGCCAACGCTATGGCTCAGACCTGCCGCTGTTGAATACGCTGGGCTATCAAGCGGTGAGGCAGTACCTAGCAGGGCAATGCTCGTTGGAGGAGGCGATCGCCCTCACCGTACTCCACACTCGTCAGTTTGCCAAACGCCAGCGCACCTGGTTTCGAGCCGATCCGACTATTCATTGGTTTGATGCCGATGCGGCTGATTTGCTGGAGCAAGTATGGGAAATAGTTTGCCAATTTAGGCAGCAACATGCATCGGTTTAATCAGAGCGAGCCACCGCAACTGCCTTGTCGAGGCTATCGCCTCGATATTGGTGAGCCAGATAGCGATCGAGATGGCGATACAGGGTCATAGGAGCGGTGCGGCGACAGGTAAAAAACTCTAAAGCGGCTTGCCCATTGTCTGAGACACGGACTTTTGGCAAGAAATTTTTGGGCGGATCGGCAGGCCACTGCCAGGAACCATGATCCGGCACCTCGGCAATCAGCTCATGCTGGTTCCAGCGATGGCGATCGCCCAACGAGCCAAACTCCTGAAGCTCTCGCCGCAATAGCGACGCAACCATAAAAGAGACAGGAGAGCGATCGCCCTCAATTGCGTCCATAAAATGCTCTAACGCTCCAGCCGGCTGAGGAACGGTAGCAATGCTATCACAGCCCTTCAGGCTTACTTCTAGCTGGTCTATGGTGCTGAGGGCTTCGGGTAACGCCCACACGATTCCTGCCCCATGTCCCGGCGTGCGATAGAGATAGCTGACCAGCCGAAACCCTGGTTTAAGACTTAACCCTGGCAACTTGAGTAACGGTGCTGCCGGATTAACTGTGCTCACAAACCATTTTTCAGCACCTCTAACCGCAGTAGTATCGACCAGAGCAGGAGTCGCAAATGAAAAAATGCCGCTCAACGCATCAATCGACTCTGGTTCGGGGACATCGTCGGTGATTGAACCGACACCCTGGTCAATCTTTAATTTGTCTGTTGAGAGAGAATTGCGGATGTATGTTCTGACTTTTTGAATGGAAGCGAGTGGGAAATTTTGCAGTGACATAGCTCAAAGACTATTGAGCAAGATAAACAGGCAAGCCTTCTGTTAATAAGACCTAGCAACGGGAAGAGGCAGCTCAGATGTTGAACTAACGGGGGCTGTTGGACCGGCAGCGGGCAGATCGGGGTTGGGGGCGTTGGGCGTTACCCAAATGACCTGACGCTGCCCCGGATTAATGCGTCCGCTTTGCTCGCGCATGATGCTATTCACCTGATTCGGGTCAAACCGACGGCTAAAGTCAGCCTGCAATAGGTTAACTCGGCTTTCTACAGCGCTAACCTCCATGCGAATATTTTGCAGATTGGCCTGTTGGGAAACGTTTTGCGGTACCAGCTTCACTAAAGCAGATAGAGCCGCGATCGCCAAAAAACAGTTCACCGCCAGTTTAGCTCCTGCCTCTAACGCCATCGCTCGGTGCGAAGACTGCCGATGTGAACGTCGGCGGGGATGCGTTGCTCTCTTTGTAGCGGGTGCCACAGGATATAGAGGCGGTCTAGACGGTCGGATCGCGTTCATGCTAACAGCTGATAAAAAAATGGGGCGATTTGCCCGGAAAGCCGGAATCTACCCCAATATAATCGCTTTGAGCTGTAGTTACAAAAAATTCCTGAGTAGACTCAAAAATTGTTGAACTACTAAGGCACTCGAAAAATCTTACCTACGTATGCCTATTTGTAAAGCTCGGTGGACAGACGAAATGCCAGGATTGCGGGAAGCAAGGCAATAACCAAAGCAGCAAAGATTTGAGTATCTGATAAAGACATGTGCAAAAGACTCCTAGATTCTGCAAGCCGTGGATTCTAGCAAGCAGCGTCCCAATGGGTGCTACTTACCCTACCGTTCTTCACTTTCGGTTAAATCGGGCGGCTGCGGAATATCTTGTTACACAGTTTAATATTTCAGGCAAGATTGGTTGCTTTATCCAAACTTTACAAAAGTCCCCCAAACTCCGACAAACAGGGGCCTACTGCAAAGATTCTGTAAAGCTTAGACTACTCTCTGACGGGTGCTTAAAGGCTCGGTCTATAGTTTTGCTCATAGATGTCTGCGTAATTCTACGGTTGCCGTCTTCAGATTTTGAAATTAAAGCTTTTAATTAGGACTTTGAGATGGCTAGCTTTGCATCACCCACCCCATTGATCTGTTTGCGAGGAACCGATGTTCCTGGTCATGTTGGCTCTGAGCGTCCACATCCATCTGCAAACAGCCCCTTTAAGCGGGCTGTTGACATTATTGGCAGTGTGGTGGGGCTGTTAATTCTGGCCTGCGTCATTGTCCCTGTAGCGATCGCCATTAAGCTTGACAGCCCAGGTGCTGTTCTTTATACGCAGCAGCGATGTGGGCTTCAAGGGCAAAAATTTAAAATTGTCAAATTTCGCACGATGGTTCAAGGCGCTGATGCTCAGCATCACCAGATCAATCAACCCTTTCGCGCCAAAGCTGGCTTAGATGCAAGGGTGACCCGAGTGGGTCAGATGCTGCGAAAAACCAGTCTAGATGAGCTGCCTCAGTTTTGGAATGTGCTGATGGGGGAAATGAGTTTAGTTGGCACTCGCCCCCCGACACTGGACGAAGTGGCTCACTATTCAGACCATCACTGGCAACGCTTGAATGTAAAGCCCGGAATTACAGGCGAGTGGCAGGTGAGTGGTAGATCGAAGATTGTTAACTTCGAAGAAATTGTTAATTTAGATCTGCGGTATCAAACAATCTGGTCTCCTCTATACGACCTTGTAGTCTTGTGGAAGACCGTTTGGGTCGTCATTTCAGGTAGCGGAGCCTGTTAGAAATCAGCAATCAGATATGTTTTGGGGTTGATTTAATCCTTGATCCTAAGGACGATAAACCGGGAGGGTGAAGTGGAAACAGCTGCCATGCCCTAGCTCTGAATTAACCCAAATTTGGCTGTAGTGGGCGCGCACAATTCGTTGACACACCGCTAACCCAATGCCGTAACCTGCTTTTTCCGCATCTCGCTCTAGGCGAAATGAATCATCAAAAATCTGCTCTTGATTGTCACCTGGAATGCCAGGCCCCGTATCACATATGCTGATTTGCACTTTTTGAGCAGTGCGGTGCAAAATGGCGACTTCTACCTTGCCGGCAGCGGGAGTGTACTTAATCGCGTTGTCGAGTAAGTTAATCAAGACTTGCCGCACCCGCTCAGGATCAGCATAGACAATTGGCAAATCACTAGGAATGTCGGTCACAACAGTTTGAGCCTTGGCTTGAAACTGCTCTTTAAGGCTGTCTACGACTGCCAAACATAGCGCTCCTAAGTCTATTTTTTGGGGCTGAAGCTGGAGTCGCCCATCACTACTGCGAGCCGCTTGTAGCAAGTCTGTAATCATCCGGTCAATTGCTTTAGCTTGAGTTCGAGCATGTTTGAGCAGCTGAGTAATGATTTCAGGCGTTAAGCGCGATCCCCCGTGGGCTGCTTGTTTCTGATTGCCCATTGCTAGGGTCTCTAAGGCGAGCGAGACAGCGGTTAAGGGATTGCGTAGGTCATGAGCCAGCATTGAAATCAGCCGATCTTTAAAGTCAAGCTGCTCTTGCAGTTCCTCTTTTTCTTGCTTAAGTCGAAAAACATCATCTGATAGTTGAATCAGCTGATCTGAACGAGAAAGCGAATCATTGAGAGACGGGGTAGGCAGGGCGCGAAGGTTGCCAACGCGCGACTGGGCACTGGCATCATATTCTTCGCTAGCTTGCCGCCAGCGAGGCCACCAGTTTTCGATCTGGGCACTTAGATCGCTACCCGCTAGGGTTTGTCGAGGTTCTGGGTAGACTTTGATCAACGTTGGCGTCGCCATTAGCTTAAAGTGCTCTGCTAGGTGCGGCTGGTCGCCTACATCGATAATTTGCAAGTCAAAGTCATTGTCTGCCCGTAGCGCTGTGAATCGATTACGAATCTGGCGAATCTTTTCATCAGAACTGAGGCGCTTATCAACAAACAGCAATAGCTGCAAAGACGCTTCTGAGCGAGTAAATGGGGTGGGTACTGGCTCCATGCGGTCTGGCTTCAGGAGTTGAAATGGGTGGAGAGAATCTGGAAGGCAGTGATTTTTGTAGCTATTTCTGAGCTAGCAGCACGGTTCTGAGCTAGAAGCGCGATCGCCTCACTTCAATAACACGGCTCAGTGTGGCCTTTGACCCTGCCTTAGCCACCATAGGGGGACTAAGCCTTGCGTTACATTATTTAGTTTTGCATCTAAATTGCAACATTTGCATCCTAATATATCTAACTGTAGACGATCTCGATTGCGCAGACTTGTCACTGATTCGTTCAGAACAGCCTGTCATCGGTAGCAACAACCATCTGACGCTAAATTTGGATCAGGTTCTACCCTCTGAGCGGGATATTCTATCCAGCAAATATTTCATAAATGAGCGACGACACCTATGAAGGCCAAAAATGTTAGAGCATGGAAGAGGGAGCGGTCTGACGAAGAACCAAAATTTTTGCCGAGCTATGTTTTTTACCGAGCTATGTTCAGGCTAAAAATTTGGCAGCACAAAATCTGTGAGTACGATGGAGCAATCCCCTTTAACGCTCCTGTTGATCCTTTATTTCAGGAGAAACAAGAAGCGGTGTACAGTTGGTGCTATTTATTCTTGCAATTTGTTTAGAGAGAGCTGGGCAGAGAGATGAAGATTCTGGTTCTGGCGTGGGAGTTTCCGCCCCGAATTATTGGGGGCATTGCCCGCCATGTGTCAGAGCTTTACCCTGAACTGGTTAAGCTGGGGCATGAGGTACACTTGCTGACCGTCGAGTTTGGGCAGACTCCTCGCTATGAGGTGGTTGAAGGCGTGCGCATACATCGCGTTCCCGTGCAGTTGGGGCACGACTTTTTTCACTGGGTAGCCAACATGAATGACAGCATGGGTCATCAAGGTGGCAAGCTGCTGTTAGAAGATGGACCGTTTGACCTGATTCATGCACACGATTGGCTAGTTGGAGATGCAGCGATCGCCCTTAAGCATGCCTTTAAGGTGCCGTTGGTCGTCACCATCCACGCGACGGAATCAGGCCGCCACAATGGGCTATACAATCCCACTCATCACTACATTGGCAGTAAAGAGCGGACATTGGCGTTTGAGTCTTGGCGCGTGATTGTCTGCACTGACTATATGCGCCGAGAGGCAGAGCGGGTGCTCCATAGCCCATGGGACAAGATTGATGTAATTTATAACGGGATCCGGCCTGAGAAGAAACTATTGCTTCATGAGTTTGACTATCAAGCCTTTCGACGCCACTATGCCGCCGATACAGAGCGCATTGTTTATTATGTAGGCCGCATGACGCATGAAAAGGGTGTCCAAGTGCTGCTCAACGCTGCGCCCAAAATAATTTGGGAAATGGGCCATGCCGTTAAGTTTGTGCTGATTGGCAGCGGCTACACTGACCATTTGAAGCGTCAGGCATGGGAACTAGGGATTTGGAACCAGTGTTATTTCACGGGCTTCATGTCCGATGCCGATTTGGATAAGTTTCAGGTGATCGCCGACTGCGCCGTATTCCCTAGCCTATATGAACCCTTTGGTATCGTCGTCCTAGAAAGTTTCGCGGCTCGAGTGCCAGCAGTCGTATCCGATACGGGCGGATTGCCAGAGGTCGTCCGCCATACCATCACCGGTATTGTGACCCAAACCAACGATCCCGACTCTCTAGCCTGGGGCATTCTGGACGTGCTGCACCATCCCGACTATTCGCAATGGCTCGTAAATAATGCCTATGAAGACTTAGATCGTCGATTTAGCTGGGAAAAACTGGCCACCCAAACCGCAGCGACCTATGAACAGGTTGTGCAAGAACGAACCCGTGTGGAGTGGTGAGCAGGGCTATTCCAGTTAGTAGTCTGAGGCGTAAATCTGCCTACCGTTCGTAGTGCAGGCTTCCAGCCTGCGCGGGCAAGATGCCCGCCCTACGGTAGCTAAACTTGAGCCATCTTCTACTAGGTACTAAGAGGGCGGCACTAAGAGGGTGGCGACAGGAAACGGGAGCAGAGCTGCCGCCCGTTCTGTCGAAAACTCAGCGATCGCCCCCCAAGCAGCTCCAAACAAGCGATTGGGCTGGAGATCGTCTTTGACTAAATTCCAGACGCGCTGCACCTCTTCTGTATGAATGCGATCGTCTTCTACTAAGGCCAGCAGTACCTGCCGCCGCAGAAACTGCCCTTCATCGGAAAAGAGATATTGCAAGCCGATCTGGGCAGTGGGCAATACGTCGAAATTGTGGTCGGAACGGGCGATCGCAATCAGGTTTTCTAACCGCTGCCAATTGAGTTTGCCGTCTTTAAACAACATGTCCAATAAGCGACGGCGCAGCTGAGGCGTTTCCCCGGTCAGCAGCCGTTTTGCGACGTACGGATATGCCACCTCCACAATCTTAAAACGAGGATTGAGGCTGAGCGCTAGCCCTTCCTGGGTAATTAAAGAACGAATAATTAGGGCAAACTTAGCAGGCAAGCGGAACGGATACTCGTACATCAAGGCCGAAAACTGGTCGGTAATCGTTTTGAAGTTAAAGTCTCCTACACTTTCACCTAGCGCGTCTTTAAATACCGCCTCCAGGGCTGGAATGATTGGCCTAATGTCGGTTTCGGGGGTTAAGAATCCCAGCTTGACAAAGTCTGTTGCTAGCTCTTGATAGTCGCTATTAATCAGATGCACCACTGAATCAACCAGGGTCTCTTTCATCTCCTGGCTCAGCTGATCCATCATGCCAAAATCGATGTAGGCCATCCGCCCATCTGCTAAAGCAAACAAGTTGCCGGGATGGGGATCGGCATGGAAAAAGCCAAATTCTAGGAGTTGGCGCAGCCCAGCCGTTACGCCCGTCTGAATTAGAGTATCGGTTGCCAGCCCTGCTTCCTGGATCCGCTGAGTGTCGTTTAGCTTAAAGCCGTTAATCCACTCTAACGTCAGCACATGCTGGCTGCTGTAGCGCCAGTAGATAGACGGCACCTTAACGGTGAGGTCGGCTTGAAAGTTCGCTGCAAATCTCTCTGCGTTGCGCCCTTCATTTAAATAATCAATTTCTTCAAACAGTTTGCTGCCAAATTCATCAACCACCAACGTTAGATCATGCCCCAGATTCAGCGGCAGCCACGGAGCTATCCAGCCCGCTGCCCAGCGCATCAGATACAGGTCGAGCATGATTGTGGGCAGCAGGTTCGGACGCTGCACCTTGACAGCCACTGCTTCGCCAGAATGAAGACGAGCGCAATAAACCTGCCCTAAGCTAGCGGCTGCCACTGGGTCAGAAGAGATTTCACTGTAGATGTCTCCCACCGCTCGGCCTAGCTCGTCTTCAATGATATGGAAGGCGATCGCATTCGGAAACGGAGGCAGTCGATCCTGCAATTTCTCTAGCTCTACCAGGAAATCTTGCCGCACCAAATCAGGCCGAGTAGAAAGCGCCTGCCCCACCTTAATAAAGGTAGGTCCCAGCCGGGTCAAAATAGTCCGCAGTTGAACCGCCCGTTTCAGCTTGCTGGCTTCAGCCCGATGAAACCAGTCGTCTAGCTTGAGACCTAAAACAAATCCAAGAAATAGCCTAATAACATTGAATGTCCGCCAAACCGCTTTCCACGGTCTACGGCTATAGTAGCGGGCGATCGCGATTGGATCGTAGCGCCGCATCTGACTGGAACCAAACTGACCTGAACTAAGCTCATTCACGCCTTTTAACGCCCCTCTAACGGAGACCAACAACGAACGTCGTCACTCATTCGACCCTGACCGCAGATATCCAGCTTGACTAAATATATCTGCACGCCAGCATTCCCCTCCGGGAAAGTCCGCATCGGTTGCAAAGCTATACTTTCAGACCAGGCTTCCCGGTTCTTTTCATCCACTTAACTATAGTATAGAAAACTACAAACTTCTCCGTCTATAAAAACACAAATTTCTTCAGGCTCATCCCATCGGTTTCTATCTATGCCTAGTTTAAAGGCGCTTTTTTCAAAGGGCTGAGTGAAACCAGTGAATCAAGTTGGACGAAAGCCCCGCTAACTAGAGCTTTCATCCAATCAAAACTCAATAGGAATTGGCCTCCTCGGGTACTGCCGGATGCAAGATTCCATTTAAGATGCGTTCTGGTCGCTGTGCATGTTTCCAGGCAAAGGCATGACGAAACGCAGCATCTTGACAGGCTTTGAGCTGAGCAAAGTCGATGATATTGTGGGTCAACAAGTTTTCATACTCAAACGGCAGACGCACGTTATGCAGTCCGGCATTGTCGGTGCAGATCGCAATGTCTACCCCCGCATCGAAGCAGCGATCGAACACAACCTTCAGCTGATGTAAATCTTGCAGTGTTCCTGTTTTTAAATAAGTAGTAGGGCAAACCTCCAAACATTGGCCTTGCCGAGCGACTTGAGGCAGCAATTCGGGGTGCAGTAGCGGAATCTGGATGCCATGCCCAATTCGCATCAGGTAGGGCAACAGTTCAGGGTAGCAGCCGTCAACGGTTTCATATACATGCCCCGTCGTTTTTAGCCCTAGCGATCGCGCGTAATCGTAGAGCTGAATCAACTCGTCGAGGCGATCGCGGTAATGCCCATCACCCCCAGCCAAGTCGATGCCACACACATACTGCCCCATCTGTGCCGCCAATTCGACAATGGCTCGGTTCACCTCGTAGGGCAAGCGCGAGTGCATGCATAGAATTTGGCTGGTGGCGATCGGGTATTCGCCAAACTGACTGGCTTGCCCCACCACCTCCACAATCTGCGTCATCAAATCAATCCGCTCCGACTGGCTTAGATGCTCGGGCGTCCGCAGATAGGGCGTGTAGCGTAGCTCCAGGTAGGCCAGGTTTTCAAACACATAGGCACCTCGCATCAGCCGATAAATGAAGTAAGGCAGCGTGTCCTGCGTCTGCACACTTTCCACTAACGTATGCAGTTCAAGATATTCTGCCAGAGTGTTGCGGGGTCTGGTGTAAAAGTCTTCAAACTCGGAATAACCTAGGAAGCGTTCTGCCAAATCTGGCTGGTTTCGTTGAAAATAACGCCACAAAATTCGAGGGACTACGGAGCCTCCCAAATGGCGATGCAACTCAGCGTATAGCGTCACAAGTACCTCTCAAAATAACCAACTGCACTCATTCATCTATCATTGACGCATTTATCAATTTTTAGCATTGACATGGGTAACATAGCCTGCCGATAATGGGAGTTTGCGCATTTATTTGAAAATTCTAGCAACCTTACGGCTTTGGCAAACGTTGTTGTAATTGGAGCCCAATGGGGCGATGAAGGAAAAGGCAAGATTACTGACCTGCTCAGCAAGTCAGCAGACATGGTCGTACGTTATCAAGGGGGCGTTAACGCCGGACACACGGTAGTTGTACAGGGGCAGACTTTCAAGTTGCACCTGATTCCATCTGGAATTTTGCACCCCAATACGGAGTGCATTATTGGTTCAGGAACGGTCATTGATCCCCGCGTTCTATTGCAAGAACTTGATCAACTAGCTGAGCTAGGCATCTCTACAGCAAACCTGCTGATTTCGGAAACCGCCCATGTCACCATGCCCTACCATCGGCTCATTGACCAGGCGTCCGAAGAGCAACGGGGCAGCCACAAAATTGGCACGACAGGGCGGGGGATTGGGCCAACCTATGCCGACAAGTCCGAACGCACTGGCATCCGCATGATTGACTTGATGGATCCAGAAGGGCTGCGGAAACAGTTAACCTGGGCGGTTCAGCACAAGAACGTCATTCTTGAGAAGCTCTATGGGCTATCACCCCTTGATCCCAACGCGGTAATTGAAGAATACCTGGGCTACGCTGAACGGCTGCGTCATCATGTGGTCGATAGCTCGTTGCGCATTGCGGACGCGGTGCAGCAGCGTCGCAACATCTTATTTGAAGGAGCACAGGGAACCCTGCTGGATTTAGACCACGGCACCTATCCCTATGTCACCTCTTCAAACCCAGTGGCAGGAGGTGCCTGTGTTGGTGCCGGGGTAGGTCCGACCATCATCGACCGTGTCATTGGCGTCGCGAAGGCGTATACAACACGGGTAGGTGAAGGGCCATTTCCGACCGAGCTAAATGGCGAATTGGGAGATCTGTTGTGCGATCGCGGTGCTGAATTTGGTACCACGACTGGGCGACGTCGCCGCTGCGGGTGGTTTGATGCTGTGATTGGCCGCTATGCAGTGCGGATCAATGGGCTAGACTGCCTCGCCATTACCAAGCTGGATGTATTAGATGAACTAGACGAAATTAGCGTCTGCGTGGCTTACGAAATTGACGGACAGCAGTGCCGCGACTTTCCGAGTAATGCTCGTCGGTTTGCTCGCTGTCAGCCAATTTACAAAACGGTTCCCGGCTGGAAGCGCTCTACAGCCGACTGCCGCACTTTAGAAGATCTGCCTCGGCAAGCCCTAGATTATCTCAAGTTCCTGGCAGAATTAATGGAGGTGCCGATCGCGATCGTGTCTTTGGGAGCAAGTCGGGATCAGACCATCATTGTCGAAGACCCCATTCATGGTCCTAAGCGCGCCCTGCTTTATACCAATGGCACCATCTCGGCGGCAGACCTGTAGCTCAAGTTGGAAACGGTAAAACTTGGCCCTTAGAGCGCTAAGCTGTTCAACCTAGGCCATTCACTGGCCGTTCAAGCTTCGAAAATTTTCCACCTTAACGTTATCTACGAGCAAATCATGGAACTTACAGTTGAATGTAAAAAACGTCTGGACGACTCAAAGAGTAATGCTCTGCGGCGGCAGGGACAGATTCCAGCCGTGTTGTATGGACATGATGGAGCAAACTCGATTGCCGTCACCTTAGATACCAAAACCGCAGAAACCCTGGTCAAAAAAGCGGTAGTGAATAACACCGTGATTCAGCTCAGTGTCACTGACTTGCCCTGGAATGGCAAAGCCCTATTGCGGGAAGTCCAGTGCCATCCTTGGAAACGCAACCTATACCATCTGAGTTTTTTCTCGATTGGCAGTCAAGCCAGCGTAGAAGTCACGTTGCCCCTGCGCTTTATTGGTGAAGCGGTAGGCGTAAAAGTTGGCAGAGGAACGCTAGATACCAACATCAACGAAATTACGGTGCAGTGTGCTCCCGACAAAATTCCTAATTCGATTGATATTGATATCTCTACCCTCGACTTGGGTGATGCCTTGCACGTCAATGAACTATCGATGCCTGAAGGCGTTAGGGCAGTGGGAGAAGGCGATCGCGTCGTCGTTTCGGTGCTGCAATCTAGAGGCTCTGGCGCTGACTCTGACGAATCAGAAGCCGCTGAATAAGCTAGAAATGCGGCGGCTCCCCAGACAAGGGGCTTAAGCCCCTTGTTCAAATGTAGGCAAATCTTCCGCCGTTGAGTACTAGAAATGCGGCTCTAGCGTCACCAACCGATAACGCTAGAGCTGGCTCAGATCGCTGATTTTAGCCGCTGATTTTAGCCATAGAGGCGCAAAGCTTTGCGCCTCTACTTATTAGTGTTTTTATTAGTACTTTCCCTATGACTGACTCCAACCTGCCGCCGCTAATTCAGCAAATGCTGAAACCAGAGTTCTACCCTGACTCAGGATCTTTTGCTGCGGCCGATGCTCCTATCCAGCTAATCCAAACTCACATTTCCTATGTGCTGCTAACGGGGGACTATGCCTACAAAATTAAAAAGCCGTTAAACTTTGGCTTTTTGGACTACTCCACCTTAGAGCAGCGGCAGCATTTTTGCGAAGAAGAACTGCGGCTGAATCAGCGGGCTGCCGCCGAGCTATACCTAGCGGTGATCCCCATCACGCAACAGGCAGAGGATGGAGCGCCTAAATTTCAGCTGGGTGGCTCCGGCGAGATCGTTGATTATGCCGTCAAAATGCAGCAGTTTCCCCAAGACACGCTGTTGACCGAACTGTACGAGCGCGGCGAGCTAACCGAAGCGCTGCTGCAAGAGTTGGCAGCGGTGGTTGCCAAGTTCCATTTGGAAACCACCACAAACGACTACATTTGCAGCTTTGGTGAGGTGTCGCAGGTGCGGCAGGCGTTTGATGAGAACTACGAGCAAACCGAGCAATATATTGGCGGTCCCCAGACGCAGCAGCAGTTCGACCAAACGCGAACCTATAGCGATCGCTTCTTTGCCGACCATGAAGCGCTGTTTACCGACCGGATCCAAAATGGCCGAATTCGCGAGTGTCATGGTGACCTGCACCTGCGCAACATTGCCTACTGGAAGCAGCAGTTTTTTCTATTCGACTGCATCGAGTTTAATGAACCATTCCGCTTTGTCGATGTCATGTTTGACATTGCCTACATCGTGATGGATTTGGCAGCTCGCCAGCGCCCTGATCTGAGCACCGTATTTCTCAACGCCTATGTAGAGCAAACCGGCGACTGGGAAGGACTACAAGTGTTGCCGATTTATGTTAATCGGCAAACCTATGTGCGCGCTAAAGTCACCTCATTTTTACTCAACGACCCAACGGTGCCCATAGACGAGAAGCAAAAGGCATCGGACACCGCTGCGCTGTATTATCGGTTGGCTTGGGCCAGCACCCAGCCGCAAACCGGACGGTTATTCCTCATGAGTGGGCTGTCAGGGGCGGGCAAAAGCACCACCGCCCGCCAGCTCGCCCGCCGGGTTGGGGCGATCCACCTGCGCTCTGATGCCGTTCGCAAGCACTTAGGCGGTGTTCCGCTAGACCAACGCGGCGATGCGGCGCTCGACACCCCCGAGATGACGCAGAAAACCTATGAGCGGCTGCTAACGTTGGGACTGGCACTGGCTCAAACCGGCTACACCGTCATTTTGGATGCGAAGTATGATCGCGGCTCATTGCGGCAAGCGGCGATCGCCCAAGCAACCGCTCATCAGCTGCCCTTACAAATCCTGTATTGCACAGCTCCGTCAGAGGTGTTGAGCGAACGCGTACGCCAGCGTACAGGCGACATTGCCGACGCCACCCCCGACATTTTAGCCGCCCAGTCGTTTGAGCCGTTTACACCCGCCGAATCAGAGTATGTTAAAACTCTAGACACCACACAGAATATAGAAGCAGCGCTAGATCTTTTACTGGCATAACCCATGACCAACGATGGATTTACAGTCGGGCTAAAACTCTGGATTGTCTTTATGGTTGCCTTTGTACTGCTGCGATATCCAGTGGTCTTCAGTATCTTTCTAGGTGCCCTAGCGGGGTGGGCCGGTGGAACCGTTGCGGCGTATCTCAAACAGGCCAAACCGATTGTCCAAACCGATCGGCTCAGCCAACTATCGGGGTTGTCTAAACGGCTGACCAGTCAACTTGGCTGGCGGCAAGACGCTGCCGATGCCAACGCTGCTCGCAAAGAACAAGCCAGCGATCGCGCCAGTCGCCGTGGGTGGCTTGGGCGGCGTAAACCGCCCTCGTTTCGATCGCGTCGATAGCCGCTAGGGGCTTCAAGGCTGCCACTAATGTGCTAATTCTGTCACCACACTGGGTAAGCCTTCCTGAGAAATCGGCTGGTTGAAGAGCACCATGGTAGTGGTCTGGTTGGCTTCAAACCCAATGCGTTCATAGAATTTTTGTTGATTGGTCGTCATCAGATAGACCCGCTCAACTCGGTTGACATCAGGGTGCATCAGCACAGTTTCCACCAACTTACGCCCCAGCCCAGCGCCCTGATAGTCTGGATGGATCAGCACATCCCAAATTGTGGCGCGGTAAATGCCATCCGAGGTGGCGCGGGCAAACCCGATCAGGCGATCGCCATCCCAGGCCGTTACGACTGGGTTACTGTGAGCGATCGCGACCTGCAAGTCTTCTACGCGCCGATCCTGCGCCCAAAACGCTGTCACCTGAAATAAACCCTGAAGCTGGTGCAAGTCGATATCACGACCACCTTCACGGGCACCTTCACGAACACCCAGGCTACGTGAGTTTTGATCGTGAACACAAAATTGAACGTGACTACAATCCATTCTGCCTAAACTTCCCTCCCCTATAGAACCGACACAGTTTCAATCGTCTAGCGTCCCAGACTCAGCGAGATCCTGGTGATATCGATAAAGTTGCTGCCTCTGCTGCTGCCTCTTTACAAAAGCTGCTTGTGCATTTACGAATCTTAATCGAGAACAGCAGGTGCTGAAACTTATTTTTTGACGGCGATCGCCGTTTGGAAAACGCGCCCTAAAAAGTGGGTAAAATGGCACTTACCGCAAGCCGATAGAGTCATTTAATAGCTTAAGTTAGATCTGCTTTCTACACTTCACCCTGAAGGGTCATCTAAGTGAGTGGTGCTAAACGGTAGCCCTGCTTACAGAGTTGACCTTGATTGCCCAAAAACTGCCCAAAAGCTGCCCAATTAGGCCGTCAAGGGCAATAATCATGACTGTGTCAAATTTTATCAGCTCTAGTAAATAGTACCAGGGTACTAACCAAGGATTTAGGGCATAATAGAGCCATTGCATATAGAAGCATATGAGTTTAAACACAGTGACGTTGGTCGGTCGTGTTGGGCAAGATCCTGAAGTGAAGTACTTTGAATCGGGTAGCGTGGTCTGCAACTTTACGTTGGCTGTGAATCGACGTAGCAAAAATAGGGACGAGCCAGATTGGTTTAATTTGGAAATGTGGGGGCGCACCGCAGAGGTGGCCGCTAACTATGTCCGCAAAGGCAGTTTGATCGGCGTCAGTGGCTCGCTGAAATTCGACAGCTGGAAAGACCGTGCCACTGGAGCCGACCGCACCAGACCAATCATCCGAGTCGATCGGATGGAACTGCTTGGCTCTAAGCGAGACAACGAAGCTGGTTCCAGCAACAGCTTCGCAGATGACGAATTCTAGCGCCAAACAGCAAGCCCGATATTTAACCGCTGCCCGCTAGGCGGCGGCTCTTCGCATCAACATGGCCATGCAAATTTCCCACTTTTTACACGCTGCCGTGGTGGTTTCTGACTTAGCACAGGCAGAGCACTTTTATGGCACCGTATTGGGGCTGCCCAAGGTAGATCGAGCCTTGCGATTCCCTGGCGCATGGTATCAGATGGGAGCCGGACAAATCCATCTGATTGCCAACAATCCCGGCTTCATGCCCCCCCAAGCGTCTGGTCAGGCCGCCAAGTGGGGTCAAAATGCCCATCTTGCTCTAGCCGTAGTAGATTTGCAAGCTGCCAAACACCATCTCCAGGCTCACGGCTACGAGGTGCAGCTCAGCGCTTCGGGTCGCTCAGCCCTATTTGTGAAAGACCCGGACGGGAATGTAATTGAGCTGAGCGAGTAAGCCAAAGGGTTTGGCTGTCTTGATTTTGGCCGTCTTAGTTTTGGCCGTTGGTCTGCCCATGAGCCTACGCTTAAAGGTAGTTCCAATCTACTGCCCGTTCACCGTGATCTATCTATTGCCTATGCTTCCCCGTCGGATCAAAATCTGCGGTATCACCAAACCCGAACAAGGGCAGGCGATCGCCCAACTGGGAGCAACGGCGCTTGGGTTTATATGCGTTCCCGTTTCTCCTCGCTATGTGACGCCCCAGCAGATTCGGCTGATGGTGGATGTTTTACCTGTAAACCCAGTCACGGGGCAGCGTGTGGATTGCGTGGGGGTGTTTGTCGATGCAACGGCGGCAGAAATTGAGCAAGTGGTGGCGATCGCTGGACTAAATGCAGTGCAGCTCCACGGCAATGAATCGCCTGAGTTTTGCCAACAGCTGCGAGCTGGTTTGCCCAATATTGAACTGATTAAAGCTGTGCGGGTGCGCGATCAGCTTGCCCTAGATCAGGCTCATGCCTACACAACGGTGGTTCATACGCTGTTGCTAGATGCCTATCATCCTCATTTGTACGGCGGCACTGGCGCAACGCTGGATTGGCAGACTCTACAGCAGTTCCATCCGGCCTGTCCTTGGCTCCTAGCGGGCGGCCTCACCCCTGACAATATAAGAACTGCCCTCCAACAACTGCAACCCCACGGGATCGATTTATCGAGTGGCGTAGAACATGCCCCTGGCGATAAGGACTTAGCCAAGGTGGCGCAATTATTTGCCCAATTGCAGCCAGCGTTATTTGAGGTTTGAGTGAGTTGATCAACTCACTCAAAACTTGGAATTTAAAACTCACTCATGCTTTATTGGCCTGCTTGAGCCAGGTGAAATAGAACGTAGCACCTGCTCCTTCAGCCGAATCTACTCGGATAGAACCGCCTTCTGTCTCTACGGTCTTTTTGACAATAGCTAACCCGACGCCAGTATTTTCTCTGGTATCGCGCGCTTGAAGCGTTTGAAAAATGGCGAAGATTTTGTGGTGATATTCTGGGTCGATGCCAGGGCCATCGTCGGCAACGGCAAATTCTACCCAGCCTCCTTGATCTTGCACTGAAATCTGAATTTGGCCAGCGTCTCGATCGTGATGCTTGATGCCGTTGCTAATTAGATTGGCAAAAACCTGTCTTAGGGGCATCCGTTTGGTCATCAGCGTTGGCATATTTGGGGCAACGTGAACCGTAAAGGAATCCGGTGGGTCAAGCGAGTCGATCACGTCTGCTAACAGGTCAGCTACGTCAATTTGCTCCGTTGTCGTTTGGGTGCGCCCGACCCGAGAATATTCCAACAAGCCGTTAATTAATGCTTCCATGCGGTGAACCCGCCCTCGCAATAGCCGCATTTGCTGCTGATTTTCTTCAGGTAGCTGTCCGGCGAGGTCTTCTTCGATCCATTCAGAGAGGTTGGCGATCGCCCGCAGTGGAGCCTTTAAATCGTGGGAGGTCACGTAGGCAAATTGCTCTAGTTCTTGATTGCGATTTTCTAGGGCGGCGTTAGCCTGTCCTAAATTGGCGGTGAGCTGAGACAGCCTATCGGCACGGCTCTGGAGTTTTGCTTCGGTTTCTTGGAAGTCGGTTATATCGCGAATAATGGCGATTAGTCGCTGATCGATCTGCATCTCGCTGAGCGAAATCTCAATCGGGAAGGTAGAGCCATTTTTACGAATGCCTGTAGTTTGCCAGGGACGATTGAGCTGAATGGAGTGACTGTTCCAAACCTGTGGAGGTAGGTCATTTGGCTTGGGAAGGGTGCTGTGAGGGGCAGCATGAAGGCTGCTATGAGAGGCGATCGCCGTTTCAGCCAACAGTAGCCCCAACGGCTCTCCAACCACCTCCAACGACTCATAGCCAAACATAGTGGTGGCCGTTGCATTAAACAGCTCGATTTTGCCCTGGGCATCCAGCGTCAACACGCCATCAACCACGTTGGTCACAATCGCCTCCAGCAATGTATTACTCTCTCGCAGCAGCTGCTCACGGTGCTGCAACTGATCGTCAACGCGGCTAAACAGGTAAAGTGCCGCCAGTGACCCCAGCAAGCTCACACCAGCCGTGAATCCCAAGATGTAAGTTGTCAGCTCTTGCAGAGTCTGACGTTGCTCGATATAGGCTGTCAGCGTGCGCTGTTGTGTTGCCCGGATGCTACCCACCTGCTCCCGAATGCCATCCATGGTTTGCCGATTGCGGTAGAGCAGCGTTTTCAGCAGTTGCGCTTGGGTCGCGAGTGTCTCCTGCGCGTCTACCACAGTAATAATTTGCTCCAAAATACTTAGATCTTGCAGGACTAAGTTCTCGATCGCTTTAAAGTCCTGCAGGCGAGCTGGGCTGTTCTGCGTTATTTGTTCTAATTGCCGCAGGGTTTTGGGCAAATTAGCCTCAGCCTGTTGATAGGGTGCCAGGTAGAGGACGTTATTCGTAATGCTATAGCCCCGCACGCTAGTTTCGGCATTGAGCAGTTCAATTAAAAGCTGATCCATCGTTGAAATGATCTGCGTCGTGCGATCAATCCGCTGGCGAATAGCAAGGATATTTTGGCGTGACCAAATCCATGCACTTAACGTAACTGCCAGACAAGCTACAGGGATGGCAACCACGATCGCGCCACGATAACGCACTGGCAGGTTGTCCCACATAGCATGCAGTTTTTTAGAAAGGGAGGTTCCTGGTGTTACGGGTTGCATCAAGGGTTCTATAAATGTAGTTATATGTAGATATATTTAGAATTGTCTCAAAGCCAAGATAGCCCTTAGTATACCTAGAGTGATAGTTCTGGGCATCCAGAGGAGTTACTTTTCCTTCCTTGGGTGGATGCTGAGGCGATCGACATCCTCCATAATCGTGAAATAGAAACCGTCAATTGTAATAGAAATGAATGTTAAGGAATTGGCAATGAGCGAGATTAGTGTAACTCTCATTGAAGATCATGACCTTACACGAGTTGGACTGAGGGCTGGTTTGCAGCGGCAGGAAGGGATTCGGGTGATGGGTGAAGCGGCCAACGCAGCTTCTGGTCTAAAAATGTTGGAAACCATGAGACCTGATGTGGCGATCGTGGATATTGGCCTGCCTGATATGGACGGGATTGAATTGACCCGTCGGTTTCGAGGCATGCAGGCGGCGAGTGAGGGTGGGTTTAATACGAAAGTATTAATTCTGACCATGCACGACAGTGAGGATTCTGTACTGGCGGCATTTGCAGCGGGTGCAGATTCGTATTGCATGAAGGACATTAGTGTCGATAAGTTGGCAGAAGCGCTAAAGGCGACTCATGGCGGCAACTCCTGGATTGATCCGGCGATCGCCAGCATTGTTTTGCGGCAAATGCGGCAGAGTGCTCCTCAGTTGGCAGCAATCGACGAGGTAAAGACGATTAGCATTGGCGGGATTGAGCCAGATGTGGAGCAGCTATTAGAAAGCTCTCCGCTAACGGGACGGGAGCTAGAAATTTTGGAGCTAATTGTGGGTGGATGCAGCAATGCGGCGATCGCCGAAAAGCTATACATCACGGTGGGCACCGTTAAAACCCATGTTCGCAACATTCTCAACAAACTCTGTGCTGACGATCGGACGCAAGCCGCCGTTTTGGCGCTGCGGTCTGGATTAATCAGCTAGTCAAAGAATGAACTACCCCACCCTGTAGAGGGATGGGGTTTCTAAATCCCCTAATCCTTCTACAAGCTGAGATTTCTGACGCTTCTTCGCCCCAAGTTGCTTCATACTTC
>Ga0163154_10003585_pt1 | contig 21340 bp, 22 predicted proteins | sample OliLakLV19MP9P1_FD_148649 | JGI IMG/M metagenome (GOLD analysis project Ga0163154, IMG submission 148649) | Freshwater microbial mat bacterial communities from Lake Vanda, McMurdo Dry Valleys, Antarctica - Oligotrophic Lake LV.19.MP9.P1 | ecosystem: Environmental > Aquatic > Freshwater > Lake >...
CCCCCCGCGCCCAATCCCTGAACACCCACAAACCGCACCGCGTTCGCGGGCGATACTCTGGAAAGATGCCGCAGACAAGCGATCCAGCCGTCCGCCGGGCCGTGCGACAGAATGCCGCGACGCTCGCCATGATGGGCGTGACTTTCGTGCCGATCGGGAGACTCCGGGCCCAAACCGCCGCGCCCCTGGAGGTTGAGTCGAAGCCGCTCGGCAAGCCAGCGAAGCCGGTAGGGCATTCCGGCGATGGGGGAGACCGACGCGCGACCGCCCAGCGGCTTCTCGATGAACTCCGCGATCGCTACGAGCGGGATGCGCCGCACAAGAGTTTTGTGACCGACCATCACAACATCGTGTTCGGTGAGGGCGATCCGTGCGCCCGCCTGATGTTTGTGGGCGAGGCCCCCGGTGCTGAGGAGGACCGGACCGGTCGCCCGTTCGTGGGGAAGGCTGGGCAGCTGCTCGACAAGATGATCCTGGCGATGGGCCTGAGCCGCGAGCAGGTGTACATCGCCAATATCCTCAAGACGCGCCCGCCCGACAACGCCACACCGACGGCCGAAGAGTGCGCCGCGTGCGCGCCTTACCTGCACGATCAGATCATGATCGTGCGACCGGAGGCGCTGGTGACGCTCGGGCTGCCCGCCTCGCGCACGCTCCTCAACTCCGCGGAGTCGATGGGCTCGCTCCGGGCCCGCTGGCACGACTTCATTCCCTCGCCGGCTCTAGTGCGCTCCGAAGCGGCACGCGGGCTGCCTGCCGGGTGGGCCGTCCCCGTCATGCCCACCTACCACCCCGCCTTCCTTCTGCGGGCGTACACGGATGAAAACCGGGCAAAAGTCTGGTCGGACCTCCGGCAGGTCATGGAGCGGCTTTCCCTCCGTTCGGGTAAGAAATCCGCGACGGAGGACTGAGGTATTCCCCAAGAATCAGCGGTTTTTCCATAAATGAGTGGAAAGACGGGCCAGTAGTCGGCACAATCTGAACCGAGAGACTTGGTGGAACGAATAATCCATTGAGGTCTGGAAGTGAGAGAGGGAGACTGAAGAATTCCGGCTGAGTCCAAGCCGATTCGCCGGGTACCGCAGCAACGACACCCTCTACCCGACCCCCACGAGACCCGGCGCTTGGCCCTTGCGGCTAGGCGCTGGGTTTTTTTTCTTATTCTTGTTCCGAATCACGCCGGAGGGTCATTCCGGCAAATCGAGTTTGGTCTCGGGCGGCAACTCCCTGATGTTCCGGGCCTCAAAGCCGCGGCTGCCCGGGGTGGTCCACACGGCGAAGTCGAACTCGATCACATCTCCAACGGCCAGCCCCGCGAGGGTGGCATCGGGCGCTGTGGGGAAGGGCATGACCATCGACGGCATGCCGAGCGTGCCATTGGGGTTCGCGAAGGACTCGATGGGCTCGTGGTGAATCTGCAACTCGTTCAACGGTCGGGCGGCATCGGGCAGCATCACGACCCGGCCGCGGCAGGGGTACACCGCGTCGGGCGGTTTTCGGTCAGGCGCGACGGGGCTGCGTCCGAGGTTGTACCACAGCGCGATGGGCGTTCCTACACCGCCGGCCACCAGAACCGCCGCGAGGATGATCGCTCGTTTCATGGTCTGATCGTATGGACAGCGCGAAGTTCGTAAAAACGAGCAAGGCCCGCCAAACCGGGGCCTTGCGAATAGTCAATAAGGGCGAATCAGGCCGCTTCGATCTTCAGGAACGACTCGACCGAGCGGAGTTCGTCGGCGAGGTCGAACTGGTAGGTGAAGGTCCACGTCGCATCGGCGCGAATGAACGCGATGCGGGCGCACGGGCGGCGTTGCACCCAGTCGCGGTTGCCGCGGTTGTAGACGACGTTGTTGCGGCGGCGCAGCATCTGGGCACGCCGGAGCGAGCGGACGGTCTGGGGGTCGCGGAGCATCAGCGCACGAACCGTCTTGGTGTTGCCTCGGGATCGCGGCAACTTGACGATGGTGCAGCGGACAGTCTGGCCGGCCTTGAGAGAATCGATCATGGTGTTCTTCCGACAAAGAGGGCCACGACGATAGGGGGGCACCGGGCGGTGGTCCACAACTCCGTGCCCGGCACATGGTTGGAACAAGACGGAACATGCCCGCCTCCGGTCTCTCAGGGCATCACGGCTACGATTCGGCATGAGCCAGCCTGACTCGTCTTCCGACCTTCCCACACCCGATGCCCCCAAGCCCAAGTTCGACCCGAACGCCGCCCATATGCGACGGCCGAAACTTCGTCCGGTGCGGGGCTTCCCGGCGCAGGGACAGGGACCCGATGGTCAGCAGGTGCAACTCCTCGGCTTGGCGGATGCGCGGCAAATTTCCGACAAGGTAATCTTCACCATGCCCGCCGCGAGGCTGCTCTTTCCGCTGATGGACGGGACGCGTGACCTCGATCAGATCCTGCAGGAGGTCGGGCGTGGCCTGAACCGCGAAGTCCTGGAAGGCATGGTCGCGCAACTCGACGATGCAGCGCTCATCGAGGGGCCGTCGTTCGACAAGTTGTGGGCGAAGGTGAAGGCGGATTTCGACGCCGCGGCGAACCTCCCTCCGGCGAGCAGCGCGGCGTTCGCGGACATGCTGGTGGTGCAGGCCGCGGGCACGGACAAGGTCGACGAATCGGTGAAGGCGGAGCAGGGTCCGTCGCGTGTGCGCGACCTGTTCAACCAATGGATGTCCAAGGCGCTCGAGAAGGCCGAGAAGCCCAGTTTCGACAAGTTGCCCAAGGCGATCATCGCGCCGCACATTGATTATCCGCGCGGGTGGGTGAACTACGCGAACGTGTACGGGCGTCTGCGCGTGTGCGACCGGCCCGACCGGGTGATCGTGCTGGGCACAAACCACTTCGGGCAGGGCACGGGCGTGGTCGGCTGCGACAAGGGCTTCACGACGCCGCTGGGCTCGTGCAACGTCGATGCGGATGTCGCCAATGCGCTGAGGTTCGCACTGGGGGACAAGTTCTACGCCAACCGCTTCGATCACGAGCGGGAGCACTCGATCGAACTGCAGATGATGTGGATACAGCACATCTTCGGTGCGGATGAGAACGGCAACTTCCCCAAGGTCTTTGGCGCGCTGGTTCACGACCCCGCGGTGGCCAACGGCGATTCGTACGACGGCAACGGGGTGGCGCTGGAGCCGTTCGTGAAAGCGCTGAAGGAGTGTGTGGCGAGCCTGCCGGGCTCAACGCTCATCATCGCGTCGGCCGATCTGGCGCACGCGGGCCAGTCGTTCGGCGATCAGGGGACGCTTGCAGGCGAGACACCGGAGGCGGATGCGGCCCGCAAAAAGGTGTTCCAGCACGACATGGGCATGCTCGACCTGATCCGGCAGAACAAGCCCGGAGAACTGGTCGCGGCTATGGCCTGGCAGCAGAACCCCACGCGCTGGTGCTCGACCGGGAACATCGTGGCGGCGCTGCTGGCGGTGGAACCGACGCGGGTTGAGATGCTGAACTACGCCGCGAGCATTGACCCGCAGGGAACGGCAATGGTGTCCAGCACGTCCGCGGCGATGTGGTGAGCTGGGAACGGGATCAGGGATGAGGGAGCAGGGGATGAGGGAAGTGAGCCATGATTACTCGCCTGGTTGATCTGCTCGGGGGGGCGTATCAACTGGCGCGGCTCGGGGTGATCACGCGCTTCCGTTTTCGAGGGCCGTACTGGGAATGGCGGAACCACACGGCGTTCGGGCGTGGCCTTCCCGCATCGCGCCGAGAACTGGTTGCATCGGTGATCGAGTACGGCGTGTGGATGCACCGGATGCGGACTGGACGGTGAAGCGCATGGCCGGAACCCGGAGCGCGAGCGACGGGGTGCGCAGGCTGTGTCAAACACAGAGAGGGCACCTCTTGCAAGCGCGTCTTGTCGGGTTCATCGATGCTTCGGGCACACCCCGTCGCTCGCGCTCCGGGCTCTGACAGCGTCAGTTCCAGGTGTCGAGGCGGCCGATGACAAGCCCGACCGGCAGGCCCATGATGGTGCCCGTGTCGCCGGTGCAAGTGATGGGCCAGCCGGCGGCGATGCGCTCGGACAGGTTGTAGGCACCGGCCTTGCCGCGCCACTGGCCGGTGGCCAGGTACGCATCGATCTCACGGGGCGTAATGATTCCGACGCGGACGGTCGCGCGATCGATGAAGATCTCGCGACGCTGCGTCCGTGGGCAGAGCATCGCCACGCCTGTGAGAACCTCGTGCTCGGCATCGGCGAGTTCCTCAATGATCCGCCGGGCATCCGCGAGGTCGCGGGGCTGGCCGATAATCCGCTCGCCGAGCGAGACGACGGTGTCGGCACCGAGGATCACGCCGACCGGGCGTGCCGTGTCGAGAGACGTGTGCAGACCCTGACGCACTGCCGTCGCGGCCTTCAGGTACGCCATCGCGGCGACCCACTGCTCGGCCGAAGACTCGCCGGGATCGAGGTCGGCATCGTCGAGCGCGGGCTGCGCGACCACGAACTCGATGCCCGCGCGGGTGAGCAACTCGCGCCGGCGCGGAGACCGGCTGGCGAGCAGGACGAGCGGGCGCGAGGGGACACGCCCACCGACGCGCCCGAAGCGATCGCTGCTGGGGATGTGGGCAGGTGTGTCGTTCACCACGTTGGCTGGGTTGAGAAGCATCATCGCGACGTGTTGTTGGGATTCGACCGGCCCGGGTTGCACGGGGGGCGGTGTGGGTGTCAAGGCCGGGTACGATCGGCGTGGCGGGGCGCGGAGCGATACACATGCGGGCGCACCTGGTGCAACTGGACATCGTATGGGAGGACCGTGCCGCGAACTTTGCGCGGACCACGGCCTTGCTGCAATCAGCGTGTGTGTATCCGGGCGATCTGATCGTGCTTCCCGAGATGTTCGATACCGGTTTTTCATTTGATCTCTCGAAGACCAACGATGCCGACGGCCGGACAGTGCGGTACTTGTGTGAACTTTCGCGCGATCTGGGCGTGACGGTGCAGGGGGCGCGGACCGTCATCGGACCCGACGGGCGCGGGCGCAACCGGGCCACCATCACCGGACCCTCCGGGGAGGTCGTTGCCGAGTACGACAAAGTTCACCCGTTCTCGTTCGGGCGCGAGAGCGAGTTTTTCACCGGTGGCGACCGGGTGGTGACGTACGCATGGACGCGGCAACGGGCGGCTCCCGTCGCCCCCCCACCAGGCCCGAGTGGAAGCGTGACACCCGATAACGGGGAGGACGTTGCGACGATGGTCTGCCCCGCGATCTGCTACGACCTGAGGTTTCCGGAACTGTTCCGCCGTGGCATGGTGGCCGGGGCTGAGGTCTTTGCGATAGGGGCCAACTGGCCGGTGGCGCGTGCGGGGCACCGGCGGGCGCTGACCATCGCACGTGCGATCGAGAACCAGGCGTATGTGCTGGGCGTCAACCGTGCCGGCGAGGACCCGCACTTGGACTACCGCGGCGGCTCGCTCGTCGTCGGGCCGATGGGCGATGTGGTTGGCGAACTTGGAGAGGCCCAGGGTGTCCTGAGCGTGGATATCGATCTCGCGGCGTTGCGGGCATGGCGGGCCAAGTTCCCCGCGTGGAAGGACCACCGCCTGATCTAGGCTCGCGCCCGCCAACCGTTCCAACCCGCAAGGTCGCGCTTGCGCGGGGGCATCCCCAAGGGCGACCGTACCGGGGCACCGCGCAAGTGCCGATACCGAACCTAGCGACAGCCGCGCCCGGATTCCCGGGAGCGCTGTTCGCGTTCGCGAGGCCGCGCGATGAGCACACCGTCCAACTCAAATCGTCGCCGCGGCGGGCGGCTGGTCTGCGACGGGCTGGAGTGCCAGTACGGGCTGGTCGCGGACCTGTCGAACACGGGCATGAAGATGCTGAGCAAGAAGTTGCCGCCGATAGATGTGGGCGAGGTGGCGGCGATCAAGTTCTCGGGCCTCGGCATCGGGACGGGACTTCCGGCACAACTCGTGCGGCTGATCAAGCGGAAGGACGGGTGGTTCGAGGCTGGCTTCAAGTTCTGGAACCTGGATGAGAGCCAGATGCGGGCGCTGGCGGGTCTGGCGCGGATTGCCGCGGATCGCCGGACGCTGCGGATCGCGTGCTGAGGACCGGGGAGCGCTGCCCGCCGCACTCGGGACAGGTGGTCATCGGCGCATCGAGTTGATAGCCGCAGTTCAGGCAGCGACCATCGCGCAGGCGCGTGCGTTGGCGGCGGCGATGCATCGCGGCGAGCAGCACGGGCGTGCCGAAGATCACGATGGGCAACCAGTAGGGCAGGTCAAACGTGTGCGCCGTCTGGCCGCCCCAGGTGGTCCTGGTTGGTCCGAAGCCGAGGATACGCCACTGCGCGTTGTGCTCAAACGCGAACCAGGGGTACCGCTCGGGGCCGATGGCGGAGCGTGGGAAGGTGTGCGCCTCCCACCCGAGGCGATCGGCGAATAGGTCTTTCTCGGCTTCACGCTGCATGACGCTGAGGAAGGTGCCGCGGACGAGCCGCAGTTGATGCGGATTGGTCTGGAGGCTCCAGGTCGTGAGGGTGTATTCCCACGCGCCCATCTGGCCATCGGGGATGGCATCTTTACGGACGAGCGTGCCGGTCTCGCGGATGAGGGCGAAGAAGCGGAACTGGCTCAGGAGCCAGAGGGAGGCGAAGAGCGTGGCCAGGACGGCGCACAGGCCCAGGGCGACGGCGCGAAGCCGCGGAAGTCGCGTCGAGTTGAAGATGAAAACGCGCTGTGCCACGCAACAATCCTACGAGCGACGAGGGCGGTCGCCGACGCAACCCGTCGCTGGCGCACCTGGCTCTGAAACGTGTCGAGGGTCACCCGATTTTGCTCTTGCCGCCCATGTACGGCCGCAGCACGGGCGGCACCGTCACGGTTCCATCCGCGTTCTGCCACATTTCCAGGATCGGGATGAGCAATCGCGGCGAGGCGGCAACGGTGTTGTTGAGCGAGTGGCAGAACGTCGTCGTGCCCTTGCCGCCCCCTCCCGCGCCGCCCTCGCGATAGCGCATGTTCAGGCGGCGGCATTGGTAGTCGTACAGGCGCGAGGCGGAGTGCGTCTCGCCGAAGGCACCTGACATCACTACACGACTCGATGCGCCCTCCCCCTTGCCCCCTCCCTCTGGGAGGGGGTGGCCACGACCGGGCATCCATGACTCGATGTCGATCATGTCCGCGTTCTTCACGCCCAAGTCGCCGGTGCAGCATTGCAGCAGGCGATACGGCAGGCCGAGCGACTGCAGAATCTCCTCGACGTACCCGATCATCTTCTTGTGCCAGGCGCGGCTCTCGGCCTCATCGGCGCGGCAGATCACGACCTGCTCGACCTTGTCGAACTGGTGGATGCGGTAGAGGCCGGCGGTGTCCTTTCCGGCCGCGCCCGCCTCGCGCCGGAAGCACGTGCTGACGGTGGTGTACTTGAGAGGCAGTTGGGCCTCGTCGAGAATCTCGCCTTGGTGCAGGCCCATGAGGCCGACCTCGCCGGTGCCGGTGAGAAAGAGGTCGTTGCTCTTGGTGGCACTGGTCTCCAGACCAGTGGCGGCAGGAGATGCACCGCTCTGGAGAGCGGTGCCACCGGGAGAACCTTCCGGAACGTGGTACGCCTGCTCGCGTCCGGCCGGGAAGAAGCCGGTGCCGACCATGCACTCCTCACGCACAAGTACCGGGACGCTCATCGCCTTGAAGCCCTGCGTGAGCGTCATGAAGTCGAAGGCGTACCTGAGAACCGCGTTGTGCAACAGGAAGCCGTCGCCGGTGAGGGCGTAGGAACGGGAACCGGCCATCTTCACGCCGCGCTCGAAGTCGGCCAGGCCGAGGTCGCGGACAAGTTCGAGATGAGTCTTGGGCCGGAAGCCGCGGTTCTGCTCGTATGTCTTGTTGGTGTCGAAGCCCCAGGGGCCTTCCTCCTGTTTCGCAGGCGGGTGCCAGCGCCGGATCTCCACGTTGTCATCCCCGCCCTTGCCCACGGGTACATCCGGGTCCGGCGGAAGGGGGACGGTCAGGAGGATGTCGTTGAGTTCGGGCTCGATCGCGGCGATCTGGGGGTCCAGCGCCTGGATTTTGTCCTTGAGGGCGGCGGGCCTGGCCTTGAGCCCATCTAACTCGCGTTCGAGAGCGGGCTTCTCGGCATCCGGGGCCTTCTTGAGGGCGCTGGCGAGTTTTCCGATCTGCGGACCCAGATCCTTCTCGATGCCGCGCTGCTGGGCCCGAAGGGATTCCTGCTCGGACTGAAGGGCGCGCCGGCGGCCGTCGAGGGCGATGAGGCGGTCGATATCGACCTTCATGCCCTTGAGTTCGCAGCCGCGACGGTATTTGTCGGGGTTCTCACGCAGGTCGCGCAGGTCGATCATGGGGCCGATGGTAGGGTCGGGAGGCCGGAAAGTGTGCTGCTGGCGGACGGGCGGGGTGGGAACCGATACGGGGAGTCCAGTACCATGAGTGCCAAGGTTGTCCTGCTTCGTAGTTCCGGCCGAACTGCGCAGGGCGAGCGGAAAGGGCGCGGGGAGCGGGGGCGGAGTGGTTGGGCGCAGGCCGCGGGTGTGTCTATGCCGCAGTTGTTCCTGACATCAGCCGACCAGTCGCAGCAGGAAATCCCTCTTGGCGGCGAGCCCGTGACGATCGGGCGCTCGCCGGAGAATGTTCTTGCGCTCAACGACACGCTGCTCTCCCGCTTCCATTGTGTGATCGAGCCCGCACCCAGCCGCCCGAACGGCGACACGTTCCAACTTGATGAGACGGGCAGCACCGAGGCGGTGACGTGGCACCTGCGCGACCTGGGCTCGCGCAACGGTACAAAACTCAACGGCGTCAAGGTCAGCGATTCGATCGTTCGGGCCGGCGATGTCATCCGGCTGGGCACGCACACCTACATCGTGCAGGCGGAGGAGACGCTGCATGAGCGTCAGGCCGCAGCGCGAGCCGCGGCGGCGGACGCGGCGCTCAACGGCGAGTCCGTGAACGGCAAGGGCAGTAATGGTGCTGGCGGGGGAGGCAAGCCGAAGGTCGATGCGGCATGGGTGATTGATCTGACCGAGTTGATCCACATGCTCCCGCCCAAGAACACCGGGAGCGATGACAAACTCGAACTCGTGGACGGGCGCGGGCGTGCATCGGGCGCGCTGGCCGGAGAGGGCGAGGGCTCGCGCGCTGCGAGGCTGCTTTTGCTGGGCGCATCCAAGGCGCACGCGACGGATGTACACATGGAGCCCAAGGGCGACTGTGTGCAGGTTCGCATGCGCGTGGACGGGCAGATGCTCGGTGTCGTTCAGTTGCCCAATGCGGTCGGAGACCTGGCGTTCGGGCTGATCAAGACGGCGTGCCAGATGCGGCCGACGGGGCGAGAGGCGGTGCTGGACGGGCACTTTTCCACGAAGTTCCCGGCCTCGGGCCAGACGGCGTCGCGCCGGGTGGACTACCGGGTGAGTTTCACGCCGAGCGTTCACGGGCAGAAACTGGTGATCCGCGTGCTGGATATGCGCGATGCGCCGCGCAGCCTGACGGAACTGGGCCTCCCGGCGTACATGTATGACCGGGTGCGGAAAGTGTGCGAGCAGGAGGCGGGGATGCTGCTGGTCTGCGGGCCCACCGGCTCGGGCAAGACCACGACGCTTTACAACGCGCTGCGCGTGATCGACAGGCAGACGCGCAACGTCATCACGATCGAGGACCCGGTCGAGTACCACCTCGAGGGCGTGACCCAGATCCCGATCGATGACCGGCAGGGCAATAGTTTCGGCTCGCTCCTGCGGAGCGTGCTCCGGCAGGACCCGGACGTGATTCTGGTGGGTGAGGTGCGCGACGATGAGACAGCGCGCACGGCCATGCAGGCGGCGATGACGGGGCACCTCGTGTTCTCGACCGTTCACGCCAAGGACACGATGAGCAGCGTGTTCCGGTTGCTGGACCTGAAGGTGGAGCCGTACCTGGTGGCGAACTCGCTGGAGTTGACGCTGGCCCAGCGCCTGCTGCGGGTTCTGTGCGACAACTGCAAGAGGCCCGTGCGCGTCACGCCGGGGCAGTCCACGCGGATGGGCCGCTTCCTGGAGAGCCAGACTGAGCTGTACACCGCGACGGGGTGCGCGCAGTGCCTGCGGACGGGGTATCGCGGCCGGCGCGCCATCTTCGAGTTGCTGGACTTCACGGATGAACTCAAGGACGTGATCATCAAGGAGCCGTCGCTCGCGGCCATGAAGCGGGTGATCGAGCAAGGGCTGTTCACCACGCTCCTGCAATCGGGCTGGCAGATGGCGGCGCGGGGGATGACGACGCTCGACGAGGTGGACCGAGTGGCGACGTCCCGCTGAGACGGGAAATCAGCAAATGAGCAGATGGACAAAGTAGCAACTGGAGAGGCACATCGCACCCACGATGTCTGCCAGTTGAACTCCGTGCCTGGCGATTTGGCTCGGTGCCCGACTATCCTTGGCCGATGACCACCCCGACCAGCACGCCCTCCCACGATGCGGGCGAGATTGCCCTCCCCGAAGCAAAGATGCACCTGTATCGGCCGGGGGAACCGTGCATCGCGCGGATCACCAAGTCGGAGGTCTGCACAGCGCCCAAGGCGGCCGGAGTTGTGCGGCACGTTGAGTTTGATGTGTCGGGAACGCTGCTCGCGGGCAGCGTGCTGCCGGGCCAGTCGGTCGGCGTTCTGGCGCCCGGTCACGACGAGAAGGGCCGTCCCCACGCGGTGCGCCTGTACTCGGTCGCGTCGCCGACTCGCGGCGAGGACGGGCAAGGCCAGATCATTTCAACGACTGTCAAGCGGACGGTGGATGAGCATTGGGAGACGCACAAACTTTTCCTGGGTGTTGCATCGAACCATCTCTGCGACCTGCGGGTCGGCGACGAGGTGAAACTCTCAGGCCCCAACGGCAAGCGGTTCCTCCTCCCGATCGACACCGGGGCGCACGATTACATCTTCTTCGCGACTGGCACGGGCATCGCGCCGTTCCGCGGCATGGTGACGGACCTGCTTGAGTCGGGTGTTGCGAGCAAGGTCGTGCTGGTGATGGGCTCGCCGTACGCGACGGACCTGCTGTACGACATCAACTTCCGCAAACTGGAATCCGAGCACGCCAACTTCACCTACATGACGGCGATCAGCCGCGAGCGCCAGACCGATGGACACGACCGGATGTATGTACAGGACCGGCTGGTGTCGCATCGAGAGCAGTTGCTGCCCATGCTCGTGAGCGAGCGGACGCTGGTGTATGTGTGCGGTATCGCGGGAATGGAACTGGGCATTTTGCAGCAGTTGGCGCGGCAACTGCCACCGTCGGCTCTGGAGCAGTATGTCCATGCGGACGCCGCGGCGATGTCGGACATCGCGGGGTGGAACCGCAAGATGCTGCATATGCAGTTGAAGATGACTCGGCGGATGGTGCTCGAGGTGTATGTGTAAGCGGCTATTCGGCCTGCTCGATCGCCCAGGTCATGTTGCTGCCCGAGCAGTCGATATGCAGGGCGAAGAAGCCGGGGCGGTTCGGGTCGCCACGATCGTGCCGCCGGATGAGCGGCCAGATGATCCGGCGGTCGGTCTCGGGGAGTGGCAGGGCATCGATCTCGTCGGGCCGGAACCATTCGAGCGAACCTTCGGGGATGGAGTGGGCAGGAACCTCGACAGGGCCGAGCACGCGGTAATAGAACAACAGCCAGTGGCCCTTGCCCTCGAAGGCTTTTTCGCTGATGAGCGCGCCGAGGTGGAGCCGGTCAATGGGAATCTCGATCCCGGCCTCTTCGCGGATCTCGCGCTGCGCACATTGGGCGGGAGATTCGCCCGTATGCATGTCGAGTTTGCCACCGATAGGCGAGCACAGGCCGCGGTTTGGCTCGCGACTTCTGCGCAAGAGCAGGATTCGTCCGTCCTTGTCGCGCAGGTCGCACAGGCAGGCGAGTCTGTACGGCAGCACCGGCGCGGCACCGGGGACGGGTGCTGTTGGGTGGCCCTTGGGGGTTGAGAGGGGCATTCGCGATTGAAGGATAGACGCCCGGCAAGACTGTGCTGCTCGGTTGGGCGCGGTTCACGCCGCGCATCCGCGCGATCCGATACACCCGCCGATGCCTACAACTTCCGTGATGTCCCCCCAAGCCGGCAAGTTGTCCGCCGTGGCCTCACCGACCCCGGATGTCGCGGGGCAAGGTTCGGGCACAGAGCGGGGCGAGGCATGGTGGGACGGGAGCGCGGGCAGGTTTGAGCCCGCGGGACGGTACGTCTACCTGATCGGCATCGGTGGGTGCGGGATGAGCGGCCTTGCGCGGATGCTGCGCGGGCGGGGCGCGCTGGTGTCGGGGTCTGATGCGTACGCGTCACCATTCACGGAGGCGTTGGCAGGCGAGGGAGTGGCGGTAAGCCTTGACCAGTCGGGGTCTCTTCCCGCACACTGCGAACTGGTCATCGCGTCCGCGGCGATCAAGCCGGATCATCCGCAACTTCTGGAAGCCGACCGGCTGGGCGTGCCGCACCTGACCTACGCCGAAGCGCTGGGAAGGTGCATGTTGGGCCGGACGGGCGTGTGCATCGCGGGCACGCACGGCAAGAGCACGACGACGGCGATGCTGGGGTGCGTGATGGCGGCCGCGGGGCTCGACCCGGGCGTCATTGTCGGGGCGAACTGTCCGCAACTCGCCGCTCTGGGAGGCGCGGGCGGGAGCGGCGGGTTCCGGCTCGGCGCTGCGGAAGTTCCCGCTGGGGTGCTGTCGGGCGAGCCTGGTCTGCTGGTCGTTGAGGCGTGCGAGTTCAACCGCAGTTTTCACAACTACCGGCCGCGGATCGCGGCGATCACGAGTGTCGAGGCCGACCACTTGGATATCTACGGGTCGCTCGACGAGGTGGTGAAGGCGTTCGCGGACTTTGCTAAACTGCTGCCGCCAAAGGGGCAGGGTAACGACGGCGGGGTCCTGTTGATCGCGCACGAGTGCGCGCACCGCACCAGCCTGACCGCCGGCCTGCTCTGCGATGTCCAGACAATTGGGTTTGCACCAAGCGCGGACTGGAGCGTGCAGTACGATCCGCGCTCGCGCCGGACTGGACTTGTGCGCAAGGGCGAGGGGTTGGTCGCGGCGTGGGTGACGCAAATGCCCGGCGAGCACAACGCGATGAACGCGGCGACCGCCGCGGCCCTGGCGATCATGTGCGGAGCGGATGCGGATATCGTGGGTCGAACGCTCGCGGGATTCACGGGGCTGGAGCGGCGCATGCAGTTCCTTGGCGAGCGGCACCTGCCAGCCCCGCGGGGCGGAGCGGTGCGTGTGTACGACGACTACGGGCACCACCCGACGGAGGTCGCGGCAACGCTCGGAGCGCTGCGAGATTATGAGCGCCCGCAGGAGCGGGGGGGCAGGCTGATCTGCGTCTTCCAGCCGCACCAGCACTCGCGCACGCGGTTTCTGCTTGATGAGTTCGCGACGGCGTTCGGCGCGGCAGACATGGTGATCGTGCCGCACATCTACTTCGTGCGCGACTCGGAGATTGAAAAGACGCTTGTTTCCGCGGCGGACCTGGTGGACCGTTTGCGCCAGCGGGGCGTGCAGGCGATGCACCTGTACCCGTTCGAGGCGATCATCGAGGCGCTCGAGGTCGTGTGCCGCCCGGGGGATGTGCTGGTGGTGATGGGAGCGGGGCCTGTGGACGCTGTGGCGAGGGGGTTTCTTGGAGGAGGGAAGTGATGTGGTGATGATGTGAGAGTGTGCTGAGGTGGGACATTGTTGTCTCTCGCACAACTCGCACGAGGGAGACCGATTCCAAAGCGTCGATTCACAATCCAGATCACTTCATCACTTTATCATCCCATGCATACACTCGCCGAGCCCATTCAGATCGAGCACAACGCTGAAATTCCGACCTGGTTCGGCGTCGGAGGCCGCGCCGACCGGCTCGTGCGGCCGGCGAACGTGGCGCAGTTGCGCCGGTGCATCGAACTCGACCCTTCAGCGCGCATTCTGGGCGACGGCGCGAACTTGCTGGTCGATGATGAGGGCGTGGTCGAGTTGGTGGTTGCGTTCAGCGAGCGGGACTTGTGCAAATGGTGGTTTGATGGGCCGAAGGGGGACGAGCCCGGGGTCGTAGGGGCGATGGCCGGAGCGAACCTGCCGCGATTGATTCTGGACGCGTGCCGGCGCGGGCGTTCGGGGCTGGAAGGGCTCGGGGGCATCCCGGCAACGGTGGGGGGCGCAGCGCGGATGAACGCGGGCGGATCGTTCGGGGAGTTTGCCGGCGCGGTGCGGGCGGTACACGCGATCGATCGCGCGGGGCGGGACGTCCGGCTCACGCGGGAACAGGCGGGGTTTGGATATCGCCAGTCCGCTTTGGCCGAGTTGATCATCGTGTGGGTGGAACTTGAACTCGGCGAGGATGATCCGCTGAAACTTCGCGCAAGGCTCAAGGAAGTCATGGAATACAAGAAGCGCTCGCAGCCGATGGCGGAGCGATCGGCCGGCTGCGTGTTCAAGAACCCGACGCTCGCGAGTGATCTGGACGACATCGGCGCGGCGGGCCAGCGCGTGTCCGCGGGGATGCTCATTGACCGCGCCGGCTGCAAGGGTCTGGGCATCGGCGGCGCGATCGTCAGCGACCGGCACGCGAACTTCGTGGTGACCAGCGACGGCGCGGGCGCGAGGGACGTGATCGAGTTGATCGACGAAGTGAAGCGGCGGGTCCACGATACCTATGGTGTCACGCTCGAGCCCGAGGTGGTTGTGTGGAGGCGTGACGCATGAACAGCCCGGTGTTTGGCGAATCTCAGAGCAATCTCCAGTCCGTTCTCGTGCTGGGTGGCGGGCCCGATGCGGAGCGCGACGTGTCGCTGAACTCCGCCCGCGCGATCGCCGAGGCGCTGGCCGCGGCGGGGCACAGCGTCGAGCGGCGGACCATCGAGCGAGCGTCCGCTGCGGAGCTTGCAAGGATGCCCGGCCAGGTGGTCTTTCCCGCGCTCCACGGCGGGTGGGGCGAGGGCGGCCCGCTGCAGGACATTCTGGAATCTGACGGACGACCGTTTGTCGGCAGCATGTCGCTGGCAGCGCGCCGGGCGATGGACAAGATCGCCACGAAGATCGTTGCGCTGGAACTGGGCATCCCCACACCTGCGGCCCACATTGTCGATTGGCGCGACCCGGTCTGCCCGATGGAACTGCCGGCGGTCATCAAGCCGGTCCACGAGGGATCGACAATCGGATTGTATTTGTGCCGCACGCCGGAAGAGTGGACCGAGGCCCGCACGGCGATCGCGCAGGAAGCCGCCGCCGGCGAGCCCCGCGCGTACATGATTGAGCGGATGATCGGAGATGCCGGCGGGAAGGGTCGGGAACTCACCGTGGGCTTACTGGACGAACGTGCATTGCCGATCATCGAGATAGTGCCGGCGGATGGGCTGTACGACTACGAGGCGAAATACACGCGGAACGATACAACGTATGTAGTTGACCCCGCCCTGCCCCAAGGCGTTGGCGAACGCATCAAGGAGCAGACTGCCCGGGTTGCACGCGCACTGAACGTGCGCCACATCGCCCGCGCGGACTTCATGCTCGACCCCTCGGGGACCGCGTGGTTCCTGGAGATCAACACCATGCCGGGCTTTACCGGCCACTCGCTTGTGCCCAAAGCGGCGAGAAAGATGGGCCTCGAGATGCCCGACCTGTGCGCAACGCTCGTGCGGCTGGCGGTGCGGGACCACGAACGCCCATCGCCGGCATCCGCGACTCAATCTCCTGTTCACGCGACGGCTCGGGCCTGAGCGGCACAACTCCCACCAGAACGACCAAGGACGGTCCACCATGCCAGGCAAGGCCAAAGTTCGCACGCGACGGCTCGCTCGACAGGTTCTCACGCTCGCGCGATTCCGCGCTGCGATGGGCGATCGGGCGCGGGTGTTTGACGCGGTCGGCGCGGTGCTGGGGGGCGCAACCGCGCTTGGCGCGGCGGCGAGCCTTGCCGTCGGCTATCGCCCGCTGCTCGCGCTGGCCTCAGAGATGCGGCGGGGTGCGCCACGCGTCGAACTGGCGTGGCCCATGATGCCGCTTCCGGCCAACTCGCCGCCGGGCGTCCTGCCGATCACATGGCTGGACTCCGAGTCTCGCGCCGGCCTGGAGCGGCTTGTCACGTTGCAGGCGGGTGACAACCCGCTGGACGGACGCGCAGTCGTCGCGACGCACGAAGCGCTGATCGCCACCGGCTGGTTTGATGAATCTCGCGGCGGGGCCCGAGTCGATCGCGCGGCTGATGGGATCGTGCGGGTGCATGGCGTGTGGCGGGTGCCCGTCGCGGCGGTGCGGGTGGACGAGAGCGACCATCTTGTCTCGCGCGGCGGCGAGATGCTCCAGCCCGTCTACAAGCGCGACGGCTCGGGGTTCCGAGTGATCATTGGGGGTTCGCACGAGAAGCCCGAACACGGCGAGGCCTGGTTGGGCGGGGATGTGCAGGCGGGCCTCCGGCTTCTGGAGTTTCTCTCGCCGATGCCGGGCTTTGACCAGGTCTACGGCATGGACGTGTCGGAGTATGTGAACTCAAAGCAACTGGTGGTGGTGACGGATGAGGGCAACCGGATTGTGTGGGGCGGCGCGCCATTCGCCGGCGATTTCGCGCCCGGTCAGGCCAAGCCCGAGAAGAAGCGGCAGGAGATCGCCAAGTTGTTCGCGTCCTACGGGCGCATCGACGCGGGCAGGGCGGTGATCGATGTGCGGCCCGAGTCGGGCGCGTACATCCATATCGCCGACATCGCCAGTTCGGATCGACGCCGCTAGGGCGCGCGTGGTACGCTCCGGTATGAACGGCGCGGATCCTTCAAAGCAGAACGACCTCGGTGACGCGGCAGGAATCGCCGGTGCCGACGATGGCGCGCGCGGTGGCGAGGAGAGAGCTGCGCAGGATGCAGGTCCGCCGGCCACCCTGCCCGACCCGTTCGCGCATCGGCGCGGCGAGCCGCGGCTTTTCGCGTTCCTATGGACAATCTATGTTCTTGTCGCGGTGGCCGGGAGTCTCCTGTGGCTCTCGCGGGCAACGATCGTTTCGACCTCAACGTACGGCCCCGCAGCGAGGATCATGCTCCTGGTCGTCGCGGCGGGCGCGACGGTTCTCTGGCCGATGGTGCGCCTGAGCCAGACGTCGCCCCGCGGCTCGGCGCTGAGCGCAGCGCTGGCCGATGTAGTGGTCGTGCTCTTCCCCATGCAGATGATCCTGTGGCCCCTCATCATGCTCGCGCAGTGGCCCATCGGGATCGTCGGGGCTCTCGCCCTGCTCAGTGCGCTGTGGGTGCTGGTCATCGGCGGCGTGATCGCGATCGCCCTTGCCGCGCCGGCGATCCGCGCATCCGCGGATCGCGGCCTTGGCGAGCGCGCCGTGTGGATGTCGGTGTGCGTCGCGATGGTCGCCGCCGCGCCTGTAACAGCGCTCGCCCGCGGGGGCGCGTTCGGCTCGGTAGCGCAAGGGGCCCCGTGGGTCGCGATGCTCTCGCCCTTCACCGCGGTGCCCGCCCTCACGGGACGCGGCTTCTCGGGTCCGCAGAATCCTGTGAGTGCCGAGCAGTGGTGGGGAGTAGGGGCGCTAGCGTTGCCCGCGGGTTCTGCGTGGATTCTGGCCGGATGGCGGCAGGCCCGGCGGGGTGGCAGGCCGGTCGCGGGGGGCCTAGATTGACCGGACCCGCGTTGCTGAACGCCGGGTTCTGATATGTTTGAGCACGGAGGTTCCCGATGGAATTGGTCACGCGCGAGGAAAAGGAGTTGCTGGAGGCGAGGGTCGCCGCGCTGATCGCCAACCGCGCGGTAATCTCCAAGCGCATCGCGGAGGCTCGTGAACTCGGCGACTTGCGGGAAAACGGCGACTATCACGCCGCGCGTGAGTTGCAGGGCTACGAGGAGGCGGAGATCCGCAGGCTCGAGCAGCGGCTGGCCATCGTGCAGGTGGTCGACGAGAATCAGAAGTCGATGGGCGTGGTGTATGTCGGGGCGATGGTGAAGATCCGCGAGGTCGGCAGCGATGACGACGAGACCGTGCGACTCGTCGGCGAGGCGACCGGGCTGGCGAAGTCGGACTACTTCGAGGCAACGGTCAACAGCCCGTTTGGGGAAGCCCTGCTCAAGGCTCGGGTGGGCGAGACCGTCAGCGTCCGAGGCCCGCGCGGGGTGAAGCAGTTCGAGATTCTGGAGATCGTCTGAACGCTGCGGATGGTCCGAGAACCAAGCCTTTGACCTACAAAGTCGCGCGCCCCTCGGGCACAGTTTTGGGCAAGATGGCCGTACTACTGGCCCCGCGTGAGGGCAGCTAAAGTGGCCGGTTTTGGGTGGGGTGCTTGGGCGGAACGCCGAGACTAGAGTTTGTGCCGCGAATATGACGATGCTCGGGGGTCGCGGACGAAGGTGTGCGCGTGAAGCGGACGCATCAAAGGAATGTGTCATGGGACTGACCCTGGCCTTGGATGAACTCCGCGCGACCGGCTGGAGCGATCTCGATTCGACCGGTTGCTCCTACGACGGCGATGCTCGTGCGTACCCATCGGTTGCGCGGGTGCGGCAGGAGTTCACCGCAGCGGGCTTTGAGTTCCGCTTGGAGCGCGTGGATCAATACTCGTGCGTGCGGGCGGCATGGTGCGACCAGTCGGGAGCGAGCCGCGGCGCGGTTGTCGGGTATACCGAGGCGGAGGCCGCGGTGTACGCGCTGGCCCACCTCCGCCGGACGCTCGCGACGACGTGAACGTCATGAACGGCGTGGTGAGCGGGTCTGCAGGTTCCGAGAACATGCGCCCGAAAATCCACATCCGGGCGGGCGCGGCGGCTTTCCAATTTGTCGGCCCGCGGCCTAAACTGCTCGCCTCTGTTAGACGGCCCCATCGTCTAGCCTGGTCTAGGACGCTAGGTTCTCATCCTAGAAACTGGGGTTCGAATCCCCATGGGGTCACTTCGGGAAACGGCACCGTCTCGCACGGTGCCGCATCTCTTTGCACGCTCGCCACTTGCGACGACTCGCCGCATGTTGGTTGCGACGTGGTGCGTACCAGTTCGGCTCCTGACTGCGCCGGATTTTGCGCCACATTCTTCCGGGGCTCCTCGCCGACCGCGGCCTCAAAGTGCTTGTCGAGGATCTGTAAGTAGTGCGACTGCGCGACGACGACGCTGTTGCCCAGCCACGCGCTGACGACGTGCGCCGGGAACTCCTCGCATAGCTCGGTCTGACGGGACGATCTCAAGTTGTGGAACAGCCTTGGCCACGGGCGGCTCTGGCACTCCCCCGGGCACCGATTCCTCACCCGTCCCTCCCTCTCGTCATCTGGCCGCGAATGACTGGGGGTGCAGGGGTGATGGAGTCCGGTCGGGCTCTTGCGCGAAGTTCACGCGGCCGGTCGATAATCAACGCATGCCCCAGTCCTTCAAGTCACTCCATCGCCCGGCCTGGGGTCCCTCTGGGGTCTTTGCCTTCATGCTGCTTGTGGTCTTCGGTGTCGAGTGCGGCATCATGCTCGTGCTCTGGGGCGTGCCGGAGAATCTCCGCGGCCGCTGGATTGATGCATTGATCGATTCGGTCGTGCTTACAGCTGCGCTCGCGCCGATCCTCTGGTTGGCGATGGTGCGTCCGTTACAGCGGTTGTCCGCCTCGCGCGGCAAGCTGCTGCGACAGCTCTTTGATGCACAGGAGCAAGAGCGATCGCGCATCGCTCGCGATCTTCATGATGAGCTCGGCCAGCATCTGACGGCGATCATGATCGGTCTTCGAACCATCGAACAGGCCGCGGATCTTCCGCAGGCGATGGAGCGTGCTCGAACTGTGGCCGCGGCGGGTGCGGCGGGTCTGAGCGAGGTTCGGCGGATCGCTAGAGCGCTACGCCCGACGGTCCTGGAAGACCTTGGGCTCGTGACGGCGATCGAGCGGCTGGGGGAGGAGTTCCAGTCCGTGAACGGCGTGCCGGTGGAGCTTGCGCTTTCGATCGACCCGTCGACACGGTTTGCTCAGCAGGTCGAGCTGTGCGTTTTCAGGGTGGTGCAGGAGTCTTTGACAAACGCGGCGAAGCATGCGGGGGCGCAGCGGCTGCGGGTGCGGCTTGCGGCAAGCAACGCGATGATCAGCGTATTGGTCGCTGACGATGGCCACGGGTTCGATCCCGATGAGACGATGGGGTCATCGTTCGGGCTCAATGGAATGCGGGAGCGTGTCGAGTTGTTCGGCGGACGCTTTGAGGTGAAATCGAAGCCCGGGGGAGGCACTACGATACTTGCCGAGGTCCCGGTGGAAGGGGCGGGCGACTCATGAGCAAGACGAGTGTGCTGCTGGTGGACGATCATGCGATGCTCCGCGCAGGCCTTCGCCTGCTCATCGGCGGTCAGCATGACATGGCGGTGGTCGGCGAGGCGGGCACGCTTCAGGAAGCGATCGACGCCGGGGCGAAGCTGCTGCCGGATGTCGTCGTTCTGGACCTTTCCATGCCGGGCGGCTCAGGTATTGCGGGGGTGCAGCGGCTGCGCGAGGCCGCGCCGCAGGCACGAATCTTGGTGCTCACGATGCACGATGACCCGGCCTATGTGCGCAGCGCGATGGCCATGGGTGCGTCCGGCTATGTGGTCAAGAGCGCGGCGGATACGGAGCTGCTTACCGCCATCCGCGCGGTCGCACGCGGCCGCGTGTTCGTGGACATCCAGAGCGAGGGATCGCTCGAGAGCGTCTTCGGCGCGCGTGCGGCGAAGGAGCGAGGCCCGGCCCCGATCATGACGCTGAGCGAGCGCGAGCGGGAAGTGCTCACCGAGGTCGCCAATGGGTACACCAACCAGCAGATTGCCGACCGAATCGGGCTGAGCGTGAAGACGGTCGAGTCTTACCGGGCGCGGTCGATGCAGAAGCTCGGTCTCAAGGACCGCGCCGATCTGATGCGTCTGGCCGTCGAGTCAGGGCTGATCAGCGGCCCCCAGCAGAGGTAGCAGACCTGCCGGGGAAAGCCCGTCAAGCCCGGCACGAGAAACCCAGATTCCCCCTCTGGGCCGGTCAGAGCCGGGCCGCCATACTTCCTTGAGCATGTCGAGGAGCAGTCGCGGACTGCCCCCGCCAGCGCGAGAACTGGCCGAGCTGCGACCCAGTGCGGCCTTCAGTAGGGGAGCTACAGATGCGATTCTTCTCACGCAGAAACTGTGCGGCGACGCTCGCATGTGCGGGACTGTGGTTGGCCGCGGGGTCAGCGATGGCGGATGTCGTCATCATCGGTGGCATGGGGAACTTCGATGTTCCCAACCACGAGGGCGGAGATTGCAACGAGTTTGAGATCGAACTCGAGGGTCCGCACCCCGAAGACGTGTACCACACGTACCACAACCCAAACTACGGGCCGCCGACGATTACGGCGCTGCCGGGCAACATCGGCATCCGCGTGGTGTACAACACCCCGCAGCACGCGACCCACCCCA
>Ga0163154_10003587_pt1 | contig 21336 bp, 12 predicted proteins | sample OliLakLV19MP9P1_FD_148649 | JGI IMG/M metagenome (GOLD analysis project Ga0163154, IMG submission 148649) | Freshwater microbial mat bacterial communities from Lake Vanda, McMurdo Dry Valleys, Antarctica - Oligotrophic Lake LV.19.MP9.P1 | ecosystem: Environmental > Aquatic > Freshwater > Lake >...
GCGTCGTGCCGACGGACGCGCCGACGAATACCAATACGGCAACCGTGACGCTAACTGCGACGGACGCGCCGACGAACACGCATACTGCAACCGTGACGCTGACCGCGACGGACGCGCCGACGAACACGCATACTGCAACGGCAACTTACACGTTCACGGTGATCGCAGCAGCGACCACGAAGCCGACAGATAGCGCATCCATCCCGTTGACGCCAACGGACAGCGCAAAGGCGACGCCAACGGATACGCCGTTCCCCACGCTGACGTTCACAGCGACGCCAACGGATACGCCGTTCCCGACGCTGACGTTCACGGCGACGCCAACGGATACGCCGACATTCACGCTCACACCATCGCCCACGCTGACGTTCACGGCAACGCCAACGGATACGCCGACATTCACGCTCACACCATCGCCCACGCTGACGTTCACGGCAACGCCAACGGATACGCCGACATTCACGCTCACACCATCGCCCACGCTGACGTTCACGCCGTCCCTGACGTTCACGCCCACATTGACGTTCACGCCCACATTGACGCTTACACCATCCCCCACTGTAACGCCGGATATCGAGGCGATCTTGGCGACGGGCGCGCGGCTGCAAGCGGAGGGTGACCATATCGGCGCGATCAGTGCGTTTGACCGCGCGGCTGCCAGCGCGCCCGATAATGTGGCGGTGTTCGTCGGGCGCGGCGAGGCGTATCTGCAACTGTGCCGCGCCGCCGCCTCGTCCACGATTGCCAACGCCAACTGTGCCGCGGCGTTGAGTGATTTCGCGCGGGCGCTCGAACTTGAACCGGAATCGCTTCCAGCCTTGGTCGGTCGGGGGCGCGTCCAGACCGCCTTGGGACAATACGCCGGCGCGATTGCCGACTACGAAGCGGCTTTGGCGCTGGATCGAACGTATGCCCCCAGCTATCTCGCCTATGCCGACGTGTTGTTGGAGTCAGGCGATACCGAAGGCGCGATCCGGTATCTGACCGCCGCGCTGCGCTTGGATGCCAACAACCCCGCCGCCTATTTGTTGTTGGGCGAGGCGCGTTTTTCACGCGGCGAATGGGGCTTGGCGCGTGAGGCGTATGTGAATTACGTGCGGTTGTCCGGCATCGAGCCAGCGCCGGGCTTGCAAGCGCGCTTGGACGAAATCGACGGCTTGCTGGCGGGGCGTTGATGATCTTGATCATCCGCGCGGCGCTGCACGTCGCTTTCGGTTGGCGCGTTGGGGACGGCGGTCGCCACCGCGTGGCAGGCGGGCATGGCATGTCCGCTCAATGACGCGGGAACTGCCGCGCTCGATACGTATTTTACTGCGTTGGCAGCGGGGGAGCGTGCGCCGGGACGCCCGCTGTGGGGGGCGTCTTACGATTTAGTCGAATAGTTCTGGCAAATCGCCTACGCCCAAGAGTACAATGCGCCTCTATTCATTCAATCCAGTCCATACTAGGAAGATCGATGGCAACCTTGAACGTCCTCCCGCGCAGTGCCGTCCCCGTTGAATCGACGTGGAATGCCGAAAGTGTGTTCAAAGATCGCGCCGCTTGGGCAACCGAACGCGATGCCCTGTCCGCGCTGCTGCCAAGCGTGAGCGCAGCGCAGGGCAAGCTGACCAGCGCCGATGCCCTCGTCGAATATTTTGAGCGAGTCCTGCCGCTGCAACGGCGCGTCGCCACGCTGTTTTTCTACGCGGTCATGGCGCGTGAATGTGACGCCAACGACGCCGATGCGATCTCAATGACCAGCCAAGCCGCGACCCTTGCCAGCCAATTTCGCGCCGCGTCCGCCTTCTTCGAGCCGGAACTGCTCGCGGTGGGCGCGCACACGGTCAACGGCTGGATCGCGGCGGACAAGCGGCTGAACGCTTATGCCCATTACGCCGATAATCTGTTCCGGCGCGCCGCGCACGTCCGCTCTGGCGAAGTCGAGCAAGTATTGGGGATGGTCTCCGATCCGCTCGGTGCCATCGATGACGTGGCGTCGGCGCTGACCAACGCCGATCTGCGCTTCGTGCCAGCGGCAGGCATGAACGGGAGTGTGATCGACATTACGCAGGGGAATATCCATCGTTTGTTGAGCGATTCTGACCGCGAACTGCGGCGTACCGCGTGGGAACGCTACAGCGATAGTTATGTGCAGCATCAAAACACGCTGACGTCGAATCTGGTGCTGTCGGTCAAGCGCGATGTCTTTCTGGCGCGTGTCCGCAATCACCAGACGGCGTTGGGTGCGTCGCTGCACGAGTCGAACGTGTCCGAAAGCGTGTTCCACAACCTGATCGATACCTTCCGCAAGAATCTACCGACGTGGCATCGCTATTGGGCGCTGCGACGGCGTGCGCTGGCGGTCGAAACGCTGCATCCCTATGACATCTGGGCGCCGCTGACCGCGCGTCCGCCCGTTGTGCCGTATAAGCAAGCGGTCGAGTGGATCAGCGATGCGCTCAAGCCGCTCGGCAAAGACTACACCGAGACGCTCAAGCGCGGTTGTACGAAAGATCGCTGGGTCGATGTGTACCCGAATCGGGGCAAGCGGCAGGGCGCGTTCAGCTTCGGCGTTCATGGAACGTATCCATTCATCATGATGAGCTATAACGATACGCTCTCGGACATGAGTACGCTGGCGCACGAACTTGGACACTCGATGCACTCGTATCTGTCGTGGAAAAATCAGCCCTTCATCTACGGCGAATATACGCTGTTCGCGGCAGAGGTCGCGTCGAACTTCAATCAGGCGATGACGCGCGCCTATCTCATGCAAGCGAAAGCGGACGATCCGCAATTTCAAATCGCGCTGGTGGAAGAAGCGATGTACAACTTCCATCGCTACTTCTTCCAAATGCCGCTGTTGGCGCAGTTTGAACTCGATCTGCACACGCGCATCGAGCAGGGCAAGGGCGTGACTGCCGCCGATCTCAATGGGATGATGGCGGACTTGTTCGCAGAGGGCTATGGCGGCGAAATGGTCATGGACGGCGCAGACCGTGAGCGCGTCGGCGCGGTGTGGTCGGAGTTCGGGCATTTGTACTCCAGTTACTATGTGTTCCAGTATGCGACGGGCATTTCGGCAGCGCACGCGCTCTCCAGCGCGATTTTGGCGGGCGGCGCGGACGGCGAGGCGGCGGCGGCGCGCTATCTCACGTTCTTAAGCGCGGGCGGCGCAGGCTATCCGGTGGATGCGCTGCGCGCGGCGGGCGTGGACATGACAACGCCTACGGCGGTCGAAAAGACGTTCGAGATCATGGCGGGCTACGTCGATAAACTGGCGGCGCTGACCGACGGTCATGCGTAATGAAGAATGAGTAGGAGCGCGCCGCTGGCACACCCTTACTTAACCTGAGTTTCGGATAGGTATTTTGCGTGACTTTAGGGTTCACCTCACCCCCCAACCCCCTCTCCACTACGTGGAGAGGGGGAGCAGGACAGGTCACAACGAGTTTGAAAGCCCCCTCAGCCATGCAATGGAGAGGGGGTTGGGGGGTGAGTTGAAGCTATCCAAAACTGAAGTTACTTAGCACTCAGTCCTTAGCACTTCTCTTGAGGTGAATCATGCTGCTCAAATATTTTTACGACTCCGCGCTGGCACAAGCATCCTATCTGCTGGCGTGTCAAGCGTGCGGTGAGGCGCTGATTATCGATCCGATGCGCGATATCGCCCCGTATCTCGCGGCAGCGGCGCGCGAGGGGCTGCGCATCGCGCACGTTACCGAGACGCACATCCACGCTGATTTCGTCAGCGGCGCGCGCGAACTGGTGGCGGCGACGGGCGCGCAGTTGTATTTGAGCGCGATGGGCGGCGCAAGTGGACAAAATGATGCCTCGCCCTATGACTATGCCGACGCCAATCCGGTCTTGCTGAACGATGGCGACGTGATCAGCGTTGGGCGCGTTCACGTCCACGCGCTGCACACGCCGGGACACACGCCCGAACATCTCTGTTTCCTGTGGATGGACACCGCCGCCGCCGATGCCGTCGGTAAACCGTCGTATCCGATGGGCGTGATCACGGGCGATTGCATCTTCGTCGGCGATGTGGGACGCCCCGATTTGCTCGAAACGGCGATGGGCGTCGCGGGCAGCAGCGCGGCGGGCGCGCGCGATCAGTTCCACAGCGTGCAACGCTTTAAGGCGATGCCCGATTATCTACAAATTTTGCCCGGACATGGCGCAGGGAGCGCGTGTGGCAAGGCGCTCGGCGCGGTGCCGTCGTCCACGCTCGGCTACGAGAAGCTGTTTAATCCGGCGTTCCAATTCGAGAACGAGGATTTTTTCACGACGTGGTTGTTAGATGGACAGCCGGAGACGCCGCGCTATTTCGCGCGGATGAAGCGCGTGAATCGTGTTGGCGCGCCGCTGTTAGCGACACTGCCGCCCGTTGAGCGCGTCGAACGTTTCATCCTCGATGAGGCGCTGAAGGGCGGCGCGATTGTGATCGACGCGCGCCCTGCCGACGAATTCGTCGTTGCGCACTTGCCCGGCGCGATCCATATCCCGCCAATAGACGCATTCGCGGGTTATGCGGGCTGGCTGATCGCGGACGACCAGCCCGTGTATCTGATTGCGTCGTCGGAGGACGTGCCGCGCCTCGTCAAGGCGCTGCGCGCTATTGGGGTGGACACCATCGCGGGTTATGCCACGCCCGATTTGCGCGGCGATCTCGTGCCGACCGAAATGATCATGCCAGCGGACGCGGCGGCGCGCCTGAACGCGGCTAATGCGATCTTGCTGGACGTGCGCAATGCGGCGGAGCGGCGCGAGACGCACATTCCCGGATCGCTGCACATTCACTATGGACGAGTCGCGGATCAGCTCAACCAACTGCCAACGGACGCGCCGATCATCGTCCATTGTGCCAGTGGCACGCGCTCAATAATCGCGGCGAGCATTTTGCAGCGCGCGGGCGGGCGGCGCGTCTTAAATATGCTCGGCGGCATCGAGGCGTGGGCGGCGGCAGGGCTGCCAACGGCGTGATGGGGGCGGTGGTGGTGTTGGGGTCGCCCCTATGGACGCCGTTGGGCGATCATCTGTAGGTTTAATGGGCGCAGCGTGATCAATGCTTCGTGTTTCACGCGCGATCCTGTAGGGGCGACTCGCTGGGGCGCGCGTTCTGCATCGCCCCCCGTGTCCGCCAAGCGCAAGCGCCAGCCCGCCGCCACCGTCGCCACGACCAAACGCGCCAACATCGACGCATACGCGCTCCCGATGCAGATGCGCGCGCCACCACCGAATGGAAAATAGGCGAACTTCGGCAGTCGCTTGTCCAAGCCGTCCAGCCAGCGCGCCGGATCGAAGCGTTCTGGCTGCGCGAACCAACGTGGATCGCGCTGTACCAAATAGGGATAGATGAACAGAATCGCACCCTTCGGGATGTGCCAGCCGCCGATTTCGACCGCGCGCGTCGCCTGTCGCCCGAAGCCGTGTGCGGGCGGATACAGCCGCAGCGATTCTTTGATCACCGCGTCCAAATACGGCAAGCGCGGCAAATCGTCGATGGTCGGGAGACGACTCTCCCGCTCCGATACGGAGCGGGGGTCGGGGGGTGAGCTAAACACCGCGTCCAATTCGGCATGGAGCGCCGCCTCTGCGTCGGGATTTTGCGCCAGCAGCGCCCACGTCCACGCCAGCGCGTGTGATGACGTTTCGTAGCCCGCCATGAACAGCGTGATCGCCTCGTCGCGCGCGTCCTGCTCTGCCATCGCCGTGCCATCCGCGCCCGTTGCCAGCAGCATCGACAGCAGATCGCCCGTATCGACGCCGGACGCGCGTCGTTCGCGGATGATGCGCAAGATCATCGCGTCCAACGCTCGAATGGCGCGCCGCTGCCGAATGTTCGACGGAATCGGCAGCCATGCGGGGGGCAGCGCGGTCAACGGCGACGACGCCAACGCCACCGATTCGCGCTGAATCGTGTGCAAATGGGCATGAATCGCATCGGCGGCGGCGCGCACGTCAGCATCGAACAGCGTCTTGGCGATGATATCGAGCGCGAGGTTCATCATCGCCTCGGCGGCATCGAAGGCGCTGCCGTCATGCCAATGATCGAGCATCTGCGTCGTGTAATTGACCATCGGCTCGGCGTAGCGTCCAACACGCGCATGATGGAAGGCGGGTTGTGCCAGCTTGCGCTGCTGCTGCCAGTGCGCGCCGTCGCTGACCAACATGCCGTCGCCCAAGAAGCGCCCCAAAATCGCCTTGTAAATTGGCGGCTTGTGGAACGCATCGGCTTTTTCGACGAGGACTTCGTGCAGCATATCGGGGTGATTGATAATGTAGGCGGGCGTGGGGAAGAAGTTCCAATAGACGATATCGCCGTACTCGCGCGTCCAGCGTTCGGCGGCAGCGAGGAAATCGAACGACTGCCCGCGAAGCTGCATGGCGATGATATCGAGCGTAGAAAACGTGGGTCCCGGCGGGCGCATGGGAGCAAGAGGAGGACTGAGGGCTGAGGACTGAGTGAAAAACCGGCTTTTTCTCAGTCCTCAACCCCTAGTCCTGTGCTACTCGCTGACCGTGCCTTCGTTCGTGCCGCTGGTGCTTTCTGACGCAGGAACGAACGGCGCGGCGGGTTGTTCCGCTGGCAGCACGCTGGTTCCGGCAGGCTGCACGCTGATGACCACCGCTTGCGCCGCGCCGATGAAGTCCATCGATGTTGTTTGTGCGGCATCGACCACGACTTGCAGCGCCGTCTCGCCCGCGTCCGCCGCGATCAGCGTCACGGGTTGTGCTATATCCCAGTTGTGTTCGGTGAACGTGATCGATGCCGGGCTGACGGTCACACCCGCGCCGACGTACAGATTCACGATGATGATTTGACCGGGCATCGGCTGTCCGTTCAGGCGCACCGTCGCGCCGACATTCGCCGCACCCGCCGCAAGCGCGTTTGGCGTCACGTCGAGCCATGCCGCCAAGTTGAGCGCGTCGTAGTAGGTCTGGTCGTGCGGTGTGCCGTCGCTCAAATCGTTGTCGAGGATCGTGAGGCGGATGCGCGGGACGGTGACGCCCACGTAGACCGCGCCGTTGGTCGAAACGGCATGATCGATGGCGGTCAGGTAGCGCACGCCGCGCTGAACTGTGTCGTTGTTCGCGTGGATATCAATCGTGCGCGCCACATTCCAATTGGCATTCGTGAACTGCACGCTGGTGGGCGAGATCGTGATGAAGCGTCCGTTGTAGCCGCGCGCGCTGATGGTGACCGTTTCGCCCGAATTCGGCGGCGCGGTCAAGACGATGGTGTAGGACGTATTCGCGCCTTCTTGGACCGGATTGATCGTGAACGGCGAGATTGTCACGCCAGGCAGCGTCATAATGTTGGATTCATATGCGCCAATATCGACCGTCGTCTGCTGGACGCGCGGGAAGCCGACGCCGCGCGCATCGAACGGCACATCTTCGGTCGTATTCGTATCGCCGTCCAAGTCCGCCAGATCGTCCCCGATGTTGGCGTTCGATCCCGCATTGATCGCCGGGCTGCCCGTGAGCAGCGCGTGCGTCTGGACGCTGCCGCCGTTGTTCGCCAGTGCGGGCAGTGTCAGTGCCGCGTCGCTGACTGTCGTCACGCTGACGCCGCAGGTGGCATCGTCGCTCATGCTGTCCACACCCGCCGTCAGTGTGCCATCAAGCGTGCAGTTGCCCGCGCCGTTGTCCGCCAACAGCGTGTTGGTGATCGTCGCAATATCGCCTGTTTCGACCCATACGCCGCCGCGCGTGCCGCCAGCGGTGTTCGGCGCGGTGTTGCCGACAATCGTGCTGTTGCGGATCGTCAGTAACCCGGCGAAATGGTCAATCGCGCCGCCGCCGTCGTCGCTGCCTGACCCGGTAACGGTGTTGCCGCTGATGGTGGTGTTGATCATCGTCAGTGCATCAGCGTTGACGACGCCGCCGCCATATGCAATCGCGCTGTTGCCACTGATAGTGCTGTTGATCACCTGCAACCTGAAGGAATTAACGATGCCACCGCCAAAGATGGTCGCCGTGTTGTTGCTGAAGGTGCTGTTGATCAGCGTGAGCGTGTCGTTGTTGGCGATGCCCCCGCCCGCGCTGGTGGCGCTGTTGCCGCTGACCGTGGTGTTGGTCACGGTCAGTGTGCCGACATTGACGATGCCGCCGCCGTTGCTCGCCGTGTTGCCGCTGACGGTCGTGTTGGTCACGGTGAGCGTACCGACGTTGCGGATGCCGCCGCCGTTGCCGGCTGGACTACCATTGCTGATCGTCAGCCCGTCGATGGCGGCGGTGACGCCCGCCAGTACGTTGAAGATGCGGTAACTGCCGCCCGTATCGCGCCGTACCGTCAGCAGCGCCGCGCCGGGTCCGTCGATGGTCATGTTCGTGCTGATGTCTGGTAGGACGCCCGTCAGGTTGATGATTCCGGTCACGCTGAAGGTGATCGTGTCCGTCCCCGCCAACGTGTTCGCCAGCGTGATCGCGCCGCGCAGCGTACAGTCGTTCGCCGCCGTCGAGCAGATGCCGACATTTGCATCGTCGGTGCGATCCACGACGAAATCGGGCGTGTACAGCTCGAACGCGCCGACATCGACCGTGCCAGCCACCACGCGGGCAAAGCCGACGCCGCGCGCATCGAACGGCACATCTTCGGTCGTATTCGTATCGCCGTCCAAGTCCGCGAGGTCGTCGCCAATCAGCGCGTTGCTGCCCGCGTTGATCGCTGGACTGCCCGCGTTGATCGCTGGACTGCCCGCCGTCAGCGCGTGCGTCTGGACGCTGCCGCCGTTGTTCGCCAGCGCACCCAGCAAGGGATCGCCCGTCAGGTTGTTCGTCCCGTTGATACAGGCTAACCCGTCCATGATCAAACTATGCTGCGCGTTGATCGTGCCAGCGAACAGGAAGCAGTCGCCGCCGCTGGTGCTGTTGGCGACGATGGTGTTGTTCAGCGTGAGCGCACTGTTAGTGTTGAAGATGCCGCCGCCGCTGGTCGCTGAATTGCCGCTGATGGTGCTGTTGGTCAGCGTGAGCGGGCCAGCGTTGGCGATGCCGCCGCCATTGTTGCTCGCTGAATTGCCGCTGACGGTGCTGTTGGTCAGCGTGAGCGGGCCAGCGTTGGCGATGCCGCCGCCATTGTTGCTCGCTGAATTGTTGCTGAGGGTGCTGTTGGTCAGCGTCAGCGTGCCGGAGTTGAAGATGCCGCCGCCGTTGGTCACTGTGTTGCCGCTGAGGGTGCTGTTGGTCAGCGTCAGTGTCCCATTGTTGGCAATGCCCCCGCCGAAGGTCGCCGTGTTGCCGCTGAGGGTGGTGTTGGTGACGGTGAGCGTCCCGTTGTTGTAGATGCCGCCGCCGCTGTCGCCGCTCGCTGTGTTACCGCTGAGGGTGCTGTTGGTGACCGTCAGTGTCCCACTGTTGCGGATGCCGCCGCCGAGGATGGAATTGCCGTTGCTGATCGTCAGCCCATCGATGGCAGCGGTGACGCCCAGCGGTACGTTGAAGATGCGGTAACTGCCGCCCGTATCGCGCCGTACCGTCAGCAGCGCCGCGCCGGGTCTGTCGATGGTCATGTTCGTGCTGATGTCTGGTAGGACGCCCGTCAGGTTGATGATTCCGGTCACGCTGAAGGTGATCGTGTCCGTCCCCGACCCGGCGGCACATTCGCCCGCCGCCGCGCCGCTGGCGGTATCGGTATTGGCAGATGTGATGGCTTCACGCAGGGTACACACACCGTCGTTGGCGGCGGTATCTGCGATACTGTTCACGGTGAGGGTGGCGGCGCGCACGGTCTGGTTGGGGGTCAACCATGCCAGCGCCCCAATAGTCAATGCGAGCAAAAATGTGGCGCGAAGACGCATCGGAAAACCTTTGTCAATCAATCGAAAAAGTGATCAATTAAATATAGCATGGATTGGGTCAGCGAACACGACCTTTGGGCGATTGATCGGCGTATTCAAATAAAAAAGACACCCTTGCGAGTGTCTTTGTTTACATCCTGTTGTGCGGGAGCGGGCGCGAAGCTACGGGGTATCGATGATGCTGTTTTCCTGCGGCTGGAGCGGCATCAGCGCCTGTTCCTGCCGCTCGAACGTCAGCTTGTCGTCCACCTCGTCAATCACGATCAGATCGCCGCTGTGCGCGCTGTGGCGCAGCAGGATCGCGCTCAATTCGTTCTCGACGTGGCGCTGCAAGGCGCGCCGCAGCGGGCGAGCGCCGAATTGGGGATCGTAACCTTTTTGTGCCAACCAGCGTTTGGCGCGGTCGCTGATTTGGATGCTGATGCCGCTGTGTTCGCCCAGGCGCGTCGCCACGTCTTTGAGTTGCAGCGCGACGATGTGTTCGACCTGTGCCAGCGTCAGCGGCTCGAAGATCACGATTTCGTCGATGCGGTTCAAGAATTCCGGTCGGAACGCATCGCGCATCGCGCGTTCGATCTTCTGATGATCCGCGACAGCTTGTTCGTCGTTCATCTGCACGAAGCCGAGCGCGCCACCCTTGCGCGCGTATTCCGTGCCGAGATTGCTGGTCATGATCACGACCGTGTTGCTGAAATCGATGGTACGCCCCTGTCCGTCGGTCAAGCGCCCGTCTTCGAGGATTTGCAGCAGCGCATTCCACACGTCGGGATGCGCCTTCTCGATCTCATCGAACAAGATGACGCGATACGGACGGCGGCGAACTTGTTCGGTGAGCTGTCCGCCTTCTTCGTAGCCGATGTAGCCGGGCGGCGCGCCGAACAAACGGCTGACCGTGTGTTGTTCGCGGTACTCGCTCATGTCGATGCGCAGCAGGGCTTCTTCATCGTCGAACAGGAAATGGGCTAACGCCTTCGCCAGTTCGGTCTTGCCGACGCCGGACGATCCCAAGAAGATGAACGAGCCAATCGGACGATGCGGGTCTTTGAGTCCGCTGCGCGCGCGCCGGATGGCGTGGGCAACCGCGCTGACCGCGCCTTCTTGCCCGACGATCCGTTCGTGGAGCGCTTCCTCCATGCGGATCAGCTTTTCGCTCTCCGTTTCGAGGATTTGCGTCATGGGGATGCCCGTCCACTGGGTGACGACGGCGGCGATATCATCCGCGCCCACGACTTCATCGAGCGTGTTCTCGCGCTGCCAGTTGAAGCGTTCGCGGTCAAATTCTTCTTCCAACTGCATCCGGCGGACTTTGTACTCGGCGGCGCGTTCATAGTCGCGCGCTTGTCCCGCCGCTTCTTCGTCTGCCAACAGCCGCCCAACCACGTCTTTCATCTCTTTCAGGCGTGGAGGGAGCGAATACAGCGCCACGCGCAAACGCGCCGCCGACTCGTCCAGCAGGTCAATCGCTTTGTCCGGCAGCTTGCGCTCCGAGATGTAGCGATCCGCCAAGCGCGCCGCCGCGATCACCGCTTCATCGCTGATCGTGACTTTGTGATGCGCCTCGTAGCGATCCCGCAAGCCGAACAGCATGTCGATGGTATCTTCGACGCTCGGTTCTTCGACGTGAACGGGGGCGAAGCGCCGATCCAGCGCCGAGTCTTTTTCGATGTACTGGCGATATTCATCCAGCGTGGTCGCGCCGACGCATTGCAATTCGCCGCGCGCGAGGGCGGGCTTCATCATATTGCCAGCGTCAATCGCGCCTTGCGCCGCGCCCGCGCCGACGACCTGATGCAGTTCGTCGATGAACAGGATGATTTCGCCTTCGGCACGCTGAACTTCTTCCATTGCGGCTTTCAGGCGTTCTTCAAATTCGCCGCGAAAACGGCTGCCCGCCAGCATCGCGCTCAAATCGAGCGCAATGACCTTCTTGCCTTGCAGCAGTTCCGGCACATCGCCGCTGACGATCTTCTGTGCCAAGCCTTCGACAATCGCGGTCTTGCCAACGCCTGCTTCGCCAATCAATACGGGGTTGTTCTTCGTGCGACGGCACAGGACTTGGATCACGCGCATAATCTCGGCTTCGCGCCCGATCACGGGGTCGAGCTTGCCCTCAATCGCCATGCGCGTCAGATCGCGGCTGTATTTTTCAAGCGTGCGATAGCGGCTCTCGGCTTGCGGATCGGTCACGCGCTGTCCGCCGCGAATATCTTTCACGGCGTCGTACACGCGGTCGCGGGTGATGCCGTTTTCCGACATGATCTTGGCGACGGCGGTATTCCGTTCCGCGAGGATGGCGATGAAGATGTGTTCGGTGGAGATGTACTCGTCTTTCAGGCGGTTGGCTTCTTCGTTGGCGATGTCGAGGATGCGCTTAACGCGCGGGGTGATGAATACCTGACCTGTACCATGCCCATAGATAGCAGCTTTCGGACTGGCACGCAGAATTTCGTCGAGGCGCGCGCGCATGGTGTTGGCGTCGGCGCTCAACTTCTCCAACAACTGCGGCACGACGCCATCGGTCTGTTCCAACAGCGCCAACAGCAGATGTTCGGTATCGACCTGATTATGTCCGTAACGCTGCAAGATTTCGTAGGCACGCATGGCGGCGTCCTGCGCGCGTTCGGTGAAGCGATCATAGCGCATCATCGTGATTTGTTCCTCAAGTGACGGATGTTCCCACCCTTGATTGAATTGTAATCCAAATTCGGCGTGGGGACTCACGTCGTTTGGTGTACGGTGACTCTACGCTTGAGGATACGCGAGGGGTGTAAGAAACGCATTGGTGGGGGATGGCGCTCTAATGGAATCCTGTTGGAAACGCGGTGAACGACTTGAAATGCTTTGCGTTAATATTATGGGTTGGTGAAATTGTCTTCAATATAATCGATGATTGCCACGATTTTTCCGTAATATTCTCTAACGTTGACGAGGGAACTCGATAGCGTACCGCCATGAGCGATGCTATTTCGCAGATTGACAATACTGTTTAAGGCGTCGCCACGTCCATCAATTGCCAGAAAATCCTTTAATGTTTGGTGCCATTGCGAATTGAAGGAACCCATCAATTGCAATAAATCTTCTTGCTTCATATTTTGGTTTCGATTCCATGTTATTTCCACATAGCGGGCAAAATTAGGCGAACTTTTTTCGTTTGCATACGTCACAAAAAGTTCACGGATGGCTTGCTCGACAAAACCGGAGATGAGAACACACAAATGACGCGAAAGAGGGTCTCTAATTTCGTTAATCAATTCGTTTACTAGACCAGATCGCTCTAATTTTTGGGAAGCCAGTTCAAATAAGTTATCGAGTTTCTGTTTTTGTTGATAAATATTACGATTTTTCATCTGATAAAAACTACGAAAAGGCTGCAATCGCTAAATCGATACGAGATGCAACTTTGTCAGCGTCGGTTGTTGATGCTTTAAATGCGCTCTTAAAATCGTTCTTTTGAAGTAAGGCATGATGCTGCTGCTGTATGTCGTCACAGTCGAGTTCGTCATGACCGTGTTCTTCGAGCGCCGTTGCAATCCCGATCATCACCGCGTCATAGACGGCTGCATTAAGTTGACCCTCTGGACGAAAAGCCTCCCAATGTAGACACCCGTAGATAAAGTCGATGGTTCGGGTGAAAAGTTCACGGAAACGCTGTAACGTCTGCCCATCTGGGTTTCGATGTTTCATCATGAAGCGATTGAGAAACTCATCAAGCGGTTGGCTATAGGTGTAGCGGTCGAAATAGAGCGCAAAAAAGCGCAAGACCAGTTCTTGATCTTTGGCGCGGATACTTGGCTTGCCATACAACTCGCGCCAAATCGGATAGTCATTCAGTTCAATAATTAAGTCTTTGAATTTCCCGAAGTAAAGTCCAGAGCGAATCTCCTGTGGTTGCAGTCTTGTCCCGCCACTGTTCAATCGCTCAAAAATATGATAAATGCTGCTATCATCATTTTCAGGCTCCATCTGCTGAACTACGGTTGCGTGTAAAATACTATCATCTAATGTTCGACGAGAAAAATCAGCGAGGGTTGCATACGTTCGACCTTCAAATTGTTTGGCGACGCCTTTCAGAGCAAATGATTCTGTATAAAAATTTTTGAGCGTCATCAAACGCTGATGACCATCGATGACAATCAATCGGCGTTCACCATCTTTGGATAGAAAAATACCCGGAACGGGCAAGCCTAAAAGCAGCGACTCGACAAACTTTGAGGCTTGAGCCGTTGTCCATACATATTTGCGTTGAAATTCAGGGACATAGATATCACCGCGTTGCAACCGATTGACCAGCCCATCGACCGTGAAATCAATGCCATAGCTAGTGATTTGATAGGTTGAATTGCTAATATCCGCATCTTCTTGCTCAGAAGTATCGATCACTTCTGTTTCAGTCAAGATTGAATCAACCATATCGTTCGCTCGCTACCTATACACCCGATACGATTATCGGCTCGCCAAGCGGAAAAGTCAACTTATGCTCTCGGCAGCATCGCGTCGTCCCGAATCATATGACTGGCATAATCCGCCGCGCGGCGATGCGTGCCTTGCGATGCACAACGTCACGCGAGACCACGCTGCGGTCTGCCAGCGTATGTTCCATAAGTTCTACCCCTTCGGCTGCACCCTAGCCCGGCGCAGTTCGTCCTCGCTGCGATCCAACAGCTTATCCAGCATGTCGAACACCGTCACGATTTCGCCGCTCACCACTTTAATCCGCGCGCGGTACGCCTCGCGCAGTTCCGCGATCATTTGCCACGGATCATCATTCTTCCCGCCGACGATGTGATTCACGACCACGCCGCCCAACGCCAGTGGCAGATAAATGTACGTCAAGTCCGGCTCGGACAGCCCCGCCAGCCAACTCAACAGCTTGTTGGCATACGCCACGCGCTCGGTCTTGTCGCCCAAGTTGATGCGCACGCGCGGACGAATCTGCGCGAAGCCGATCAAGACGGCATCATACAGCGCCGCCTCGAATAGGTAGCGCGTCACCAACGCCGCCGGCTCCATCTTGGCGACGCCCTCATCGTGCGCCAAGGCTTGCGCCAAGGTCTGATACCAGCGCGACTCTTCTAATTTGAAGGTCTGATCGAATGCGAGGCTGTTATCCAATGTATATACCAAGCATTTCGCAATCGCCCGCGCTTCGCCGGGATACAGCGGCAGCCCGCGCAGCGCGAAGACCTCATCGACCATGCGCAGCATCGGCTGCATCAGCATACTGTGCGTCAGTTCGTCCGCGACCATGCGCGCGTCGCTGAGCTTGGCGCGGATGTTCTGGCGCTCGTCATTCATCTGATCGCGCGTCCACAGCGATTCGTAGCGCGGCTTGAGGTCGGGCGGGACGGAAGCCAAACGTTTTGCCGCCACATCGAATGTGACCGTCACGATCTCCGGCGATTGGTCGTAAGGATGATCGACGAAATCGACCTCACGCAACGCTTGCAGCTTATAGGGCGAGATCATCAGCGCCGACGGCGGCGCGCCGCCCACTGCGCTGCGAATCATGTTGCCCCCGCGCGACCGCTTGCGCACGGCGACGCGGATTGGAATATCGGTATTCGGCATCGTCGGCGGCATCGGGATGACCGGCAAGCGTGCGACGCCGACTTCGCCGGGTTTCAACTGTAAATCCATCACCTTTTTGGGCGTCATCATATGGATCACCTTGCCCGCGCTATCTTTCGTGGGCAGTTGAACGCCGATCTTGACGTCCATCGGCTGATCGACCATATTTTGCAGCACGATCACAATTTCGACGGGCTGATTCAGATACACACTGCGCGGAAAGACGCCGACTGCCAGATGCAGCGTGTCCATGCCAATGCGCAGCCCGCCCGTGATCGCGCTCAAGACATCGGGGTAGAGGGGTTCAAATTGGAGTTCGTCCATGATCATCAATTCAGCTTATATCCATATTTTAGCGCCGTGCGTTCCAACAGCACATCGGTCAACGCTTGGATCGGCGCGTCGCTCGCATCCAAGGTTGGCATCCGCGCTTCGAGCGCGTGACTCACATCTTTCAACAACTGCGCTGGGTCTTCACGCTCCATCAACAGCATATCATTGATCAAGATACCGCCCATGACTAACGGCAGGTAGACCTGATTGAACGTCACGCCCGTTTTCGCTCGCAGCGCCGCGATCAATGTGTCGGCGTACAGGGCGCGCTCGGCGTCGTCGCCAATATCTTCGCCCGTCGCCTTCTCGACCAGTTCAAAACCCCATTCGACGCCATCGCGCAGCAAATCGTCGTACACCATGCGCGTGACGACGTTGGGGGCGGCGGGCGCGGCACGGGCATCGCGCGCGATCATGCGCAGCAGTCCGCGACACCAATGCGGGAGCATGTTCGGCGTGGGAAGTTCGAGCGGATTGCGCTCCATCAGCGGCGTGACGGCGTATCTGCCCGCCGCGAGATAGCCGTGCTGGGTCGATTTCGGGTTGGCGAACTCGATAATCGTCGCCAACAGTTTAGAAATCGCGCGCGCCTCCGCTTCCTCTAATGTCATGCCCGCTTCGCCAAAGCGCGTCAGCGTTGTCCGCGTCAGCGCCTCCAACATCGGCGCACGCTTGAGCAGGGGCAGCGCCTCGACTTGCATCGGCTTGCCAAAAGCGTGCAGCAGGATGCGGTCGTCGTTCAAGTCGGTCAGTTTGCAGACGCTGATCCAGCCCGGTTTGAGATCAGCGGCGGTGGACTCTGCTGCTCCGCCTGCCGCCGCGACACCGAACGCCATATCCATGCGCGCCCCGCCGCGCCCCGCGTTCCATTCCAGCGTGCGCAGCGCCTCGATCTGGGCGCGGGCATCGTCCGATACGCGCGCAAGCTCGAACGCGCCGCCGCCCGCGTCCGCACGGATGCGTTCCGGCTTCCCCAAGGGCTTGACCTCGATATCGAGCGCCAGCTTGTAGGTATCGCTTGGTGCGGTGTCCGCTTGGCACGCGCACGGCAGCACGATCATGCCAACCTCGCCGGGCAGGACATTGACAACGGTGCGCGCCAGCTTGGCGACGAAGCTCCCTTTGACGCGCTTGACGTCAGCATCGGGAAGGCGAAGCGTCACGGTCACATCGCACGGCACGGTCGAGGCATTTTGCAACAAAGCGATCAGCTCGAACGGGCGACCTGCGCGCACAATCGTGCTGCGGGGCGTGGCGGTGCTGCGCAAAGCGAGCGCCGCGTGCATAATGCTGATGGGCTGGCGCGTGCCACCTGTGATCGCGCCGAGAACGTCGGGATAGTTCGTTAAAGTTGTCATATCATTATTTTATCCGATTTTTACATTCTGTGCGCGCGCCGCTGGTGCCTCTCATTGGGTAATTGGTACACCCGTCCGCCCATCCAACGCGCCGTCAACGATTGCCCACCGTGTGGTGGGCGTCCGCCCCATGACGGCAAGCGCGCCGCTGACGCACCCTAAAATCGTGCTACAATGAGTCTTGTGAGTTGCAACCTTTTCCGTAAGGGAGATGAACGACATGCGTTTCTGGAAATCGTTATTAATTCTCGGTTTGATGCTCGTGGCACTACCCGTATTCGCGCAAGACAGCACCCAGACCCCGACAGCCGCACCGATGCCGACAAGTACGCCGACGCTTGTAGCGATGCCGACAACCACGGCGACGCCGATTGCGATGAGCGCGGCGGAAAGCTCCGATGCGGTGGGTGAGATGATGGTGGATGGTGGCACCATCGAAATCGGCGCGACCGTGAGCGGCGTGCTTGCGGCGGATGCACCCGCTGTTGAATTCACATTCGAGGGAACGGTCGATGATTACATCACCCTCACCATGATTTCGGACGATTTCGACTGCTACCTCGTGCTGCTCGACCCGGAAGGGAACGAGATTGCCACAGATGATGACGGCGCGGGCGATCTGGACTCGCTGATCGGGCCCATCGGGCTGCTGACGACGGGAACGTATACGGTCGTGGCGCAGAGCTACAGCTTTTACAACGGCGGCGACACCGGCGCGGCGGGCGACTTCACGCTGCAACTGTCCGCCTTCGAGGCACGCGCCATCGAATACACCCAGACGGTCGATAGCGAACTGACCAGCGACGCATTGACGGCGGCATACACGTTTCGCGGGCAAGCGAACGACGCTGTGATCGTGCGGATGGAGTCGGATGATTTCGACTCGTATCTGACGTTGGTTGGACCCGATGGCACGGAGTTGATCTACAACGATGATGGCGCGGGCAACCTGAACTCGTTGATTGGGCCCTTCGTCCTGCCCGAAACGGGCGATTATGTGATCAACGCGCGCAGCTTGGGCGGCACGGACACCGGCTCGTACACGCTGATGCTCAACCGGGCGCAAATTGCGACCATCAGCTATGGCGACAGTACGACGGTCGAAATCACGGACCGCGATACGATGTTCTACGTCAGCTTCGACGGGACAGCAGGTGATGTGGTGTCGGTCTTTACCGACAGCAACGGCGCGGTTGATACGTCGCTGAGGCTGAACGACCCCTTCAATTATTCGCTGATCACCGATGAGGACAGCGGCAGCGCCTTCGATCCGGAAATCCTCAACTACATTTTGACCAGCACGGGGACGCATCTCGTGGTTCTCGAAGCGCCGTATGGGGGCGAGGGCAGCGTCGAGATCACATTGACGCGCGGCGAACTGCCGTCGCTCGATGATGGCGCGATCACGCTGAATTTCTCGACCAACCGCAGCGATGCCAGCGCGCGCTTCACCGGCGTAGCGGGCGAGCGCGTGACGCTGACGCTCGAAATTCGCGGCGGCACGGGGTCGCCGTCGGTGGACGTCACGCAGGACGGCTCGTCGGTGACCTATTTCAGCTCCAGCAATGTCGAGGGTGCGTCGTTCACGTTCACGACACCCAACGATGGCGATGTGGTCATGCGCTTCAGCGAATACAGCTACAGCAATCTGGCGCTGGAAGTGACGTTGGAGCGCGAGTAAGCGTAAAAAAGTGCTGAGTCAAAAGACACGGCACTGCGCACTGCCAACCGCGTAGAGGCGACCCACTGGGTCACCTCTACGCCGTCCTCAGCACTTGCCTTAACGTGGACGCCATGCGGGCGACGAGTCAATCGCGCGTGTGGCGGTCAAGCGCGTCGGCAGGATCGCATCCGACGCGGACATTCGCTCCAACGGCGGCACGTTGATGATATACACGTCCGATGTCCCGCCCGTCCACGAGATGAAAGCCACACGCTGTCCGTCCGGCGACCACACTGGAATTTCTGAGAAGTTTGATATCGTTGTCAACAGGCGGTCATCCGTGAAGCCGCCCGATTCTACGCGCCGCGCCACGTAAATTCCCCACGCTTCGGCGCGATACGCCAAGAACATCATCCGTTGACGGTCAGGCGACAGCGCGCGACTGATGCTGGCGGTATCGATGCCCAAATCCATCATGACCGCGCCGGGCGTGACCGTTTCGCCGGACACCTGGTGCAGTTCCGAGCCATCGACATTGACGCTGAACAGCGCGTTCGCGCCGATATGCAGCGCGAAGAACACGATCCGCGCCCCGTCCGACGACCAGCGCGGCGCGCTATACGTCCCCACGCCGTCGGTCAAGCGGCGTAAATCGCGTCCGTGCGCCGTCATGATAAAGACCTGATTGCCGCCGTCGCCGCGATTCGAGATGAACGCCAGCCAGCGTCCATCGGGACTCCACGTCGGGGCGGCGTCATAAGCCGCGTCCCGCGTCAAATTAAAGACCGCCCCGCGTCCCACATCCTGCAAGACGATATCCGGGTTGATCGGGTTGTAAACCATGTAGGCGATCTCGCCCGCGTAGGGCAGTGCCGCCACCGCGCCGAAGGTCGCGCCCAACGCGCCGCACACCAGCGCGCCGATCACGATGAACGTGCCAAAAACGAATCGAGTCATGACCGCCTCATGGAACTCACCTCCCAACCCTCTCCCTGCTTCACCTCAGCCACGCAGCGGCGAGGGGGCTAGGGGGTGAGATGAATAATATTCGTGCTGTTCACGGACGCCATGCCGGAAAATTATTGAACGATGCCTCATGCGTGACGCGCGTCGTCCCCCCACTGATCAGATCGAGAATATACACATGGAAACTGCCGTCGCGGTTCGACATCAGCGCCAAGCGCGTCCCGTCCGGCGACCATGCGAGGCTGTCGTCTAAGAAATAATTGGCGGTCACTTGATGCAGTTCGCGGTCGTCCATGTCCATTATGAACACGTCGAAATCTGCGCCGTCCCGATCCGATAGGAACGCCAAGCGCGTCCCGTCGGGACTCCACGCGGGCGAAAAATCGTTGCCGATGCTGCCGCCGTCCGTCAGCGGCGCATAGTCGTTGGTGGTCGTGTCGAGCAGCATGATCCGCCGCTTGTAGCCGTTAACGCTGACGAACGCGATCCAGCGCCCGTCAGGGGAGGGCGTCGGCTCGAAGTTGTCGCTCTCCGGCTGCGGCAGTTCGCGCGCTTCATCCTCCCTCGCATGGGTCAAATACACGCGCGCGGCGCGGTCGCTATAACTGCTGTAGACGAGCTGCGCGCTGTCGGGCATCCACGCATATTCCATGGCGCTGTACAGGCTGCCGACGATCCAGCCGGTGCCAACGGACGGCGGATCGCTGGCGAGAAAATCAGCGGCGCGCAGCACATAGCCGCGCGCCGACAGGCGGTCGGACTCGCCCCACGATATGGCGTTGCCATCGGGCGACCACGCGGGACGCTGCCCTAGCGATCCTTCATAGCGCCGATATGCGGTGGGGGCGGCGGCGGGTTCGATCAGGCAGAAGCCGCGCAGATGATCGGGATAATTGCACTCGAATGCCAGCCAGCGCCCATCGGGACTCCAGACGGGGCGCGTCTCGTTCTGCGTGCGCGTGCGCGTCAGATTGTGCGCCACGCCGCGCGCCGCGTCGTACAGCATGATATCGCCGATGCCCGCGATGTCCTCCGCCGCATACGCCAGCCATGCCCCGCGCGGCGTGCCGGACGCATAGCCCGCGCCGAGCGCGCCGCCGATCAGCGCGGCGCACACGCCCACGATGAACGCGGCGAGGCGGAGGGGCGCGCCGCGGGTACGCCCGCTATAGGGACGACCATCATGCCGCCGATCCATCAAAATGTTCCCGGCAGCACGCGCCACGCCCCCAACGTCCCGAACGTGCCGCCATCCTCCACGAAGATCGCCGTTTCGCCGCGCGCCACCAATGCCACCGCGCGCCCGCGCTCGAACCGCTGTTCGGTCAGCGCGCCGCCGACCTCTGGCACAGTCGCCCAGCCGAGCGCCGCGCGCACGTCAGGGTTGTTGCGCCAGACTTTGCCGAAGCCGCGCGCGGGCGTGACCAGGTTGAGCGGCGCGCTTTCGCTCCCCACTTCGGGATCGACGCCCTGCACGAACGTATCATCGAAGCGGCGGAAGCGTCCATCGTTGATCATGACGTAAATCTGCCCGATGAGTCCCGGAATCGGCGCGCCCACGTAAACCATCGCGCCGCGCTCGAAGAACTGCCATGCGCCGCTGATCGGCGTCGGGATCGGCGGCGTACCGAGCGGACAGCCGAGCGCGGCGCGATGG
>Ga0163154_10003589_pt1 | contig 21331 bp, 23 predicted proteins | sample OliLakLV19MP9P1_FD_148649 | JGI IMG/M metagenome (GOLD analysis project Ga0163154, IMG submission 148649) | Freshwater microbial mat bacterial communities from Lake Vanda, McMurdo Dry Valleys, Antarctica - Oligotrophic Lake LV.19.MP9.P1 | ecosystem: Environmental > Aquatic > Freshwater > Lake >...
AAAGTTACTATCACTTCTCCTACCTCATTGGCGCAGATTATGAGGCTGCCAGAGAGGTCATGCAAAAGAAGTTGAATTTGTAGCGATGAAGAAGCGATCGCGCCCCTTGGCCCGAAGTCGTCAGGAGGCAGCGATCGCCCTTGTTTTCATAGGAACACTAAACTGCTTGAGCACTAGCCGTGGTCACAGACGGCTCATCGGTTCCTGCTTTCAAGCGACTGGCGCTACTTCTGCGAATCCGCTCACTTTTACGCACACCGCCTGCCATTTCGTATTCGCGGCTGTTTTTACCATATTTGAACGCAACGCCAATCAACATTTGGTCGGCGAGGTCGCCCAGGCTTTTCTCCAAGGCATCAATTTCTGTTTTAGAAGAATCAACAATGGTGAGAGCGGTGTTGTAGGAGTCGATTTTGGTGCGAAGCTGTTCGATCTGAATGGTGTAGGAGTGGCGATCGCTCCACCGTTATTAACGACAGCTTCTGCATTGGTCACAACCGCTCATTTGGCAATGGCAACGGTAGGGGCATGCCATGCCCCTACCAATGGCGTAAACCGCTCCGACTGGGGGCACCCTTGATGCACAGGTGCTTGCCAAGATTAGAGCGACATGAAATACGACCCGGAAAAACATCACCGGAAATCGATTCGGTTGCAGGGGTACGACTACACATCAGCCGGACTGTATTTCATCACCATTTGTACGTATCAACGGCAATGCCTGTTTGGCACGATTGTCGATAGCGAGATGCGATTGAGCGATTATGGGCAAATTGTGTCAGATGAATGGATGCGATCGCGGGTTATTCGACAAGAAATTGATCTCGATGCCTGGGTTATTATGCCTAACCACGTTCATGGCATTGTAGTTATTCTTCCAACCGATATACCTCATGTAGGGGCGCACGGCCGTGCGCCCCTACCACGTGTGCCGCAACGGGTTGGGATTGCACACCGCAAGCCTCGTTCGTTGGCATCATTTGTTGCCGGATTCAAATCAGCCGCTACCAAACGCATTAATATCGTTCGCAATGCTCCCGGAACACCCATTTGGCAGCGCAACTATTATGAACACATTGTCCGCAATGAATTATCCTTACAACGCCTGCGGCAATACATCCACAACAACCCTCTTTCCTGGCAGGAAGACCAATTGCATCCTGATGTGCCTTCAAAATGGTAGGGGCGCATGGCCATGCGCTTCCATCCGATATACCGCATGTAGGGGCGTACGGCCATGCGCTTCCAACCGATATACCGCATGTAGGGGCGCACGGCCGTGCGCCCCTACCGAGGAACAATTGAGGCTATAACAGAGCTAATTAATGGACGTGTCATGCCAGCCAACCCTCGCAGTTTCTTAGCCGGCTCAGACGGCGTCAACCGCTTAAACGACGCCAAAACACGGCTGAAGCTCACCAACGTTGCCCTTGCAGACCAGGCAGGGGTAAGTGCCGATACGGTGGGGCGGTTGCTGCACCCTGAGCGAGGCGATCGCGCTCCACTATTGAGGTTTATTTCTCGCACCTGCTTGGTCAAGGTGGCAGATATGGACAGCAATCCCTGAGATTGGCTACCTTTGAGGCAGGTTTTGCAACTGAGACTTAATGATGCAAGTGTTGAAAGGGTTCTGGCAGTTTCTCAATACCGATGTGCGAGAAATCCCCTGGGGAGAACTAGCCGAGAAAGGGATTGAAGCTGTCACGGCAACTAAAGACCTGGGTGAAGCCCTTAAGGAGCAAGCACCTCATCTGAAACAGCTCCAGCCCTACCTAAAGCAAATAGAGCCGTTTCTAAATACCCTCGACTCTCCAGTGACGCAGCTTGCCGTCTCAGGGCTACCGTTTGTTTCGATTGGCATCGGGCTACTCAAGCTTTATCTGGATCGGTCCAAAACTGATCCCTCTTACGAGACCTCAGTGGCGATCGCCGCTCAATTGGCGTACTTACAAAGCCTTGAAGCCGTCTTGAGTCAGGTCAACGACCCGGCAATTGTCGCCAAGCTCAATCAGGTCTCCCTCAAGTCGATAGTGGAACGGCAACTAACCCGATTAGATGCGACCCAGCTCAGTTTGGCAGAGGCTAAAGTGGTGACCAGCCGCTTTCGAGAGTCGGTGCTGGCTGAGCAGTTTAGTCAGGCGCTGACTGGGCTGTTGCAACAGGCCCAGCTCAATGCAACAGAGGCGCAGCGGTTGGCTGATCAGGTGGCTTGGGGAACCCATCGCTATCTGCACCAGGCCATTGCCGAAGCAGGCGATCGCGTTCAGCCTCTGGCCGAGATTTACCGCACGGGCGGGCAACAGATCCAAGATCGCTACGACAGCATTGCAGCCTATTTGAATGACATCATTGCGCCACTGCCGCTTGAACAAGTGTTTGACGAGCATGACCCACTGATCAGATTCGAAGATATCTACGTCCCTCTCAATGTCCAGCCTCTATATCAATCAGGTGAACCTAACCGGGCGATTGCTCCGGTAAATATTCATACCTGGGCACAACAACAACTGGAGAAGCTGCCGGAGAACCCTGACGAACCTCGCAAGGTCATGTTTGTAGAGGGAGATGCAGGCCGGGGCAAGTCTGTGTTCTGTCGAATGCTGGCAGATTGGGTACGCAAGAACATGGGCTTTTCCTACATTCCGCTCTTAATTCGGCTACGCGATATCCGCACCCTGGCCAATAATCTCACCGAAACGCTAGAAGATTGCCCCGACTTGGAACAAGTGAAATTTGTCCGGGGCGATTCTGACTGGCTAGCAGACCGTAACACTCGGTTTTTAATCATTCTGGATGGGTTTGATGAGCTGTTGCTAGAAGGGCGTACCACAGGCGGACTGAAGGAATTCTTACAGCAGGTGGCTGATTTTCAGGCGCGTAGCCAGATAGTTCAGAATTTGGTGCTTGTTGCCTGATAAGGGTTTGAGGGTCATTATCCACATTAAAGACTTGGCTGAAACGCACACAATTTTGTGCTTGTGGAAAAACCGAGAAAATCATGGTCTTTTTTGCCCTTGGATAATGCCTCAAACCCTCACTCTATATGAGGCACCAAATTTGAAACTATGTGCAGCAGCAACTAGAGGGAGACTCCCCGCCCCTCATTTGCAACACAGCTTTACCGTCAGACATCCAAATTGCTAAAGATAGAGCCTGCGATCGCCTCCCCGCTGTCTTAATAGAATGCTACCCAAGTGTCTTCGAGACCCTTGAGGCAGCTGAAGCGTTTGTTCGGAAACAGCAACAGGAAAAAGCCTAATCTCGCCAAGAATGATTTCACTGTGGCGGCGTGATACTAATATCTACCTGCAACAGCTCCAGCGCCGACTGCAACGTATCGGCTTCAGCCGCAGGCTTGTCGGTGCGCCAGCGCAAAATGCGCGGAAAGCGAACTGCAATGCCCGACTTATGCCGAGTCGATCGCAGAATCCCTTCAAACCCAATCTCAAACACCTGAATGGGTGCCACCGATCGCACCGGGCCAAATTTTTCAATCGTGTGTTGACGAATCCATTTATCTAGCGCGTCAATTTCTTTATTGTCTAAGCCAGCATAGGCTTTAGCAAACGGGACTAACTCTGTGCCATTCCACAATGCAAACGTATAGTCTGTAAATAAGTTAGCCCGCTTGCCGCTGCCCGCCTGCGCATAAATTAGCACCGCATCCAGCGTCATCGGTTCTACTTTATATTTCCACCAATAGCCGCGCTTGCGCCCTACCAGGTAAGGACTATCCACCGCTTTAATCACCAAACCTTCTGCGCCCTGTTCTCGCGCCTGTTCCCGCAGCGATCGCAATTCATCCATTGAGCTAAACTCTAAGCGTTCAGATACCGTGACAAATGTTGGATCAGTATCTGTTAGAACCCGAATTAACTGCGTGCGGCGATCGCGCAAACTGCATTCCCGGATGTCTGCACCATACTGTTCTAACAAATCATACGCAATAAAATGAACCGGGTTCTCCTGCATGATCTTAGCCGTGATCCGCTTGCGTCCTAGCCGCTTCTGCAAATGGTTAAAACTCAGTGGCCGGGTGCCATCCCAGCAGAGAATTTCGCCATCAAATACTAGCCCGTCGGGCAGGGTCAAAAAGTAGGTAGCCAGCTCAGGAAACTGCTCGGTAACCAAATCTTCTCCCCGCGACCAGATAAATACCTGCCCTGCTCGTCGAATAATCTGCGCCCGGATGCCGTCCCATTTCCATTCGGCTTGCCAGCGGGCAAGGTCTTCTGTGGCAAAGCGATCGGCTTCTAGCGGCGAGGCCAGAAAAAAGGGATAGGGGCGAGTGGGGGATGTATGGTCGCTGTCTTGCAGTTGAGTCAGGCTGTTGAAGAACTCAACCGTTGGCTCAAAGCTGCCCATTAATCGATGGGCAACTACAGGTTCGGGAATGCCGTATTCGTTGGCGATCGCCCGAATCACCAGTTTCTCCGATAACCCAACTCGAAAGGCTCCGGTCAACACTTTGTTGAGTACAAAAATTTCAAACGCATCCAGCGCTGACCACCACGATACAACCAGGTCTCGCAGGTCTTCGGGGGCGGCGATCGCCTTCACCCGTGGAATGATATCTTCCATCCACACCGAGAGCGGCACGCTGTTTGTATCACTCTGCGGCGGCTCTATTGTGACCGCAGCGTTAGACAGCGCAACTTGGGATGGAAGCGATCGCCACAGCAGCGCAATCACTTCGGCTGAGTCTCCTACTTGGGCATAGCAATCTTCAAACAGCCATTCGGGCATGTCAGTCAGTTGCAGAAAAATATCGCGCAGCACCCGCGATGTAATGAGCCGTTTTCGCATTTTGCCCAGCAGCAAGTAAAGTGCCCACACTGCGTTTTTAGGCGTCTCGTCTCGCAAGTAGCGCTGCAAGGCATCAACTTTGGCATTGGTAGACGTGGTGGCATCTACATCTTGAAATAACTGGGCAAAACGCTTCATGCTCTTTGTATTTAGAGATCGCTTTCCCCTTCAAACAGGGTCTTGAGCGGCATGGCGTTGATGCCACACACTTCTGTAAGGTAACGTGACAGCACCTCTGTTTGCCCGTGGGTGACATAGACGGCTTTAGCGCCCGTTTGCTGAACGGTGGTGACCAAGCTTTGCCAATCGGCATGGTCAGATAAGACGAACCCGCGTTCGTATCCCTGGCGGCGGCGGGCACCCCGCACCGCCATCCAGCCTGAAGCGAAGCCAGTTTGGGGCAAGGGGAAACGCTTCATCCAGCTGGAGCGATAGGCGGAGGGAGGTGCAAGCACGAGATCGCCTTTGAATTTATAATCTTTTGGCATGTCCGAGACGGGGATCGTGGCAATCATGGGAATGCCAACCTGGCAATAGATTTCGACTAAGACCTGAACGGCTCCATGAACATAGACGGGCTGATCGGTCAACTTTTGCAGTTCCCCCAGAATTCGCTGCGCTTTGCCGAAGGCGTAGCAAAACAACAGCGAGGGGCGGTCTAAGTCACGTTGCCACCACTGATAAATTTCTTGGGCGGTGCTGCTGCCCGGTTGCCAATGATAAATGGGTAAACCAAAGGTAGCCTCGGTGATAAAGCGATCGCAGGGCACCACTTCAAACGGGGCACAGGTCGGATCGTCGCCGCGCTTATAGTCGCCTGAAACCACCCACACTTCATCTCCCTGCTCGACTCGAATTTGAGCCGAGCCGAGCACATGTCCGGCGGAATGGAACGACACCCAGGTATTACCGAGCTTGATTTTCTCGCCATACTCTACGCCCTGGAGCTGAATCGTGGCACCCAAACGCTTGGTCAAAACGCCCTGAGACACCTGCGTCGCAAAATAATGGCTGGAGCCAGCCCGGGCGTGATCCGCATGGGCATGGGTAATCAACGCGGTATCAACGGGTTGCCACGGGTCAATAAAGAACCCACCCGCTTCGCAGTACAGTCCTTCAGGGCGGACGGTGATCAGGGTCATGGATTCAGAGTCATAGAGATCAGGGTGGGCTGATGGCAAGTTAGCGGATCATGGCGTTCCTTTGAGGGGAATCCGCTCTGGGGGCAATCTGCTTAAAACGAAATAATCAAAAACCCATCCTGGAATTTTGCCCCTGTAATCGACTTGCCGCTCAATTCCGGCGGCAGAAATACATTACGGCGCTGATCGCCAGCTTCGATCGTAACTTCAGGGCCATATTGGGTCAGCTTCACCTGTTTTTTTTCGAAACCGGGAAGAAACAAAGCCACTTTGCGATCGCCTACATTAATTGCCACAGGTTTTGGAGCCTGGGTCGCCTGGGCAAAGTCGGGTAGGGCGTCGAGCAAGGGCTGCCAACTAGAGCTGGGGTCTGTGGGCAATACGGCGACGGGCAACGGGGCAAAGTCACTGCTAATGACATCGGGATCTGTGCCCTGGTTGAAAATGACGCCGCCTACCGTCAGGCCAATTTGCTGGGCACTGCCCCACAGATACTTGGCGGTAGCGATCGCCAGCGGATCGGCGGTGGTGACCAAATATGCCGCGACTCGCGTCGGATCAGCGACTGCTGCCCTGCCCTGCTCCATTAAATTAGTCGCCTGTTGGGTGGCGGGTTGATTAAACAAATCACCCGCCCAGTTAACGTTGAGCACCGCACTGGCAACGGGCTGAATAAACGGCGCGATCGTCTTGACCAAATCGGAATCGGCAAACACTTGACGAAAGCGGCGGGCATACCAACTGCCAATTTCTGGCAGCCCTAGCATCCGCAGGGTAGATTGGTCACCCACCCCGTCAAACACAATCACATCGTAGTTGCCGCTGGCATCAAACTCTCGCAGGGCATTTAGCGCTAAAGCCCCGTCCATGCCCGGTAAAATGCTTAATTCTTGCCCATACACCGCTTTGAGGATAGGGGTGCGGAGGTACTGAGCCTCTTGCTTTTTGACCTCGTCCCACGCCCGCTCCATCAACACAGTGGCTTGAAGCTGCACCACCTGTAAGTTAGGTTCAATATATTGTGGATCTGGTGTGGGTACCGCGCCCAGCATCAGCCCGAGGGCTGGCCCCGCGTCTTGCCCCACGAGTAGCACCCGTTTCCCTGCCGCCGCAAACTTTTTGGCCGACGCGATCGCCACCGTGGTTCGCCCGGTTCCACCTTTGCCCAAAAATGTCAGAATCAAACTCATCCCCAGTACACCTAGCTGTTTACAGCATTGCTCGCGTGATCATCTGGCTGCAATTTAAGTGAAGAGCCACTCTAAATCTGGCTCTTCACCTAAATAATTGTGGTTAACACAATTAAAAATTGCGCTAACGTGCCTTAGATTATCGTAGCGACCGAATTCACTGTTTGTGTTTCCGGCGCTGATTCTAGTGACTCTGGCCATGAAACTAGAGTTTATTCAAGCTGACGGTTCCAGCTCATCCTCAAAAAACCAGGTAGAAAACTTATCGTCAAACTTCACCACCAACCCAACTCCACTGCCATCCGTCATTTTGTAGTCTTGAATCACTCCAACCTTACCCAGCCGCTTAATCACGTCTTGTGGAGCGCGATCGCGCAGCCGCCGAACTCGAACCTTTTGCCCAATTTCCATCTTTTCTAAAAAAACTCTCAAAGAACGGATAAACATTAAAAATTGTATCAGTGTATTGCGCCTGTTTAAGGTATTGTTAGTGGGGATTTTGCGCCCGTCTAAATTCTTTTCTTCTTACCTTCCATGCTGGCAAAACGAATTCTTCCCTGTCTCGATGTCAAATCGGGTCGCGTGGTCAAGGGTATAAACTTTGTGGATTTAAAGGATGCGGGTGATCCCGTTGAACTGGCTCAGGTTTATAACGATGCGGGTGCCGATGAACTGGTGTTTCTAGATATTACGGCAACCCATGAAGACCGGGGCATCATTTTTGATGTGATCTATCGCACGGCGGAGCAGGTATTTATTCCGCTCACCGTTGGCGGCGGGATCAGTTCCTTAGAAACGATTAAACAATTGTTACGAGCTGGAGCCGATAAAATTAGCCTCAACTCGGCGGCGGTGCGAACCCCAGACTTGATCGACCGAGCCAGCGATCGCTTCGGCAACCAGTGCATTGTGATTGCGATTGACGCGCGGCGGCGGATTGATCCGGCTAACCCTGGCTGGGATGTCTATGTGCGCGGGGGGCGAGAGCATACGGGGCTAGATGCGATCGCCTGGGCTGAAGACGTAGCGCGGCGCGGTGCAGGCGAACTACTAGTCACCAGTATGGATGCGGATGGTACGCAGGCGGGCTACGATTTGGCGCTGATTCGGGCGATCGCCGACCGCGTTTCCATTCCGGTAATTGCCTCGGGCGGAGCCGGGACTTGCGCTCACATCCATGAGGCTCTGACGGAAGGTAAAGCGGAAGCGGCTCTGCTGGCATCACTTTTACACTATGGCCACCTAACCGTAGCCGAAATTAAGCACTACTTGGCTGAGCAGCAAGTTCTAGTCAGAACCTAGGGCAGGCTGACCCAGTAGTAGGCAAGCAACATTAAACAATATTAGGGATTGACAATCGTTCACTTTTGTCTATTGGCAGACACTCCGCTGAGAAACTGTTACACTGTGTAATATTACAGCTGCTTTACAGTTTACTCAGAAAATGGCTTTTATATTGGTTGTGATTATTGCTCTGGTGGCTTGGGCACTGCACCTGATGCAGGAAGCACTTGACCGTAAAGAGTTTTCTCTAATGCTCGCTGGCTTTCTGGTGTCTGTGGCAGCATCAGCCTTGGTCGCCGTCTATTTTCTAGTAGGCAACTATGTCGGCTACATGGAGCAAATGGCCCAGCGGGCTGAGTTATCTGACCAATACTATGAGACGGCTGGGTTTGTGTTTCCCTCGGAGCTAATTTTGGAGGAAGAAATGGATGAACCGGGTAACCAATCTACTGAGTTGTCTGAGTTCAATGGTGCAGTCTCAGTGGTTAATCCTTGATTTGCTCCACTGATTTGCTCCACACAGCAGTTTTGCCCGCTATTGCTTCAGGTTAAGGGCGGCGATCGCCAAACATCCCCACCCGGCCATCAAGGCCACGCCGCCTAAGGGCGTAACGGCTCCCAGCCACTTCACCCCCGTCAAGCTGAGAGCATAAAGGCTTCCCGAAAAAATGACCACTCCCGTAATAAAAGCTATGCCCGCTGCTGTGAGGAGCGATTGAGCCGCTGCGGTTTGCAGCAGCAACAGCGCCACTAGCAGCAACGCCAGCGCATGATACATTTGGTAGCGCGTACCCAGGTCAAAAATTTCGAGGGCGCGATCGCTCAACCGAGTTTTGAGCGCATGGGAGCCAAACGCTCCTGCCGCCACGGCTGTCCCGCCTAGCACAGCCGCGATCGCCAAAAATACTCGAACCATAGGTCAACCTTTTTTGTTGGTGCTGATTTAATACCGATATCCCACAGCATCGGATACTAAAAACATACCGCCAAATTTCTCTAGGATCGGCTTTAGGTCTAAATACAGCGACTCTTCCTCACCAATCGAACAAGTCATCAAAATATAGACTCCGCTGAGCTGGTCATCTAAATCATCGGTCGATTCCCCAAACTCTCCGCGTCCAACCACGTGGCGAATGATGCTGTATTTTTTGACGCCCTTGTTTTCTAAGCGTTTTAAGACGGGCTTTAACTCAATAGCTGGAATAATAATCTCGATGCGCTTAATCGTATTCATGGGGTTTATGTCCAAAGTCGCTGAATAATTTGTAGATATATTGGAATCCCGACAATGATATTGAAGGGAAACGTCAGTGCCAGAGCCATTGAAATATAAAGGCTGGGATTGGCTTCAGGCACACTCATGCGCATGGCTGCCGGAACGGCAATGTAAGAGGCACTGGCACAGAGAACCGTAAACAGTAGGGCGTTGCCGACCGACATGTCTAGCAGCTTGGCTAAACCAATGCCAATCACCGCATTCAATACAGGCATTAATAAAGAAAAGCCAATCACAAACGGTCCGGCTTGCTTTAAATCGTTAATCCGGCGGGCTGCAATTAAACCCATGTCTAGTAAGAAAAAGCACAGTATTCCATAAAATAAATCATCAGAAAATGGTTTAATTTTGCCCCAGCCGTTTTCACCAGTGAGTAATCCAATAATTAGGCTGCTAACCAACAAAAACACTGAGCCATTGAGACACGCTTCTCGTAATACCTCGGTCCAAGGGACAGCTTCTGCTGCATCAGCTTTTTGCTCTCCAGCATCGACCGATAGCCGGACTAAAAAGATGCCCACCACGATAGCAGGTGATTCCATTAATGCTAAAGCGGCGACCATATGGCCGCCAAAACCCAACTCCAGCTTTGTAAGTAAGGCGCTAGCGGTAATAAACGTCACCGCGCTAATCGAGCCATAGGTAGCGGCGATCGCGGCAGCATTGTAAATATCTAGCTTGAGCCGCAAGATAAAAAATGAGTAAATTGGCACTAAGCACGCCATGGCAATAGCGGCCAGTAGAGTAATGCCAATATCCCAACTCAAACCACTTTTAACAATCTCATGACCGCCTTTAAAGCCAATCGCAAATAGTAAATAGAGCGAGAACATTTTTGGCAATGGCTGCGGAATTTCTAAATCTGACTTCAGCCAAATCGCTGCCATACCAACAAAGAAAAATAAAACTGGAGGGTTGAGAATATTAGAGAGAATTAAGCTAAATTCCATAGGTGCTTGATTAAAAGATTAAATCCATGGACAGAGTGTGATCGTAAGTGAAGTGGGCTGATAGTACCGTTTTTGCGGAGCGTGGTTCTTAAAAAAGTAACTTATGATTATGGATTTAATAAGATCGGGAATTTGATTGCTGGTAGGGGCGAACGGCCGTTCGCCCCTACAGAAGAATGGCGGAGTTATTTAATTCTCATTCCTTAGCTAGTAATGGTTCCGGTCAGCGGTGAACTGGCGATCGCCATTCCCTTGACTGGAATCCGTCCCGCCAAGTAGGCCATTCTGCCTGCCTGTGCCGCTAGCCCCATCGCTAGCCCCATCAGTACCGGGTTGTTGGCTTGGGCGATCGCGGTATTAATCAACAGCGCATCGGCTCCCATCTCCATCGCGGCGGCTGCTTCGCTAGGGGTGCCAATCCCCGCATCGACCACTACGGGCACGGTGGCGTTTTCTATGATGATTTGAATATTGGCGGCATTCTTAATCCCTTGCCCTGAGCCAATTGGTGAACCCAGTGGCATCACCGTGGCACAGCCCGCTTCTTCTAACCGTTTGGCCAGCAGCGGGTCGGCGTTAATGTAGGGCAATACGGCAAAGCCTTCCTTCACCAATTGTTCCGCTGCTTCTAAGGTGCCAAAGGGGTCGGGCAGCAAATATTTGGCATCGGGGATCACTTCTAGTTTGACAAAGTTGTTATCTTCTTGACCCAATAGCTTTGCCATTTCGCGCCCCAGCCGCGCCACCCGAATGGCTTCCTCCGCCGTCTTACAGCCAGCAGTATTGGGCAACATCCAAATTGTGCCCCAGTCTAGCGCTTCTGCTAGCCCCTCATGGCCTGGGGCATTGGTCTGCACGCGGCGCACCGCCACAGTGACGATTTCGCTACCGCTGGAGGCAACGCTCTGGCGCATTAGGTCAAAGTTGGCGTATTTGCCCGTGCCTGTCATTAGCCGTGAATGAAAGGGCCGATTGGCAATAATCAATGGCGTATCGGCTGTGGGCGGCGGCAGGGTGAGTGCTGGCGCGGGAGTGGAATATTGGAGCATTGGGGAGGGGGAAAGGGATGAAGTGGGAAGGGATGAGGTGGGTGAGTTGGCAGGTGTAGCGTTGGGGGAAATCACAGCTGAGGCAGGAGGGCTGAACCTGGGGGTAGAAGGGGAGGCTGGCAAATAAAATCGCTCCCAGGCAAAGGCATCTAACAATGGATCGGACTGCTGCTGCCAAACCCAGTCGGCAATCAGCTTGGCTGTAATGGGGGCAAGTAAAATACCGTTGCGATAATGTCCGGTGGCTAGGGTCAAATTACGGCACAGGCTGCGCCCCAAAATTGGCAACTCGTCGGGGGTCGCAGGCCGAAAGCCCCACCAAAATTCTGTTAGCGGCAGATCTTGCAGCGCCGGATATAGCCGAATCGCGGCGGTTAACAGCTGGGCGATCGCAGCTGGAGTGTTGTGTGGAGTAAAACCGACCGCCTCATTGGTGGCACCGATGACGATGCGGTGATCTTGCCGGGGCACGATGTACACGTCTTGCCCGTAGAGCACCTGTTGCAGCGGCCAGTCTGGGGCAGAACCTGAGGCAGGGTTGGGGGGCAAAGACAGCGATAGCATTTGCCCTTTGCGGGGATGCACCGGAACGGGCAACAGCGAGCGCGACCACGCCCCTGTGGCCAACACATAGTGGGGCGATCGCCATTCTCCTGCTGTCGTTTGAACCGCCGTTACCAGCTCGCCCTGTTGCTCAAACCCTGTAACCGTAACCCCTTCACGAATATCAACCCCTAGCGTCTCAGCCGCCGCCCGCAGCGCCTTAGCCAACGCCCGATTATCCACCTGGCCATCTTCAAGGTGCCACCAGCCGCCGATGACGTCAGCGCTAAGTCCTGGCTGTGCCAAATGAATGGCAGATTGGCTCAGCCAGGGGGAAGAGGACTGCGACCTGAGAAGTTTGGCGTCTGCATCAGCATTTTCATGCTCCTGGGCAGACTGGTTGGCATACTGGTTGGCATATTGGGGAGCCAAAATACCGCAGGCCCAATATCCCGTAGCCATGCCGCTGATGTCTTCTAGCTTACGAGTCCAATCGGCATAGAGGGCGCGACTGCGAAGGCAAAGCTGAAGCATATCGCCCGCCAGATCTTCGGCATGGGGAGCTAGCATGCCAGCGGCGGCGTGGGCAGCGGCTTGCTGAAAATCTCGGCTCAAGACCGTGACCTGTGCGCCGCGCAGCTTTAATTCGAGGGCGATCGCCAAGCCGACGATACCGCCGCCCACCACCAACACCTCATTTGCCGAATTCATAAACCCAAGACATTGCTGGACTCAATCTGGATGGCCTGGAGCGACTCAGGAATCAGAATTTGATTAAGTTTTGAGTTTTGAATTGGCCGTCTTACTCAAAACTCAAAATTCACTTTTAGCGATGGCCTACCAAAGCGCTGGAACTCCTGGCCTCGTAGACGTCGGTTGAGACGTGCTAGTAGCCTGTGTTCCGCCAGTGGTGTTAGCATTTGCCCCAGTAGCTGCTGCTCCGCCAGGGACTGTATTAAAACTAGCAGATGTGCCGCCAGATGTGCCGCCAGTTGGACTACCAGCTGTACCGCCAGATGTGCTACCAGTTGTACCAAGTTCGCCGCCGTTGGAAGAGGGTGGCTGCGCTGTATCAAAGCTGGCGGCAGGCGGAGAGGCCGTTTCAGCGGTGGGTATCTGTTGAGCGGATGGGCTAAACGGATTGCTGAAAGATACATTCGGCAGCGTGCCGTTACGAACCATATTAATGACAAAGGCGGCAAACAGTGCCAATATTCCAAGCCCTAAAAGGCGCACTAGCCCTGTTGCCAGCGTTCCTAATAATGCCGCCAGAACCAGAAATACTGCTAGCAAAAAAATAATAGAAGCCACACCCACACCTCCCGGTAAAATTTAATAGCAGGTCACGACCATACTGTGACGCGTAATCGGTTGTGACATTCAGCAACTGTGACATGCAGCAACGGCCTATCAAGATATTTTGGCTGCGGCTGGCTCCATGGCCAGATCTGAATCAAGCCAGATCTACCAGAGGGCGCGAACCCCCCGTCCAGTTAGCGTTGGCCGACTATAGCTGGAGTCGGGAGGATAGTAGCCGCCTGGAAAGCTGCCGCTGTAGTAAGGGTCGTTGAAGTAAGGATCGTTATAGTAGCCGCCATTGTAGGGAGCGTTGGGATTGCCTCGATTGGCGTCAGTGCCGCTGGAGCTGGTTCTAGCGGTATTACGGCTAGGATAGTTGTCGCCATAGGAGGGAGGAAGAGTGGATCCTCCCATTCCTGTAGATTGAGGCGCCGTCTGGATTGCGGCTCCACCTCGCGTGTTCGCTGGAGCGATCGCTGAAGTGAACGGAAAGTTGAGAGCAGAGAGTTGAGTTCCCAATCTTTCTTGGCCGATGATGATGGCAAACACAATCAGCAAGCCAAATGCAATGTTTCGTAATGTGCCGCTAGTCAGCGCGGAGATAAATGCTGCCAGCAGACCAAATGCGATTAAAAAGCCAAGTATTTCAGACACGCCCAGCCTTCCCCCGGTCTTTCGTTAGTTGGAAATAGGTAATCTCGACAGCCTGACAATAAAGGCTTTCAATCCCTTAGTTTAGTTCAAGAGTTCTGTATAAAAGTGCCCCTATCGGGGGAAATTACTGAATCTTTTACACAAAATCGTTTGATCGATCGCGCAAACCTGCATGTTTTTTAGTGAGGACGATCGCCTTGGCCCCAAAACCCATCAAATTTTGTGACCTGGATGTCGCCTAACACCTGGGTTTGGCAAGCAAGCCGACGGTTTTGCGTGAGAGAATGGGGAGGCAGCGACAATCGAGCTTTTTCTCTCCAACCCAGCTCCGACACCGTCCCTTCTATTTGCACAGCACAGGTGCCACAAGTCCCAAGTCCGTGACAGTTAATTACTTTGGCCTGACCGTTGTAGAGGTCAATCTCGTGTTTTAGCAACACCTGACGCAAGTTTGCGCCCATTTCGCATTCAATTGTTTTACCCTGAACGGTGATGGATGGCATGGTATTTAGGGGTGAGGTTTGAGTGGAGAGTTTTGAGATTTGAGTTGAGTGTCTAAATCAAGATTTAGCACTTATTTTTAAGTCTGACTCTTGCTTCAGGACTTTTGCCAAAGTTTGCCAAAGATTGTTAGCTTGCCGCTGACTCTAGTATTTTAGTCGTTAGTTTGTACCCAGATCTACTCTCTACTTTCCCATGACAGACGTACCTGCGACTAAACCCATTTGGATCTATGACACCACCCTGCGCGACGGTGCTCAGCGGGAGGGCATATCGCTATCGCTTGAAGATAAGCTGCGGATTGCTCGCCAGCTTGACAAAATGGGGATTCCGTTCATTGAAGGCGGTTGGCCAGGGGCAAACCCGAAGGATGTACAGTTTTTTTGGCAGCTCAAAGAAGCACCCTTAACCCAGGCAGAAGTCGTTGCCTTTTGTTCAACCCGGCGACCGCATCGTCAGGCTGCCGACGAACCGATGCTGCAACCGATTTTGTCGGCTGGAACGCTTTGGGTGACGGTGTTTGGCAAGTCGTGGGATCTACATGTCACAGAAGGACTCAAAACCTCGCTGGATGAAAATCTGCATATGATCCGCGATACGCTAGAGTTTTTCCGCAGCCAGGGACGACGGGTCATTTATGATGCGGAGCATTGGTTTGATGGCTATAAGTGCAATCCGGGCTATGCGCTGCAAACCTTGAGGGCGGCGATCGCTGGCGGAGCTGAATGGCTGGTGCTGTGCGATACCAATGGCGGTACGTTGCCCCACGAGATTTCAGCAATAGTTCGGGCTGTGAGTCAGGCGATCGCCCAGCCATCTCCCTCGGCTATCTCCCCAGATCGCCCAGCCTCACCAGATCGCTTAGCAACCCCAACTCCGATCCCTGGAATTGGCATTCATACCCACAACGACTCAGGCACCGCTGTTGCCAATGCCCTGGCGGCTGTGATGGAGGGGGCGACCATGGTGCAAGGCACCATCAATGGTTATGGTGAACGCTGCGGTAACGCCAACCTCTGTTCACTCATTCCTAACTTGCAGCTCAAGTTGGGCTATGTCTGCGTACAAGCTGACCAGCTAGAGACACTGACTGACTCTAGTCGCCTCATTAGCGAAATCGTTAACCTTGCACCCGATGACCACGCCCCATTTGTCGGACTTTCTGCGTTTGCGCACAAGGGCGGCATTCACGTCAGTGCCGTTGAGCGCAACCCCCTCACCTATGAGCACATTCAACCCGATCAAGTCGGCAATTGTCGCCGCATCGTCATTTCTGATCAAGCAGGGCTGAGCAATGTGCTAGCTAAGGCTCGCAGCTTTGGAATTGATTTGGATAAAGCAGACCCAACCTGCCACCAAATTTTGCAGCGCCTCAAAACGCTAGAGCATCAGGGCTATCAGTTTGAGTCCGCTGAGGCTAGCTTTGAACTGCTAATGCGGGAGGCATTGAGACAACGGCCTGTGTTTTTTGAAATCAAAGATTTTCAGGTGCGGTGCGACATGCGCTCAGAGGTGAATGATGGCAACAGCTATTCTCTAGCGACGATTAAAGTCGCCGTCAACGGTAAAGACTACCTGGAAGCCGCTGAAGGCAATGGGCCTGTTGCTGCGCTTGATGCCGCTCTGCGCAAAGCGTTGACCAATGTTTATCCAGCGATCGCCAACTTCCACCTGACTGATTACAAAGTCAGAATCCTAGACGGCGGGGCTGGCACAGCCGCTAAAACCCGTGTCCTAGTCGAATTGAGCAACGGCCATCAGCGCTGGACAACGGTAGGTGTCTCTACCAACATCATCGAAGCGTCCTATCACGCGGTGGTCGAAGGACTAGAGTATGGGCTGATGCGGCAAAACCAGGCCAAAATCGCCCTAGAAATCTCGACGTCGGCATAGCGTCAGGCTGGGCGGTAACTACCACTGCACCCTATCGGTTATCTGCCCCTGGCGTCACCCAGATACCAGTAACGATATGTCAGGATGGAAAAATGTCTGTATCGCACTACAGTTAATGGCTACTACTTCTACTTCGCTTGATACTGCCTTACAACGGCTGCGCACACTGCGTCTGGCCATTTTGCGCTTACACAAAGCCATGCTTGATTCTGAGCGGGTTCTCTACGAACAGTTCCACGGACGCATCCGCACCAATTCCGAATTCTTCCAGCTGGTGATTAGTGATGACTGGTTTAGCTGGCTGCGACCCATTTCTCAATTTGTGGTGCAAATTGACGATGTGATTTTCTCAAAAGAGCCAGTCGCATTAGACCAAGTGAATGCCTTATTGGATGAGGCTCGCGTTTTACTGCAACCCGCCGAGAATGGTACAACCCTAGAAAAAGGCTACTTCCGCTCGATTCAGCGCGATCCCAACATTGCGTTAATGCACGCTGATGTAGCGGAGTTACTGGGTCGATAGACGAATCGATCGGTTCTGCTCACGGTTCTGATGACAACGACGGGTGGGCATTGCCCACCCGTCGTAAGCTTTTTATTGAGTAGCTAAAGCTTTTTTATTGAGTAGATAAAATATTGGCGCTTGATGGCGACCTACTGGCTGTCGTAATAGTTAACCTGGCTGGTACGTCTGGTACGAGGCTGAGGAGGTAGCGTCCCTTGCTCCAGCAAGTTGTAAGACTGGTATGGAGGAGGGGTGTAGGGCTGTGAAACCGGATGCACTACGTGCATAATTCGAGGCGATCGCCGCCCAGACTGCACCATAAAAACAATAATAATAATGAGAATAGCGCCTGCTCCCAACCCCACAACCAGCAGCATGGTGCCAAAGGCCAGAAAAACAAGGTTTTGAAATCGATTGGGCTGATCGCTTACTTCCGTGGAGCGGAGCGGCTGAGGCACGCTCATCGCCACCCGCTGCTGCTCTTGGAGCTGGTTTTGCAACTTTTCGGTATTAGCTTGCTGGAGCTGGAGCTGAGACGTTAGCTCCTTTGTCACCGCTTGCTGTTCCCTTAGCTGCTCTTCTAGATCGTCAGTGATCGACTTTTGCTCGTCTAAATCTTGTTGCAGCTGAGATTCTCTCCCATAGTCTGTGACTAGGCTGGGAGGTTGGGGCACAGGGTTCGAGATTGGTAGCTGAGGGGCAGTAGCAACTGCTTGAGTTGGCTGTAAAGGTCTAGTTTGACCCAGCCCCAACTCACCCCTCAACAAGAGGAATGCGGCAATTCCTGTAATCGCACATCCTGCCACAAATGCGGTGGTATCGCTCATGAACGTCCTATCTTTCACTACGGTTAAACCGCAAATATGGGTAGCTGATACCTGACCTATCTCTGAGCTAGCGCCATATGGCTATTGCCAACTTGGCTAGAACCGAGGGTAATCTAAACAAACTATAGCAAGGGCTGAGGCAAGAGCCACTATTAATAGCCACTGATAATAATCAATGGCCACTGCTAATAGCCACTACAGGGTACTAGCTAAACCGCACGATCATGCAGAATTTTGCTAATTAATGCACGTTTTTGCAGATTAGGTACCCACACTTTATCTCAATTTAGCCTGAGCCACTGGAAACCATAGTACTGAGAAATAGAAGATAGCTAGTAAAACTCTAAACTTCAACATTCCTTCATAAACAAAACTGCCCCAATCATCAAGCTAGGGAAAATAATTATTCTGAAGCAGGTTTACCAAAAACTATCTGCCTCGTAAAGAGGGCTACCACCCCTCTTGGCAATTTGACTGAGCCTGAAAATGGGCTGAGAGATGCCTGTTTGCACCCTGGAGGTCAAGCATAGGACCATGCCAAATCATCGGAGCGCAGGTTGCTAGAGAACCCAGGCTGTTTGGCCTCATTTGGCCTCAACGGTATGGTGTGTAACGCTGCTGTAGCTGCCCTTAACCATCGGCTTCATCATTTCATAATCAGTCTAATAATCTTTCAAGAACTACCTCAATCTTCTCCGTTTGAGCGGGTACTCTCACGGTATAATCACCCATACGGAGGAATCTTAATGATTCTTTCTGGTGAGGCGGTTAACTGCAGGCCGTTTTATGCTAGAAGCACACTGGAGTCTTCTGGTGATGTTCTAGGATTGTTTTCGTACTGAGGAAACTCAATATCTATCTATGAAACAAAAGCTACCGATCGGCTGAAGGGCTTAGCTCGTCTAACCGTGGTGTAGCGAAGGTACACAATATTCGTCCCATACCCAGGACAGGAGGTCTATGATGATGATAATCGACAAAGGGCAGGCGATCGCTTCTGCTACCCCAGTCAAACCTACCGTTCCGTGTTTATATCCTTGGGATAAGGGACATGACGTTGCTGAAATGCAAGAGCTAATTTGTGCTCACGGCTACACGATCAAAGTGGATGGCGATTTTGGCTGGATGACCGAAGTTGCTGTCAAGTCATATCAAAAGCGCCAAGGGCTACGAATGGACGGCATTGTCGATTCGCATACCTGGGTCGCCTTAAAAAATACCGTTCAGCCTGGTACTCGCCCTCTGCGCTGGGGGCATACCGGCGCAGATGTTTATCGCTTACAGAAATTGTTGAAGGCGCTGGACTATGACCTGCAATCGGACGGACTATTTGGAGACAAAACTCAGCAAGCGGCGATCGCGTTTCAGCAGCGCCACAGTCTGAAACCTAGCGGTATTGTTTGTCTCCATACCTGGAAAGCGCTTAAGGCGGCAATGACCTCGTCGGAGCCGACGGCTAAGCCGATCGCACCAAAAGCCCATCGGTTTTGGCAGCGGCTCCCTGCTCTCGGGCGCTAAGGCGACCCGATATTGGCTAGCCCAACTAGTAGAAGATGGCGTAAGTTTAGCTACCGTAGGGCGGGCATCTTGCCCGCGCAGGCTGGAAGCCTGCACTACGAACGGTAGGCAGATTTACGCCTCAGACTACTAGTCCGCTAAATTTAGTAACTGCTACAATCAAAAGCTCAAAAATCTAGGCCGTCTGTTTTAGGCAGCATAGACTTTTGGGCTTTTGCGTTTGTTCTTGGACTTTATATTTCGATTCATGAGGCTTTTCTTGAATAGAAGTGGCGGTTCACACAAGCCTTCGCTCTAGAATTGAGCTTGCCATGCTTTTATTGGGTCTACCATGTCTGTCACGTCCTCTGCTCCTTTTTCGCCTCAAGAGATTGCCGCTGAAGGGCTAAAGCCCGAGGAATATGAGGATGTTGTGCGTCGGTTGGGACGGCACCCTAACCGGACAGAGCTGGGCATGTTTGGGGTGATGTGGTCAGAGCACTGCTGCTACAAGAATTCTCGACCGCTGCTGAAACAGTTTCCGACCACGGGCGATCGCATTTTGGTAGGGCCAGGTGAAAATGCGGGCGTTGTGGATTTGGGCGATGGGCTACAGTTGGCCTTCAAAATTGAATCGCACAATCACCCCTCTGCTGTAGAACCGTTTCAAGGTGCCGCTACTGGGGTAGGTGGCATTTTGCGCGACATTTTTACGATGGGGGCACGCCCGATCGCCATCCTCAATTCGCTGCGCTTTGGGGATTTAAATGATGCCCGGACGCGGCGGTTATTTGGCGGCGTTGTGGCCGGAATTGCCCACTACGGCAATTGCGTTGGGGTGCCAACGGTGGGCGGTGAGGTCTATTTTGATCCGGCCTACTCGGGGAACCCGCTGGTCAATGCGATGGCGATGGGGTTAATGGAAACCTCAGACATCGTCAAGTCGGGGGCAGCAGGCATCGGTAATCCAGTCCTATACGTAGGGTCTACGACCGGACGAGACGGCATGGGCGGAGCCAGTTTTGCCAGCGCCGAGCTGAGTGATGCGTCCATGGACGATCGCCCTGCGGTGCAAGTTGGCGATCCGTTTCTAGAAAAATTGTTGATTGAAGCCTGCCTAGAAGCGTTTAAGACCGGAGCTGTCGTCGCTGCGCAAGATATGGGAGCGGCTGGACTGACTTGTTCGACCTCGGAGATGGCGGCGAAGGGTGGTGTTGGAATTGAACTAGACCTCGACAAAATTCCTGTCCGTGAGACCGGAATGGTGCCCTACGAGTATATGCTGTCAGAGTCGCAGGAGCGCATGCTGTTTGTGGCGATCGCCGGACGAGAGCAAGAGCTAATCGATATTTTCCATCGCTGGGGGCTACAGGCCGTCGTCGCGGGCACGGTGATTGCCGACCCGATTGTCCGGATCCTGTTTCAGGGCGCAGTCGCTGCCGAAATTCCGGCCACGGCGCTGTCTGATAACACCCCCATCTACCACCACGCTCTACTGGCAGAACCTCCCGCCTATGCCCGCAGCGCCTGGGCTTGGAGTGCTACGGCTTTACCAGACAGCACACCTACGGGGATTATGGTGGGCGATCGTCTGCCTGAGCGCAGCGCGGATCGCTTCCTGTCGTGGAGCGACGTTCTGCTCACCCTACTCGACAGCCCCACCATCGCCTCCAAACGCTGGGTCTACCGCCAATACGACCAGCAAGTCCAAAACAACACCCTGCTTCTCCCCGGCGACGCTGATGCGACCATCATCCGCCTCCGTCCCCAAGTCACCCCAACATCTCTCCCCGATTCATCCCTCATCCTTCCTCCTTTATCCTTCGAGAAAGGCGTTGCCGCCACCGTCGATTGCAATGCCCGCTACGTTTACCTCAACCCCTACGAAGGAGCCAAAATGGCCGTCGCCGAAGCT
>Ga0163154_10003590_pt1 | contig 21331 bp, 20 predicted proteins | sample OliLakLV19MP9P1_FD_148649 | JGI IMG/M metagenome (GOLD analysis project Ga0163154, IMG submission 148649) | Freshwater microbial mat bacterial communities from Lake Vanda, McMurdo Dry Valleys, Antarctica - Oligotrophic Lake LV.19.MP9.P1 | ecosystem: Environmental > Aquatic > Freshwater > Lake >...
GTGCGGCAGTGCTGCTCGTGGATCGGGCGTCGTTTCCGAGATGGAAAGTTTGTGGATGCTGTCTCAATGCTTCCGCCTTGAGTACGCTTGCGAGTGTCTCACTCGGAAATCTCACCGCGAACTTGGGTGCCGTCCCGTTGAAGCGTTTATTGCTGGCTGCGCGGGGATGCCGGGCGGAGGTTGCTTTGCCGGGAGGAGTTTCACTATCTCGTGAGGCTTTTGACGCGGCACTGATCGAAGCTGCCGTGGCGAGTGGCGTGCAATTTTTCTCGGAGACGAACGCCACGCTTGGTATGGCGAATCTCGAGCATCGAGAAGTTGTGCTCACCCAAGCGGGACGGCAAGTGGCCGTGCAGGCTCGACTCGTCTTGGCGGCGGATGGACTTGGGGGGAAATTGCTCGCCCGACAAGATGATTTTTCGGCCGTGGCAGCAAAGAATTCGCGGATCGGAGCGGGCGTGGTATTGCAGAAAGTGCCGGAGTTTATCGAACCGGGCAGCGTGTTGATGGCGTGTTCAGCGGGAGGGTATGTGGGCCTCGTGAGATTGGAAGATGGCCGACTCGATGTGGCGGCGGCTTTTGATCGCCAGACGGTTGTTGCCGCAGGCGGACCGGGACCGGCTGCGTCGAACATCATCGCGGAAGTGGGTTGGCCCGTGATCGAAGGACTTGCGGAGATGCCCTGGCGCGGCACGGCTGCTCTCACACGTCAAGCATCGCGTTTGTCGTGTGACCGAGTGCTGGTGCTGGGTGATGCGGCGGGGTACGTTGAACCGTTCACAGGCGAAGGAATTGCCTGGGCACTCGCTTCAGCGGTCGCGATCGCTCCGCTGGCCCTGCGTGCGGCGGAACGCTGGGACGCGAAGATCGGCAAGGAATGGTCCGACAAATATCATAATATAGTGACAAACCGACAAAGTACCTGCCGACTGGTCGCGCGGGTGTTGCGATATCCGGTGTTGGTGCGCCTAGCAATTCAATTGCTTCGTTACAAACCTTCCCTGGCTCAGTCCATCATGCGGCGGCTGAACGCGCCAAGCACCTCACAAGGCAACCCGCTATGACAACCGCCATCCTGGGAATGGGAACCGCGCTTCCCGATGCGGTCATCGACAAGGACGATGCTCTACTGCTGGCCCGTTCACTGTGTAACGGCACCGAGGAGCAGGAGACGTGGCTGTCGGCCATCTATGCCGGTTCGGGAATTAGTACCCGACGGTTTTGTCTTGGTCCTCAAGTTGTGCGCGACGTGATCGACGGAACAAATCACTCGCAATCAGTTTTTCTGCCGAAAAAGCTACCGGGCGATCGCGGGCCTACGACGGCGCAACGCATGGAGCTTTATACCCAATTGGCACCGCCGCTTGCCACTTCGGCAGCGCGGGCAGCCGTGCAACAGGCCCAAATAGAAATCAACGAGATCACGCACGTCGTGACAGTTTCTTGCACGGGCTTCATGGCACCGGGCGTGGATCATGCGCTGATCGAAAGTCTTGGCTTGTCGCAGGGAGTTGAGCGCACTCATGTCGGATACATGGGTTGCCATGGAGCGCTCAATGGATTGCGGGTCGCTCGGGCCTATGTTGCCGCGAAACCGCAAGCGAGAGTTTTAGTCTCTGCCGTGGAGCTTTGCTGTCTGCATTATTATTATGGCTGGGATCCACAAAAGATTATTGCGAACGCTCTGTTTGCCGACGGAGCCGCAGCGGTGATTGTTGGCACAGCGACAAAGCCTGCCGAGAGCGACTGGTGTTTGTCGGCAACGGGAAGCTGTTTGTTTTCCAATTCGCAAAACGCGATGACTTGGACGATTGGGGACCACGGTTTTGAAATGACGCTATCCAGACAAGTTCCGGCCATCATTGCCGAAGGTTTACGCCCGTGGCTGGAAAATTGGCTCCGCCCTCAAGGCTTGTCGGTAGAGGATATAAAATCATGGGCGGTCCACCCGGGCGGACCGCGGATTCTCGACGCCGTGGAGGAAGCTCTTCACTTGGGCTCGAATGGCTTGGCGACCTCGCGGGAGATTCTCGCGGAGTACGGTAACATGTCCTCCCCGACAACGCTGTTTATCTTGGATCGTATGCAGCAAGAGCGGGTGCTGCGACCATGCGTGGCGCTGGGGTTTGGACCAGGACTAGCGCTGGAAGCGGCGCTATTTATGTAGCCGTGTTGCAACGCAACACACGGCGCGCGCTTAAACAATGCAACGCGCCGTGTGTTGCGTTGCAACACGGCTAACACACTATTGATAAATCCCCTTCTCAGGGTTCCACTTCATGCCACTGTGAGATGGTAGGTACACATAATACAAGTGATCAAAATGGCTTTGGGTGCGGACACGTTTGAGATCGCCTCCACGGGAAAACCAAGGTCGCTTTTCGTGCTGATTGAGCCGCTGGGTGAATGAATGGCGCAGTGAGCGTCGCAAGATAGGGGCTGGGCGAGGGTCTTTCCAACTGGCTAGGACATGTATGTGGGAATTTTCACAAGCCACGGCATGTAAACGAAAGCTCTGAAATGCGGCAGCCTTCAGAACTTCATGGACGAGTTCGGTTTGTTGATTTAGAGAAAGTTCAACAGTCGTCTCTTTCTGTTCATCTTTATAACACGCGGCTAACGCAAGATTTGGCGAACTTAGGCCTCGCTTCCAGTGAACATAGCCTTGAGGGCGATCGGGGAGCCAACTAGCGGTGAAGAGGTAGCAACTCATGAAGGCTCCGTGCGTTGCAACGCGGCTAGGACCAAAACTGCCTGTCCAACATCCGATAGTTGATTGCTTCGCTGATGTGTTCGACGCCGATGTTTTCCGCGCCGTCGACATCGGCGATGGTCCGCGCGACACGGAGAACCTTGTCGTGGGCCCGAGCGGAAAGGCCGAGTTGATCGACACTTTGTTCGAGCAGCTTTTGGCAGGTCGCATCGAGCGGGCATTGTTCGCGGAGTTGGCGAGAGGTCATTTGGGCGTTGGTGCGGGTACTCGTGCCGACGAAACGTTCCGCTTGTCGAGTCCGCGCTCGCACGACGGATTCTTTCATCGTGGCGCTGCTCGTGCCAAGAGTCTTCGATGACAATTCGCCATAGGGTACGGCGGGGACTTCGATGTGTAGGTCGATGCGGTCGAGTAGGGGACCACTTATTTTTGACATGTAGCGCTCGATTTGAGGCACGGTGCAATGGCACTCTCGGCGACGGTCGTTGCGATAACCACACGGACAAGGATTAAGCGAGGCGACCAGCATGAAGCTGGCGGGAAACTCACTGGAGCTAAGTGCGCGGCTGATCGAGACGCGGCCATCCTCGAGCGGTTGCCTTAGCACTTCAAGCGTTTGGCGATGGAACTCGGGAAGCTCATCGAGAAACAACACGCCATTATGCGCGAGACTGATTTCGCCCGGCGTGGGAATTGATCCGCCTCCTACGAGGCCAGCATTGCTAATCGTATGATGGGGGGCGCGGTAGGGCCGGCGGGCGAGGAGCGGCTTGCCTCGGGGAAGTTTGCCCATTGCGCTGTAAATGCGCGTCGTTTCGATCGATTCTTCGGCACTCAATCCTGGTAACACAGTGGGGACGCGCTTGGCGAGCATCGTCTTGCCGGACCCCGGTGGGCCGACCATGAGTAAATTATGGTTGCCGGCAGCAGCGAGGGTGATCGCGCGTTTGGCCATCTCTTGGCCGCGCACGTCGGCGAAGTCCACTTCGTAGCCGCCGAGTTTGTCGAAGAGTTCTTCAAGTTGCGAAGGGGTCGGCTCCAGAGGCAAATGCCCGGCGAAGAACGCGGCGGCTTGCGCGAGGCTATCGACCGCCACCACTTCAATGTTCTCGACCACCGCGGCTTCCGCAGCATTGGCCGATGGGACAACGATGCCGCGAATTCTTCGCTTGGTTCCCATGCCCGCCGCCGCAGCCATCGCCATGGATAAAGCGCCCTTAATTGGCCGAGTATTGCCATCGAGCGCGAGCTCACCAGCGACAGCGTAGTGGTCGAACAAGTCGGATTCGAGTTGCCCGCTGGCAGCCAAGAGTCCCAGCGCGATTGACAAATCGAAAGACGCGGCTTGCTTGGGCAACTCCGCCGGAGCGAGATTGATCACAACTCGGTTTTGGGGCCTCACGTACCCGCTGTTCACCAAAGCTCGTTCGATGCGATGCGTGCTTTCTTTAACCGCTGCTTCGGGAAGACCGACTAGCAGTACTTTAGGCATCGCGGCGGGGGAGACATCGACCTCGACTTCAACGGGGAGAGCATCGATTCCGAGAAGCGAAAGGGTATGCAATTTTGCGAGCATAATTTTTTCACCACGAATAGAACGAATTGCACGAATGGGATTGGGAGATTAACGAACGATACGTTCATGGACGACTTTGGGGTGTTGGCCGAAGTTGACGAGCAGGCCAAGTTTGAAACCTGTGGCCTTAAGGTAGTTGTGTACCTGAGAGCGATGCTCATCCGTGAGCCTGCGGACCGCCTTGATTTCGAGAATGATTTTGCCGAAGCAGATGAAATCCGGCTTATACAGAGTTTGAAGATTGTGGCTCTTATATTTCAATTGCAACAATTGTTGATCGATAAAGGGGATCAACTGGTCATGGAATTCGAGAGCAAGTGCTTCCTGGTAGACGGCCTCGAGAAACCCATTTCCCAGCTCGTTATAGACCTCGAAGCAGGCCCCGATGATGTGAAAGCTTTCTTCCTTAAAAACAATCTTATTCGTGCAATTCGTTTGATTCGTGGTTTCTAAAAACATGGACAGGACTCCACGGGTTGTGTACGCATGTTCAGTATTCTGCCGAGCTAGCGGAAAAATTGCAAGTAGAAATTGGAAAATCCGTGAAATACTTGGCTGGAGCTGATTTTTGCTGTGCGAAATGCGGCTACGGCTTCACCGCGTAGACCTTCACGCTGGCCGCGAAGTCGTTCACATCGTAGCGGGTGAGAAGCTCGGTCAAATTCTCGTGGAGGGTTGGCGTACAGCAGGAGACCACCGGCAGGCCGTCGCCCATCGCGGGGGAGCAGCAGCCTGCTTGATTCTCGACCTGCGCATAAGCATTGAGATCGGAGCCGGTGTCCACGACTTGCACGGCCTCAAAGCCGGCGGATTTCAAGCCAGCGACATAATCGTCGATAAGAATTGCCCCGGCGATGCAGCCGACATAGGCCATCAGATCGCTGCCAAGTTCCGGCGGCAAGGGTTGCTTCAGCGCGATGTCGCTCACGGCGAGTCGTCCGCCGGGCTTGAGAATGCGCGCGATCTCGCGAAAGACGGCTGGCTTATCCGAGGCGAGGTTAATCACGCAGTTGCTAATCACGCAATCGACCGTGGCACTGGCGAGCGGCATGTTGTCGATGGAGGCTTCATGGAATTCGACATTGGTTAGGCCTGCCTTTGTGGCGTTCGCGCGCGCCAGGTTCAACATATCCGGGGTCATGTCGATGCCGATGGCCTTGCCGGTTGGACCAACCTTGGCGGCGGCGAGAAACACGTCGAGTCCACCGCCGCTGCCGAGATCGACGACGACTTCGCCCGGCTTCAAGCTGGCGAAGGCGGTGGGGTTTCCGCACGAGAGGCCCATGTTCGCCTCGGCGGGAATCGAGGCGAGCTCTTCGCCCGAATAACCAAACGCCTCGGCGACGGCTTTGACCCCCGCGTGATCGGTCGAGAGTCCGCTGCGCGCGACGGCGGCGTATTTGTCTTGGACAATTTGTTCGATGCTCATACTTGTTTCTCCAGCCAATCTTTAATTTGCATTTCGATGGAATCGCGGACCGTGCGAAATTTTTGCTTGGTGGCTTCTGTTGACCCGACAAATGTCGCCGGGTCGTCAAACGGCCAAAAGTGACGGTCCATAATGCCGGGAAAGATCCGGGGACACGATTCGTTAGCCCCCTCGCAGACGATGATGAGATGTCTCACGGGCAAGCGTCCCAAATACTCGGCAACTCCCTTGGGGTGTTGAGCAGAGATGTCGATACCTTTTTCGTGCATGACTTCAACAGCATGAGGATGAACTTGCGTGGCGGGATTTGTTCCCGCGCTGTGGGCCTCGAATCGGTCAGGGCTGAGTTGACGCAGAAAACCTTCCGCCATTTGGCTGCGGCAGGAATTGCCTGTGCAGAGGAAAAGAACATTTGGTTTGGAACTCATGGAGGTGTCATCCTGTTCAACAGCAGTCGGAGCGATCAATACGCTTAGCGTCTTTGGCCAATACGGGGAGATCCTCGAAACAGCAGGCGAGGCAGTCGAGCAGCTTTTGGTGAAACTCGTTGGCGGCGGGAGCCAGGCGATAGTGAATCCACAAGCCCTCGCGCCTGGCAAGCACGAGCCCCGCCTTGCGTAGGTAAGCTAAGTGCCGAGAAATCTTGGGCTGGGGCATTCGCAGGGTATCGACGATATGACAAACGCATAGCTCACCCGCGCTGAGCAAATTCAAAATGCGTAAGCGCGTTGGGTCGGAGACGGCCCGAAATAATTGATCGACGGTGGCAAGGGACATTGTTTTCATATTCGCTTATCCAAATATATGGTTGCGCGAATAAGACCTCAAGAGGGGGCGACTATTTTCTCCAAAGCGCCCGATTCTAATCTGCTTGCCGTCGACGACGAGTCTCTTCGCCAAATCATCACAATGAATTCACACGATGCTCGACGTTTCTTCTTAATTGACCACTAGGATGCTCGGCATTGGGGCTGATAGCAGTGTCGAGGCGTTGAATGTCTCTTGCGAGTAAGAGACGGAAACTAAGCAGGCCCGAATGGCAATTTCAATTTAGGAAAGGAAAACCTGAATGTATCACAGATCCCGCTCGGCTTTTACTTTGGTCGAGTTATTGGTGGTGATCGCAATTATTGGTGTGCTGGTGGCGTTATTGCTGCCCGCGATCCAAGCGGCCCGCGAAGCGGCTCGGCGGACGCAATGCGTGAATAATCTCAAGCAGCTCGCGTTGTCGTGCATGAATTTCGAGTCGGCGAACACTTACTTCCCCCCGGGGGGACCGACTTGCGTTGACATTCAGCCGAGTGGCCCCCAGAACTCTTGGGTAGTTGCTGGCACTCAGCACCAGTGCGAATGCTATGGACCTGACTGGGCCGTACAGTTGTTCGGCTATATCGAGCAAGGTTCCCTGGCGAATTTGGCTTCTCGTGCGCTCAAAACATTTCCAGAAGATATCCAGCAAGCGAACCCGGCTGACAACTGGGATGCGAAACGAGGCGAGGAGTTCGGTTTAGGCGGTAAATCGGTGGAATCGATGCTGTGCCCAACGGCAGGCACGGATATCGCCGTGCTCTACAACGATGACGATGACGGCACATCGGGCATGGCCTTCGGACATCTCACCAAGGGCAATTATGTGGCTTGCTTTGGTGGCGGAACGATGATTCATACGGTCCCCACTGAGTCTGTGAGGCCTCAGTACGGTCAATTGGCTCAAATTCAGGCAGGTAGGGACAACTTGGGCAGAGTTGCCCCTGCCCCGCCTGAAGTTATGGTCGGGATGTTTGGCATGGTGCGAATCCAGAAAGATCCCCCTGGTGGCCGCCTGGGCAAGGGAACGAGAGGCGCTCAGGTCTCCGATGGACTTTCCAACACAGTGCTCCTTAGCGAAGTGCTTACCTGGGACGCGCCCAATGAGCAAGGAATTGGGGAAGTTGGGGGAGCAGGCAACGACGATTGGCGCGGGGCTTGGATGATTCCAGCGATGGGGGCAGGAGCCTTTTCAGGATTTTTGAGACCAAACGCCAAGGAAGAGGATGTTATCTCGGCCTGTGGTACTGGCATCAAGGACTCGCCCGATTATGGTCAGCTCCCTTGTCGTGAAGGTGCGGGAGATAAAAAAGACAACTCGGGTCAAACCTATGCCGCGGCCAGAAGCCGTCACAACGGTGGCGTGAACGCCGCCATGGCGGACGCATCGGTGCGGTTTGTTGATAACGAAATTGATGAACCTGTGTGGCAGGCGATGTGTACGCGTGCCGGGGAAGAGTCGGTTGACACGAGTGCAGGTCTTTAGCCTCGCTCATGAATTTTTCTTTCTTAGTAAGCTTCACAAGAGATTCACGTTAGCTTTCGACTTAGCTTCATAATTCACAACTATAACTAGTGTGCAGGTCGAGTCGTTTTTTTCATCCCATTTTATTGATCAGATAGCAACATTGTTGAGGGAACACCATTATGCCGCGCAATTTCGCCTCGTCACTTTTTGGCAAGGGTCGTAAAAATAAGGTCTCGAAGTCATACAAGCCATTCACTCGCCGAGGAGCCTCGGGATTTTCGTTTGAAGCCTTGGAAGATCGTCGCTTGCTGGCCGTCACTTCCTTCCGTGATGGCGAGTCAGGTTATGCGGGAACGCAAGATACGGTGCTTTACAATCTGAGCGCGAATGTCAACTTTGGCACGGAAACCTCGATTAGCCCCGACCAACAAGATGCCAATGGCGTGCGTCAGGGTTTGATGCGGTTTGACAATATTTTTGGTAACGGCCCCGGCCAGATTCCGCTCGGCTCGACGATCACGAGCGCGACCTTGGATCTCAGCGTCGTGAACTCGTCGTTCTCTTCCATGCAAATGAGCTTCTATCGGATGCTCACGCCTTGGACCGAAGCGACGGCCACTTGGAATACCTTTGGCAGCATTGGTGGCGTACAGGCTTCCGAGGGAGAAGCCTCCGACTTGCCTCCAGACGGCATTCAATTTGATCCGACGACAGGTGTGAAGTCGATCAATGTCACCAAATCTCTCCAAAATTGGTCCGCTGGTGATCCGAATTTTGGTTGGTTAATTGAGAGCGCGTCCTCGGATGGCTGGGACTTCGAAACTTCGGAGGCTGGTGCTGGTGATCGGCCGAAGTTGAATGTCACATTCACTGCTCCCACGGGTGCAGGCACAATTCAGCTTCTTGATACCGCGCCCCGGTTTGCCGAAGGGGATTCTGGTACAACCACGGCCACGATAGAAGTGAGCCGTCTGGGCGGGTTAACAGCGAATGGTGGGGCTGGCGTGGTGCAAGCCACCTACTCTGTTCTGGCAGGCTCGGCGGAAACCACCGATTTCGTGGAAATCGCCTCGGGAACAGTGAGTTTCGCGGATGGTCAAACGACCTCCCCGATCAATATTACCATCAATGGCGACACTGCCTTGGAAGGCAATGAGACAATCATTGTCACACTCTCGGCTCCCACGAACGGAGCTGGTCTGAGTAACAACGTGGCGACGGTTACGATCGCTGACGACGATGCCTTAATCAACGAGGTATTGGCTAACGTCTCGGATGATCCGGCCGTGATTGGCACGGTCACGGATGAAACGAACCGCGAGTTTATCGAGTTGATTGGAACTCCTGGTGCCTCGCTGGCAGGCTATTACTTTGTGGTGTTTGAAAGTGAGGAAGAAGCGGCTGGCGGCACGACCGGCGTGGGTGCTGGTATTGCTGACTTGGTCGTTGATCTTAGTGCTCAAACCTTTGGCGCTAACGGACTGTTGGTGCTGACTCCCACGAACTGGGCCTATACCCAAGATGCCCAAACGAATCGCATGATTGTGGCCGCCCTCGACGCGGCTGGGGGTGGGTTGGAGGATGAATCGCAGACCTACGCCTTGGTCTACAGCCCTGGTGTCGGTAATCAGATCGTGCAAGGCACCGATTACGATACGATTGGTACCTTCGAGAACGCGTCTAATACGGCAATTGGCACGGGAGTTGGCATTCTCGACCATCCGCTCTTCGTGAGTGGTACGGCCCAGATGATCGACAGTGTGGGCGTGGTGGAAGCGGGTGCCGACCGTGACCGTACCGCGACGACACCAGAACTGGGTCATCCTGGTATCCACATCCATCAGCCGACGGGTGCCGCTAACAGCAATAACCTCACATCCGATGCACTATCGCGGCGTGAAGGCAACTTTTTGCCAAATTCGATTGGCTCGTGGTTTAATGGCGACATTTTTGATACCCGCGTCGACAATGATCCGATTCAGTATCTTAACGGCACAACCAGAATCAGTTCGGTTGCTCCCGCAGGTTCCGTGTTGACTCCAGGTGCGCCCAACACATTGCGTAATGTGTTTATTACGGCTGATTTGCTGAGCGTTGACGAAGCGGCTGGGACTGCTTCATTCACTGTGACTCGTACGGGCGACACCTCGCAAGCGATTGACGTGGCTTACACCACCCTCAATGGCACGGCACTCGCCGGAACCGACTACGTGGCTCAATCGGGCATACTGGAATTTGGTGTCGGCGAAGACGAAGAGATCATCACCATTAATCTGGTTAGCGATAGCCAGGCCGAAGGCTTTGAGACTTTCAGCGTCAGCCTCACCAGTGCTGACTCTCCTTTCATTATCACGACGAGCTTGGCCACGATCACGATCAACGACGCGGACGTGGAAGTGGCTACTTTCCAATTGGGTACTGATGGCTACAACAGCTCGCTGGATACCTACTTGGATGCGAGCCAGCCGAATTTGTTCCTTGGCTTTGGTGAATCGCTGGTCGTCGATGACCAAGTGGGCGACGGCGAACTTACGGGCAGCAATACCCGCCCGGCGCAGACGTTGATCAAGTTCGACGATGTTTTCGGCGCGGCGATGAATCAGGTTCCGGAGGGAGCACAAATCTTTGGTGGTTTCTTGACCGTGAAAGTGTTGAATCCCTCTTCCACTAGTGCGAATATCGAACTATTTCGCATGAAGCAGGATTGGGATGTGGTTGCCACTTGGGATGATCCTCAAGGTAGCATAGGCAATGCCATCGAAAATGGCGTCACGCCCGACAATGTCGAAGCTACTGTCTTAGTCGATGGCCGAGTGAACACGCCTGGTCAGGCGGGCTTGGTGCAGATTCCCGTGAGTGTGGAAACACTCCAAGCTTGGGCAAATGGTTCGCTCTCGACCTTTGGCTGGATGATTGCCTCTGATTCGGACAATAGCTGGGTAATTGCAAGTTCCGAAGATGGCAGTTTGAATCCCTTTGCTCCCGAATTGACGATCCTTTACACAAATCCAGTTGGGGTTGGTGAATTTGCCTTCTCCGACATTCAATACGATGTCGCTGAAGGGGGCACCGCCACGATCACAGTGCAGCGAGTTGGCGGACTCTCTGGTGCGGCAAACGTTAGCTATTCGTTAACCACGGGAAGCGCCGAAGCGGGTGATGTCACAAGCCCACTAACAGGAAGCGTCTCCTTCGGCCCCACGGATCTGTTCAAGACGTTCACGGTTTCCACGTTCCAAGATACGACCCGTGAAAACGACGAAACCTTCAATCTAGCGTTAACGGGGACGACTTTAGGCACGATCTCCAGCACTCTGGCCGCATCCACGCTAACGATTCGAGACAACGACTTCAGTATCGGCAGTCCCTCGGTGGTGATGAGCGAAATCGTCTACAACCAACCTGGTAATGACGGTGGCTCGGAATTGCTGGAAATCGCTGGCACGGCAGGTGTCGGCTTGGGCTCGCTGTATGTTGTCGTGATTGGCGGTGACGTTGGTTCGGACGAAGGGGCCACCAACTTGGTGGTCGATTTGGGAACCTACAACAATGGTTCCAACGGTACGACGTTGATCGGTTCGCTCAACAACTTCAGTTGGACAGTACCCACGGGAACGACCTTTATCGGCCTGCCAGAACTGGACGCGGAGTTCGTAGGTGGCAACGATAATGGTACGTCGACCTATGCTCTGGTCTATAGTCCAACCACGCCGTTACTCGTCGGTCGCTTCGACTACGACTGGGATAACGACGGCAGTTTGGAACTTCCAGCTGGGGCCGTGGTCGTTGATTCGATTGGTGTGAAAGACAACAGTTCGACAGACGTGACCTATGGTGGTTTGTCGAATACGCTTATCACCAATCCAGTGGAATCTTATGACGGAGTTTCGCGATTGCCTGGCACGACGGGCTTGAACAATGCCGCGCAGTGGTATGGTGCTGACTTGCTGGGTAGCAATGATGCTTTGGTCTACAACCCGACTTTTTCTATTGGCTTGCCTTCTCCGGGTGCCGCCGCGACACCTGGTGAGGTGAACACTGGCACTGCGGTGCAGAATCCACGCGTGACATTGACCAGCGTCACCACCACAAGTGGCGTCCAGGTGAATTTTTCGGGAAATGTTACGCAGGTGCTCGACGGTGACGGGAGCGCCAATAGCTCCGTCGGCATTGGCATTAGCGTGACGAACACCAGTGGATTGCCTGTTGCTGGCGTGGACCTCATTCCCACGATTACTGGGTTTGGCACCCCCATCCTGTCACTCACGTTCTCGGGTGCTCAGACAGTTGGGGGCCAACTCCCCGCGGGAACTTACAACATCAATCTCGTGGGGAATAGTTTGGTCGGTAACGGCCGAGCCGTGGATGCCGCCAATACGGGATCGACCAGCAACACCTCGGTGCAGATTACCGTTGCCCCGACGACCGGCGACTTCGATGGCGACGGCGATGTGGATGGTCGTGACTTCCTGCGTTGGCAGCGGGGCCAATCGCCTGCTCCGTTCAGCGGCACGGACTTGACACTATGGCAGAACACCTACGGCACTGGTCCTTTGGAGGCTGCGAGCACGGCCGACGATAACGAAACCAGCGTAGCGACTCAGAGCCTGACCTTCACCTTGGACAGAAATTCTTGGGTGACCTTGCCCGAGGCGCTGGCTGCCGCTGAGTCGAGCAGCACCCTCTCCACCGACGAAGCGATTAGCGAAGTCTTTGCCGAGGTTGCCCTTGCCGATCCATTCTTTGCCAGCGACGACGATGAGACGAGCGAAGACCTGTTCTCCTTCGCGGCTGACGACGAGGGCGATGCTTACGATGACGCCTTCGCCGACTGGGAAGGACTGGCCCTCGCGATCTAATTGAGAGCAATTGATTTGAGTTAATCTCTCCTTGCAATGCTCTCTGGGGTGAAAGCCAGGGAGCATTGTTTTTTAGCTTAATGAAATGTTTGTGAAGTGAGCATGAAGAATCAGAGAATTTTTCTAGTGTCTATATCTTGAGAAACGCATATAGACTTATCATGCAATTGTCGAATCTGGAAAACTTTTTCAACTTGTAGTTTTATCATCTTTGGAAGGGAGCGAGTCTAATGAAAGCGAACAAACTTGTGAGGATATTTCTTGGCCTTGTCCTGTTGGCTAGTGCTGTCGTGGCGGAAGCGGCTAGCTTGGCGTTTGTGGGCTTTAATGCCGACGGGACGGACGGCTACTCTCTGGCCACGCTAGAAGATATCGCCACGGGCACCATCATCAATTTCACCGATGACGAGTGGAACGGTGCCGCTTTTGCCGATGCCAATGAAGCCGACTGGGCCTGGACTGTCACAACGGATGTACCCGCCGGAACAGTCGTTAATTTTCTCGATATGGCGAATGTCTACAACGAGATGTCTCCGGCAAGTGTCTCAACGGGAACGTTGGCGGGGCTGACTTTTGGCTCCAATAATGCTGGCTACTCGAACTCTGCCGAAGTGATCTACGCTTTCACGGGTACTCGTGCCACCCCCACGTTCTTGGCGGCCATCTCGACTGAAAATGCGGCGAACTTTAGTTTTGGTGGTCTCACGGGTGCCCAAGCGATTCAGCTTCCCCTTAGTTCCGACGGGGCAAAATACATTGGCCCACGTACCGCGCAGCCCGATCTAAGTTTCTTTTTGCCGCTGATTGCCGACGTTGCCAGCAATTGGTCAAATGTGGGTAATGGCACGGGCGACAATAATTTTGATCCCACGCCCTTTACGACTCCCGAGCCTTCTTCCGTTGTTCTGCTTGGGCTCTCGCTCGCGGCACTCGGCCTGCGGCGTTCGTAAAGTTGTAATTGCATTGCAAAACCATGCTTGACGGCCGACTACCCATGTAGTCGGCCGTTTTTTCGTTGGCATGGTCCGAGAAAGTTATTTGCAATTCATTTGCAAATCTATTGCCAATTGTATTTGGAGTGTGTATGATGGCAGCACATGAGATTCTTGGGCAAAAATTACCGAAAAGATGGGCATTGCCGAAACCGCGTGATCGTCGGGCTGTTGCTGTTGGCCTATGGCTCGGCGGGCGTGTTGGGGTATGGTTTGCACGCGGTCTGGGACTGCGGGCACGATCATGGCCATTCCCATCAGAATGTCTGTGCCGCCGCTCATTCGCATGAGCACCACCATCATGGTCCTGGTTGCCATCATCACCAGGAACCGTCGCTCTCCGCGAAGGTGGCCGACGTTGATGGATCGCTGAGCGCCGCGGCTGAAGATTGTCCGATATGCGCGTTTCTCGTCCAGGCTCAGTCGCCGGTTGTGTTAGAGCTTGGCACGGCCTGTGTTGGACCCGTATCGACGACCCGGTCTATAGGCGAAATCTTTTACGTGGCCCCGCTCTTGGGGAACTATCTCGCGCGTGGCCCGCCGTTGGGCTGATCTCGGCCCCCGTTTTTTATCCTTTGATTCCGTGCCCCGCTGCGCATTTTTATGCCCATGCGTGGACTGGGCAAAATCAAATCTTGAGATTCATCGCGAGGAGGTGCGCCCATGCGCGCGCGTTTAGCTTTTACCTTGGTGGAGCTGCTGGTGGTGATCGCCATCATCGGCGTTTTGATCGGGCTGTTGTTGCCTGCCGTGCAAGCGGCGCGAGCGACAGCGCGGCGTTCGCAGTGCGCGAACAACCAGCGGCAGATCGGGTTGGCGGTGCATCAATTTGCGAATGTTCACAAAGGAAAATTCCCAGGAATTTACCACCAACGTGACAAGCTGGAGTCGTGGATTTTCGCGCTTGCACCCCACATGGAGAGTGTGGATGACATTCGGCTCTGTCCGGACGACTTCAAGCGGATTGAGCTCGGATCGGGACGTGATACGAGTTATGCGTTCAATGGTTATCTGCGAGAGGTGACTCGCGCGGAAGAGTTCCTCTACGAAGGAACGGCCGACGAGGGCGTGATTAATGATTTCGTGAGTGAGCTTTATGACCTGCCACAATCTCATGCCACAATCATGTTATTTGAAGCTGGAAATATGGTGGAATCTCATTTCGATCATGTTGATTCCTGGGAATGGTTTACTGAGAAGTTTCCGACTTCTGCTGAGCGATGGCAGCAGATTCAGCGGGAAGTCGAGGTGCATCGGCACATGGGAGAGGTTGCGAACTATCTCTATGCCGACGGCCATGTGAAACCCATCGCCGCCGAGCAAGTCAACGCTTGGGTCGAAGCAGGTTTTAATTTCGCGCGGCCACCGCAGTGATGGCCAAGTAAAAAGTGGAGAGATGTTTTTTTAACTAGATTTTTTTCAACCGGGAGATTGTCTCATGAATATTCGATTATTAACGATGGTTCTTTCCTTAGCTGGCGGATTCATATTCAGTCCCTCGTCCCAGGCGCAGCACTTCGATGTGTTCGTCGGCCGGCCCACGGTGGGGACGCAAACTGCGTATGGTGGTATTGACGTCGACACCGCTGATATCACTCTGGGACTGCGAGTGTTTGAGTCGGAGATGGGCGAAGACCCGTTTGACGGGACATTTGTCTCGGACGAACCGGGGTTCAATCACCCCGCGGACGACTCGGCTCTCCCCGCTGGAGCTGCTTCGCTTAATGATGGCGACGAAATTTTCGTGTCGGCCCTGCCGCTCACCGTCGACGCTGCGACTGATAGTCTGTTCTACTGGAACGGCCTCGGCAGCGTAGCCTTTGCTCCCGCTGTGGGCTTTACATTTACAATCGATACCGGCAATATGACGGGCAGCATTGGCAGTGCCGGTGCCGGGGGTGGCTTTGACGATCACCCCTTCTTCATCCTCGATGACGGTGATGCAAATCCTGCGACAGTTCCGACGCCAGGAATCTACCTGGCTTCGTTTCAGGCAAGCGTTGCCGAACTCGACCCGACCGATCCCCTTTATTTGGTGATGGGAACAGAAGGGCTGATCACCGCGGATTTTCTTGGCATCAGTCAAGAAGATTTTGACATGCTCACTGAAGATGACCTAGACGAGTTACTTGAGGGTGTGATTGAACAAGCGGTCGAGTTTGTCGAGCGTAACGTCGTCGTTCCCGAACCCAACTCCTTGGTCCTGGGGTTGGCGTTTTTTCAGATGGGAATATTACGCCGCAGGCGTTAAATCTTTTAGCCCAGGGTTGGTCGCTCCTGGCGACTACCCTGGGAAGTTGGATTAACTCATTCGTACCCTGTAGGGGTTCCAATTCTTGACTTCGATGAAACCCTTGCAGGGTATGCCTCATTTCGACACATCCTACCCAGGGTAGCTCGCTAGCTCGCAAACCCTGGGCTGAATGACTTTATGCCTTCGGCATATTAGAAGCCACCAAGTTCATTTTGAATCGTCACAAGAGAAGACAATGGTTATTGGTCTACATAAACGAGCCTTGCTGTTCCTCGTCTGGGCTGCGCTGTTTCCTTCGCTAGGCGTAGCGCAGCATCTGGACGTTTTGGTGCAGGTGGCTGATGGCCAAGTCGCGATTGGCGGCGCGGATTATGACAGTGGCACCTGGACCATCGGCCAGCGCGTGTTTCAGCGGCAGTTGCTCTCGAACTTTCGCGCCAACGATCCCGGCTTCACGGGACTAGCTACCGGCAACGCGTTGCTCGAGTCAGGGGTCACGGGCTTTCCCGCCAATCACAACATTTATTTCGATCTGTTGCCCATGCGTATTGGTTCCGTTAAATCGAACCTGTTCTTTTGGAACGGGACGGACCTGGGTGGCAATGGGCTTGGCGTCGATGATGTGCAATTTATCCTCCCGCCCGCCGGGGTGACCTGGAACATCTTTGACGACGGGTTCAATCTGTTCACGGCGGCGGCGACCGATACGTTTGTGCCCGGCGGCCTGCTTCAACAAACTTCGTCCGACACCAATCCGGGCGATGGGATCAATACGGGGACGTTGCATGGTCACTTGCTGATGAGGGTGGACGACGGGGATGGCAATACGCAAACCACACCGCCGCAAGGGGTTTACATGGCTGCCTTGCAGGTGCGAGCTGCGGGATTTGAAACCTCCGATCCGTTTTTGTTCGTGCATCGCACTTCAAGCGTTTCCAACGTGGTTCGCGATCTGGCCACCGAGTGGGCGGACTTGAACTACGACAGCCTGTTTGGACTGCCCGGCGACTTCGACCAGGATGGCGACGTCGACGGACGCGATTTTCTGGCCTGGCAGCGAGGCGAGTCACCTCTCTCTTGGAGTCCGGACGATCTGGCCGAATGGCAGGGCAGCTTTGGCACGGGGCCCCTGCTGGCAAGTTTTTCAGGCATCCCCGAGCCCACCTCGCTGTCGCTAGCAGGTGGCTCGTTAGTATTAGGATTGCTGTGGAGAACTCGCGGAAGTCGAATCTAACGAGCCTGTGCAGGCTCCTGGCCGTTGAGGTCGGCCCTATCAGCCGCCGGGCGCTAGCCCCCGGTTTTTGTCGCTCCAAACCGGGGGCTAGCGCCCGGCGGCTGATCATTTGACAAACCGACGACAGCTCTTGAGGAGTGTCGCGGAGCAATTTGGCTCCCGTGAGTAAAGAGAGATGTCCGCCAGGAGCGACCGTGGTTGCGTCGCGAGAGATTCGTTGGACCTGACTGCCAGCGCACGGCGCGTGTGTGACACGCTCTCGGTCAGAAAATCTGAGAGTTCAAATTCGGCCCGACGATTTGTGACGGCCTCAGCGTGGCGTGAGGGACTTGCTGCGCGGCACTCAGGGCCATGATTTTTTGCTCGAATTTTCTCGGGAAAAATTTCTTCCACTTTTTCTCCCATTCTTCCCCCAAAGCGGCGAATCACCCTAGACGGGAGGGGGTGCCTTTGCATAAAAATCTCTGATTCAATTTTTCATCCGCCCTTCACACTTTCAGCAGACCACCCGCAAAGACTGCAAGCTGGCTAGCTCAAGGCTGTACTCTCGGCATTTTTAATTTCCTTGCCAGGGCCTATTCGCAACTGACTCTCATGTGGCACGTTGCCGCAGGTTGCACCATTTGTACTTTCACCGCATGAACGGAGATTAAATTCTGTGTTGACTGAAGCACCTCCGGAGTATCGACGAATCGTTCACAACGGTCAGAAGCACTACGGCCAGCATATGATGGTCACGGCTTTGGGCTGCAACGAAGCGTTGCTCTCCATTGAAAAACTCTACGATTTTCTGCAAGTTTGCGCCGATGACATTGATATGGTCCGCTATGGACCCCCAATCGTGGCCCGCTTTGGCAAGGGACACGAAACGGGTTGCTCCGGCGTGCAGTTGATCGAAACGAGCCAGATTTCGTTCCACACGAACGACAATCACCGCGACATTTATCTCGACGTATTCAGTTGCAAGCCCTATGAGGAAGCAACCGTCTACCGAGTGCTGGAATCGTTTTTTTCCCCGTCAAGTATCACAAGTGAGATGGTTTACCGTAAATGAAAAGGTTCTATCCCGACCACCTACCGGTGGTATCCAACGAAGCAGGTTGGAAAGACTTCCGTGTCCTCGACGTCGATGGAAAACGTGGACAAGGGGTGCTTGTGCTGCGGGATTATTCTCAAGGCAGCGTCCTATTTAGGATGAATGGCACGCTTAAGACGGAGATGACATTGCACTCGTTGCAAATGGCGCCAGGGCTCCACCTGGACGATCCTTACTTTGCGGGAAAGGTGCTCCACAGTTGCGAACCGAATTCGTGGCTGGACGTGGAGACACGCATCTATTTCGCAACTCGGGACATCGAAGCCGGTGAATTGCTCACCATGGACTACGATGAAACGGAGGATGTGTTGTTCCGCGCGTTTCGCTGTTGCTGTGGTTCGACCCAGTGCAGAGGAACGATTGGTGGTCGAGTGATGAAAGAGGCTGCCGCCAAACGGCGTCGCCGGAAGACCCCAGTGGTCGTCACCGCCACCAAATTGCCTGCCCAAGTCTACGCCGCGGTCATGGCCGAGCGTCAGAACTTTGGGTCTGCCGAACTTGCGACTGCTGCTGCCATGTAAGCGCAGCAGTCTGGGAAAACGGTAAAGACGAACGGCCCGGGACGAAAGTCGCGGGCCGTTTTTATGCGCAATTTTTGCCCGCGAATGACGCGAATCAGCGCGAATGAAGATTGTATTCGCGCTATTCGCGGGAAAAATACTTCTTTTTTCTGGACACGGGGGGAAATGGCTTGCCATAATAAGCGTTATCGATTTCAAGCTCAGCTACCTGGGCAAAATTAGATATTCCACGATTCGAGATTCGTTAACAAGTATTCTGCAATTCATTAGGGTCCACGAGGCAACGGCCTCGGTGGGCTTTTTTTGTTTGCAGTCTACGCACCTGAGAAAGAATAACTTAGCACCTGAGAAAGAATAACTTATGAAGTTGATCAGTTTGCTTGCGCTCCTTCTAGCCGTAGTGACTATTCTTAGCGCAGCCGACCGAGCCGTAGCCGACACGTTCGGCAGCGGTGCGAACACGTTCGACATCGAGTTCGTCACCATCGGCAATCCGGGGAACAGAGCAGACACAACAGGTGCTCCAAACCCAGCCGGTTCGGTGCCATACACGTATCGGATGGGCAAGTTTGAAATCTCTGAGCAGATGATTGACAAGGCAAATGCCGAGGGTAATCTTGGCATCACGAAAGGCTCCCTCGGCGCGAACAAGCCAGCCACGTTCGTGACCTGGAACGAGGCAGCCCGGTTTATTAATTGGCTTAACGTTGCCAGCGGGAGCACGCCGGCCTATAAATTTGCACTACAGCCCGGCGAGGCTGGTTACAGCGCGAACTCTGGCATCCAACTGTGGGCAATCAGCGATCCGGGTTACAACCCGAACAATCTCTTTCGCAACAGCCTAGCGAAGTATTTTCTGCCCAATGTCGACGAGTGGTATAAGGCAGCCTACTTCGACCCGAGTGCTGGTAGAGGCAGTGTCTATTACCTCTATCCCACTGGGAACTTCACTGCGCCCGACGGACTTGATTTTGCCGGCGACACAATCTTCGAAGCAGTATTCAACCAGGGCGGTTCCAATAACGATCCCAACGACATCACTAACGTGGGCGTGCTGAGTCCTTACGGCACCGCCGGTCAGGGTGGCAATGTTTTTGAATGGGAAGAAACAGACTTCGATCTAGTGAACGGCCCAATTAGTAGTTTGTCTCCTCGCGGCGTTCGCGGCGGCAGCTGGTACGAAGTCTCCAGCACCTTGCTCGCGACGAGACGGTTCGACTCCCACCCGACGTTCGAGACTGCCGACGTTGGTTTTCGCGTCGCAAGTATCCCTGAGCCAAGTACGCTGCTGTTAGGAGTGTTGGCGAGCGCGGGGATGTTGTGGCGGAGACGGCGGTAATTCGTAGCGACAGGCGGCTCGCCTGTCTTGGAACTAACAGGCGAGCCGCCTGTTGCTACGCCCGCTCACGCGATCTGCGTGATTTCATGCCGTTCAATTTCGACACGTGCCACCGCCAGCCCCGCTCGCTCCGCACTCTGGATGGCTGACGCAAGGGCCTCGTCCAAATTGGCGGCGTGGCGGTCGAACTGGAGCCTTGTGACGCCGTCGCGCGTGAGAATGCTGGCATCATCACAACCGGCTGCGTAGAGCTTATCCGCCTCTTCATCGGTCACTTCGGATTCCGTCAGGATCAACGAGAATTCATATTTCATCAGGTTGCTCCTTCAGTGAGGACAACTATCAACCGCACGGCGAGCGCGCCGGGCATGATCTTCAGGATTACGCGGAGTCGAATAAACTCGGAATCGACATCCCTCGCGGTTACTTTGGGAACACCACAAAGTTCCAAAAATATGGGCTCTGCCGGTCGCCTTCGTGAACGTCCAGCCACGCTCTTGGGCATATTCAATCGCTTCACGGATGTGCTTATTGGGATGATTTGCCATGCGATGACGCGCTTTGCTGTTTGGTCCGGCATCCCATCCCAACAGTGTTATCATACCTGGAGCAAGTATCGACAGGCAAGGCAAATATCATGGCGAGCAGGGTTGCGTAAGCTCCCTGCATTCTCGACTCGCTGAACATTGCAGGGGACTCACGTCCCCCGCTCGCCTGGGATTTCTGCTTGCCTGACCGCCACTAGCCCCTGAGTGGGCCATTTGGTATCTTGCGGGTCTTGGAAGGCCGTATCTGAGACCAGCGGAAGCTTGACATGTCGACTGCCATTGCCGGGGTTGCCCCGACCACCGAAAAAGAAGTAACGATTATGACGGTTTGGCCGTCGCTGGGGGCGACCGCCTATGGCCGTTGGTGGGGGCGGCGGTTTGCCAACGACGTGGGGATCACGCTGTTCGGTGTGCCGATCACCGTGGGCCGTATTCTGGCGCTGGTTTCGATCCCGTTTATTCTGCCGATGTATTTTCACATGCTAATCCCCCGGC
>Ga0163154_10003592_pt1 | contig 21313 bp, 16 predicted proteins | sample OliLakLV19MP9P1_FD_148649 | JGI IMG/M metagenome (GOLD analysis project Ga0163154, IMG submission 148649) | Freshwater microbial mat bacterial communities from Lake Vanda, McMurdo Dry Valleys, Antarctica - Oligotrophic Lake LV.19.MP9.P1 | ecosystem: Environmental > Aquatic > Freshwater > Lake >...
CTAGGCTTATTGGCAGGTATCAACCTCACCTATATCGCCTTTGTACCGATTTTCGCGCTATACCAATTTTTTGTCACACGGCGTTGGCGCGATATGCTCATCATGGGAATTGGCTTCATCATCACGGCGGGAATCGTGGTGGGGTTGGTCAATTTGTCCCGTTATGGCGCACTCACCGAGACGGGTTATAAATTTGGCGCGGGGGAAGGCTTTAGCACACCGCTATACACAGGGCTATACGGCTTATTTTTCAGCCCATGGCGCGGGATTATGTGGTATATGCCATTATGCTGGCTCATGCCTGTGGGATGGTGGTTATTCCAGAAAAAATATCGCCCATTGGCATGGCTCATCATCACCTGCATCGGTGTGCAAGCTGTGATTTATGCCCTGTGGTGGAGTTGGCATGGTGGCGTGGTATGGGGGGCGAGATTCCTCGTACCAATCATTCCCATCGCCATGATATTCCTCGCGCCCGTTATACAATGGGTATTCGTAGGGACGGCAACCATGCCGTCCAAATCGGATGCGATATATTGCGTCCCTACACACCCTACCAGATGGATAATTGGCATCCTCATCACCGCCTTATTCATCGTATCTATCGGGTTACAACTACTCGGCACACTATACGACTTCAACACCCACGAAGGGGTACTATACGCCTCGCATGAAGAAAAACTCGCCAATGCGTTGATGTTTTATCCAGAATTAAGCGCCATCAACGCCAATTTGACCGCACTCACACAAAATAACCCGATTGATTGGTCATGGGCAAAAAATGGTGATGCACTCGGCTTTGTGGTGGCATTAGGGGTTATCGGCTTGGGATTTTTGGCAATCATGCTACGCCATCGGCTGATACCACGCCTCGCGTTGATTGGTGTGTGCGTGGGTATGGGGATTTTTGCCATACGGGGCGAATCTGGGTCTGCGCGGGAAAATCGTCAGGGGATCCAAACGGGGCTATCTCCCACCGCGCCGATAATTGCCACCACCGATGACACCACATTTATCAATCTGCGTGGATTTAGTGACATTAGCACCATCTACGCGCCAACATCCCCCGATGAACCGTTCACACGGGAATTATGGGACAATGCAACCGATGAGGCAGGGCTACACTGGTTTGTGACATGGTTTAATCCCGCGAATCCAGAAAATTGGGCAGAAAAAGACCTTTTTACCCATCATGCGTTTGTCAAAGAAGTGTGGGCGGGAGGCTATCGGGCGGTGCTATTTTATTTGCACCCCCCCGCCCCACAGATGATAGAAACAGCGTGGCAATTTGGCGATAATATCCGTTTAGAGGGCTATGGCATATCATCCGATGATAGCGGGTTATTTATCACGCTAGAATGGAGATTTATCGCCCCGCTACCCGCCGATTGGGGATGGTTTGTGCATATACTCGATGCGAATGGGGACATTATCGCCCAACAGGATAGAATCCCATTGGGCGGATTTGCTGATAGCATCCCAAATAGCACCACAGAACGGTTATTTTTTATCTCACCAGAAAATGCCGCGTCAGTGCGGATTGGGTGGGTGGCAAGTGGCGGAGCATTAATCCCTGTGAGCGGGGTATCTGATGGCTTTATCGTGTTGCCCATTGGCGATTAAAGCGCACTAATCCGCCGTAACAGATAGGGCATAAAATGACCCGCATACTGCGCCTGTAAGTCGGGATTTTTCCAGTCATTGCCCGTAATCGTCCCGCGACAATTGGCAGACCCGCACAGACAGGTAAATTCATCGTATGGGCTACCATCACAGGTGGCATAATCGAAACAAATATGCTCACCCACCCCAATATCGCGCCGTGCAACCACGGCGATTTGCCCGTCTAGCCATGCGTTGGGGTCGCAACTATGGTTAAATTTATCACCAGGGCTAGGGTATGTGCAGACCAAATATAACCCCTCCTCTACCTGTATACTCTGGCGGATAATTTCTGGCGGTTGGGCTTGCATGTGGTCGTAGGTCATCACTTCCCCACCAAACAATGCAATTAATTCGCCTTGTGCCAATGGTTGCAATGCAAACACACCCTCATGGTCGCCACCAAAAATGGGACGTGCTTCACATTTGGGGGATAAATACGATGAATAGCGCGTCATAAAAGGGTATCCTTAAAATTGAATACGGTGTGATAAAATCACCTCATTATATCACTACAGAGAGGGATATTTATCATGACCGATTTTATCGCCCCCGCGCAAGCGTTTTCTGCCATTTCGGGTGTGTATACTGTGCCGATACGTGCCTTTGGCGATGAGCGCGGACGCTTTATGGAGACCTTTAGGCGTGAGTGGTTTCCGCGTGTTTCGTGGGATAAAATCCAAGCCAATCGGTCAGAGAGCAATACGGGGGTGTTGCGCGGGTTGCATTATCATTTTCATCAAATAGACTATTGGTATGTGTTGGCGGGGAAAATCCGTGTGGGCGTGGTAGATTTGCGTCCATCATCCCCCACCTATCTAAAAACAGCGACACTGCACATGGGTGGTGATGATAATCTGGGCTTGTTTATCCCCATCGGTGTCGCACACGGGTTTGTGGCGCTCACCGATTGCATCCTCACCTATACGGTCAATAATTATTATGATGGCGGGGCGGATGAGCGCGGTGTGGCATGGGATGACCCCGACCTCAAAGTGGATTGGGGCATTGATTTTGTGCCATTGCTCTCCCCGCGTGATGCCCAAAATCGGCGTTGGCGCGATATTCCCGCCGTAGAACGTCCAAAATAATCTATCCGCCCGATTGCATCCGTCCCAATAAACCAGATAACCAGCGCATGGTATCTATGGCGCTTTGCGGGTCTTGTTCACCTGTCATCAATTGACGCTCTATATCGTCTTCACGGCGGATGAGGGTGGACTTGCTCCGATAATCTGCCATTTCGGTGATGAGGTCGGCAAGTTCTCGCAAATCTTTGGCGAGGACACTGCGCTCACGCGGGGTTAGTTCTTCTGCACGGTGGGTCATCTCCATCTGAAATGTGGCAGAATCGAAGTGCAATGGGCGGTTGTTGAGGGGGTCAAAAGCATCTGATAACAATTGCATGAGGCTAAAAGCGGTATTGAGAGCAGAAGCCACTTCATCTAACGAGCGTTTGCCCAAAAATTTGCGGAGCGCGATGGTCGTCTGTAAAACGGCGCGTAATCCTTCTAAGGCACGTTTGGTCTCGAAAGATTTTTCAATAAATTGCAGGCGTGTCAGGGGTTGATTGAGCGCATACGCCCGCCACCACGATAAAAATTGATTTTGCAGGTTATTGCTCCATTGGAGTGCTTCTTGCAATTCCAAAATTAAATCCAATGGGGGTGCATCGTCTGTCTGGGCATCTAAGTGCGCCTGAATCCGCTTGAGAAAGGTTTTTTGAATCAATTCTAGGCGCAATTCCCCCGCCAATTTATGCACCTTGCGGAGGGCATCCAACGGCAATTGCACCGCCGAATTTTGCTGAAATAACCGCCCCAATTGCTCCAGATACACCTTGCCTTTGGCATTTTTCCAGTCGTATGCGCCACCCAATTGATAATATATCTGGGTGGCTTCTTGTGGAGAGAGGATGGTCATCTCTTGTAACTGGTTGATAGACGGGATGATAATCTCTGGGGGGTGTTGCAGTTTGATATAAAAGTGATTGAGACGCGATAAAAAAGCCTCACGGTCATCTTGGGCAAGTGCTTGGCATAAATCTGCAAAAAAAGATGAGTCTGGGTCGCTGATGGTATAGGTCAGTAGCGACTGAATACCCTCATCCGACAGCCAAGTGGTGCTGGCATCCACCAATTGCGCGATGAGGGTAACTGGCTTGAGGGTATCTGTCAAATAAGCAAATGTGTCATTTTCGGCGTGGAGTATCCACAGGTAATGAATGATATCGGGTGTAAATACATTGGCGGCATCTGGATTGGTTGGGGCAGATTTAAGGGCTTGTGCCAATGCCAACAGACCAAAATCGCGCCCTGCCTCAATACTTTCTTTGATAGCGTATGCCTGAAAGGTCTGTAGGGCGATGCCGATGGGTGGTGTGAGTGCAGAGACAAATGCCTTATCGGTCATCATCGTTGTCACAAGGTCAGATGCCCGTTTGAGCGCAAAGAGGAGCAAGCGCCCCCCCAATACACCATCATCATGAGCGCGAATTTGTGCCAAGCCAATGCCTTCGCGCAAAATATCATTGAGTTGATAGGTGGCGGGTTCTCTGACAATGAGGCGCAACCACTCCATGATACTCTCACTATCGCCCTGTTCGATGACAATCTGCAACGATGCCCGCGTTGCTTCGCCCAAAAGGGGCAACCACTTCTCATCGAATCCCTGTGCCAATGCCGTGCGACCAAAAAAATACACTGCATCGGGTTCTGTGGTCAACCAGTCATGCAAGTGGTCGGTGACAATGGGGTATATGGCTGGCTCATGTTGCATGAATAGAAGCAATTGCACCACAGCTTCGCTATTGCGTTCTTGTAGGGCATATCGTAACAATTGTTGGATATTATTGGCATCAAACGTCATAAATTGTGCATTCCCACCACAATAGACAGATTAAATGTCGCACACACGCCGAATAAATTCGACACTTTCAAGGCGACGCTCTAGCAAAAAACCGATGTATCCCAAAAGGAGTCTTTCGGTTTCCTGATGCACCTTTAACGGCACACCGCGCAAATCGCGCACGGCACGATAGTCACTACGTTGCATGTGGCGCATAAGATGTAAGGTATCCATACTGACAGGAATTACGCCACTCGTCAAGTGGTGAGCAGTAGGATTAACCACACCGCCATCGGCATAACTAAAATATTGGTCTTCTGGCTTAATTTTTTCATGAGTAATCACACATTCATTGAGTTCTGGGCGAAACCCAACGGTATCGAGTAGGTGAATCTCAAAATAGCGCACCGCGAGGCGTGGGTCTGGGTCATTACACAGGTGTTGAAAAGTAGCATAGGTGAGGTCATATAACGATTTTGGGTCTGGGTCGCCATCGAAGGTAAATTTATCCACCAATTCTGCGATATAACTGGCATACGCCCCCGCCCGCAAATTTTCACGGATGTGCAAAAACGGCTCTGTCATCTCGGCTTGGGTGGCAATATCCATCTCGCGCCCTCTGGTGATGAGCATATCCGCACACGTAAACAATTCCACATGCCCTGTTTTGGTGCTAGCGGGTTTGCGTGCGCCTTTGGCGATTGCCTCGCGTTTGCCATACACTGGCGAAAAAATCGTCAAGAGGCGGTCTGCCTCGCCAAAATCACGACGTTTGAGGATGAGGGCGGGTGTGCGAAACGTGCGGTCTGTGAGTGCCATCAGATTTATTTACGCAAATCGCCCCCATCAAATCCCAACGGGAGGAGGTCAATGAGGGACATATCATGATGAATTGTGCCAGTCATATCGGCGATAATCACGCGCAAATTAGGAGAAAATTCATATAGCATTTGCCGACAAATACCACACGGAGACCCACCCGCACGGGTCACAACGGCAATGGTAGAAAATTCGCGCACGCCTTCGCTAACCGCTTTGACCAATGCCGTGCGTTCTGCACAAATGCTTGCGGGATAAGTGGCATTTTCGACATTACAGCCCGTAAAGACCACCCCATTGGTCGCCAAAAGTGCCGCCCCCACATAATACCCAGAATAAGGTGCATAGGCATGTTGACTGCTGGCAATGGCTTGCTCAATGAGGCTTTGAATCGTCACAATATCACTCATAAACGGCATCCTTATTTTAGGTCGTGGCGACATCCGATGAATTATGGGGAGTTGCGTCGGGTTCATCGGCGATGACATCTTCTTCACCAGCCAATTGCAGACGCTTGCGAATTACTTCTACCTTACGGATTCTGCGTCCATCTACCGATAACACCCTCAAAGTGAGGTCGTCTTGTTCGATGGTTTCATTCATGACAGGAATTCGCCCCAAATAGGAATAGATAAACCCGCCGAGTGTGTCATTTTCATCGGTTGGCAATTCAACACCCAGCAAATCATTAAAATCATCAATATCCATACTGGCATCTACAATATAATGGTCAATAGAAACCTGCTCATAATCGGCTTCTTCGTCTATGTCATATTCGTCTTGAATATCCCCGATAATTTCTTCTATCAGATTTTCGATTGTGACCATACCCGCCGTGCCACCATATTCATCTACCACAATCGCCAGATGAATCTTTTTGGTTTGCAATTCTTTGAGCAATTCATCGGCACGTTTGGTCTCTGGGACAAAATAGGCGGTACGCATCATCTGGCGAATGATCATCGGCTGGTCTTCTTCGCGTGACCAGTGGGCAAGCAAATCTTTGGCATAGAGCAACCCGCGAATGGTATCTAGGTTATCTTCATAAACCGGTATGCGCGAGAAGCCTGTGCTAATAAACAATTTTCCGGCTTCGTCCAATGTGCGGTCGATCTCGATGGCGACCACATCGATACGTGGCACCATCACCTCGCTAACGTAGGTCTCGCCCAATTGAAGCACAGAATAAATCATGTCTTTCTCTTCGTCCTCAATTGTCCCACCTGTATGACCAGCCTCGACCACTGTCATAATTTCTTCTTCGGTGATGGTATTGACTTTACTCTCACTTTTAAACACTGCCGAAAGCGCGGTGCTAATTTGAATGAGTGCAAAAACGATAGGGCTAAAAATGATGAGGAGAAACCGCATAAAATTAAGCGAAAAATTGGCGAGTGGCAAGGCATACCGACTCCCAATCGCTTCTGGCACAATATTTCCGAGCGCAATAGTCAGAAATAGGCTAATAGAGAGGGTGGCAAGATAAAGGATATTGGGGCTAATGGCAGGAATCTCTTGCAATAGGGGATTTGCCACATTTTGGATAGTGATAGTCGCAATAATAAAGTGTGCCAACGCAGTGATGGTCTGATAGGTAATCACCAAATTTTTTGACCCTGCGAGGTCATGGGCTTGTTTGAGCGGGGAGTTTGTTGTTTCTGCCCAATCGCGCACTTTGGCGATTTTGATATTGGTGACGGCGGCATAAGCGATGGTGACACTTGCCTGAAGCAAAATTAAAGCGAATATGCTGGCTAAGCCAGCGATACTATCGTCCAATTGATTTCTATCCTTCTACTTAGGAAAATAAAATAGGTGCAAATAGCCTGTATCCAACCCCAATAATCGGGGTGGGGAGGTTTTGCACGGCGTTTTCGTCGGTGGGGAACGTCTTTTAACACGATTTTGGGTAAGTCCAATACTGATATACAGATTGTGAATAGTCTACCATAGCCTATAATAGTCTTGCAAGTGACCTATGTATGTAAAAAAGATTAAATTTGCGCTTTTGCGAATTGCAAAAACCGCTAAAATAGAGAGTATAGTATATATTGGTGAATATGTCAGATAAGGTGCTTTATGGCATACGGTAGACTAGATGTGTTTTATCCCACTGGGGATTTTGCGACCTATTTGTTAGATAGCCCTAGCGTTTCGGTAGGGAGGTCTGCGGGATGTACCATCGTTTTAGATACCGATACCATCTCCCGCTATCATTTCAGTATCACCTACGATGGCAAAGAGGTGAAAATTTCGGATATGGATTCTGCCAATGGCACATTTGTAGATGGTATACAATTGGGTGCAGATGAATCGAAATTATTGCAGGGTGGCGAGGAATTGCAAATAGGTCATCTGCGGATGATTTATCACACCCTCAACGAAGACCCAACGACCTTTATGGACCCTGTGCCAGAAGAAACCCAACGCTACGACAGACCCGATGTGGGTTTTTCGATGGATGTCTATGGCTCGGAAATTGCCATTCCGCCAGGGTCACATACCACCGTAGAGATTAGCATCACCAACATGACCAAAGAGGAACATATCTACACCGTAGAGGCAACGGGTTTGCCCGATGGTTGGGGTAGGCTCAACCGCCCTACCCTCACAATTGACCCCGATGAAACGGCGCAAATTATTTATAATATCAAGCCTCACCGCCAAAGCACCAGCGCCCCTGGCGATTATCCCATCACCTTCACAGTCATCCAACAAGATACACCAGATAAATCGTTGGAAGGCGGGGTAAGTGTCAAAATTTTGCCCTATGCGGGTTTTGGTGTGGCGCTTGCCAATCCTAATTTGCAGGACGATGAATCGTTCCGCTTATTTTTGCTCAATCAGGGAAGCGCCCCCCTGCCACTGAAAATCAGCGGCTATTCGGCAGAGGGACAATTAAATTTTGAGATGCAACAATCGCAAGTGACATTGGCACCCGGCCAACGAATGGAAGTGCGTGGGCAAATCAGACCCAAGCAACGCCGTTTGTTTGGCAATCTGCGCCAATACGCTTTTGACTTGCGCGTCAAATCCAGAGATACGGCGGCATTTTTGACGGCTGTCCCCGCCCACTATACCGAAAAACCCCTCTTTGCCAGTTGGGTCGCCTATGCGGTGGCGGGTGTGGGTGTATTATTTGCCACATTGCTCATTGGGTTATTGGTGATATTGGGTCAGCCACCCGCCCCAGAACCCCAAATTGTGAGTTTGTCCATAGAAAAAGAGCAAACCCTCACAGGGGATATGGTGGCAATCAATTGGCAGGCACAAGACGCATTAACGTATGATGTGCTGGTGAATAATGTGCCGATTGAGTCGAATATCCCCGCCAATACCACCCAATGGTTATTTGACACGGTTGGTTATGAAGGCATTGTGCAAATTGAATTGGTCGCCAATAACAACAATCAATCCGATTCACAAACCATCGAATTGGTGGTGCATCCGCCCGTGACTATCGTCCATTATACTATCGAGCCAAACGAATTACGGCGCAATGTTGTGCAAACAGTCACCCTGCGTTGGGAAATTCTTGGCACAGATAGCGTGACCATCAGCAATATTCCCACCATCCCACAACAAGCCCCTGTGCCATCATCTGGATTGGCACCTGCCAATGAATTGGTCATCTCTATTTTTCCTATCAGCGATGGCGATACCCTATTTTTGTTGTCTGTGAGCGATGCGATGGGCAATATACGTTCAGATAACCCCGATTATACCCTCATAGATGCCGATTGCTTTACCGTAGGTGATGGCGTGCAATCGCGCAATTTTCCCAACGCAGGCGGTCAGGTCATTCAGACATTTGATACGATGGGGGCGCGGATTGTGGTGGATGGGCGCGATGCCAATACAACATGGTTACGCTCACCCCTACAAGGGGGCGGTGCGGCATGGGTACAACGCGACCAAGTAACATGCGGTTTTGCGGTAGAGGGTTTGCTCCTTGTGAGTTTGCCAACTGTCACCCCTGTGCCACCCACACCCACAGGTGTCCCTGCAACCAATACGGCTGTGCCAGTGACCAATACACCCGCCCCACCGCCGACACTCACACCCCTCACGCCCACACTCGCCCCCACCAAAACACCACCAGGTGCGACTGGTTTTCCGATTCCACCAACACCAACGGATACACCGTAGCCTATGATGCGTCTAATTGGGTCATTTATCATTGGGGGCATCATTGGGGGCATTATTGGGGCATTGTTGGGATGGGGTATATTTGCCATTATCCCCACAGATGTCCCCACAGAAACCCTCGCCCCTGTTTATAAAGAGGAGTATTTGCTCATGGTTGCCAGTGGCTATTGGGAAGATGCCGATATTCTGGGCGCATTTGAACGCCTACAAGTGTTGAATGTCGAAAGTGTGCCTCAATTTGTGCAAGATGTAACCGAGCGATATATCACCTCATCGCGGACGGTTGCGGATATTTATTTATTGGTGGCATTATCAGAAGGATTAGGACGACTCACCCCCATTATGCAACCCTATCGTCAAGTCAATGTCCCCCAAACTCCATGACCGATTACGATACCTATGAAACCGATGCACGGCGACGTTTTCGCAGTCGCTATGACCGTCCACGCCGTTTTGTGTCGTGGACAGGGTTATTGTTGGGGATGTTATTGGCACTCGGCGGGGCATTTTATGTCACCCGCGAAATTATCCCATTGCCACAAGCCGATACCGCCCCATGGCAGTTGACAACCAATGCCAAAAATGCCTATGTGGTGGCAATTATCCTCGATTATACCCATCAGGGCGATTTGGGAACGGCGATTCAACGGCTAGTAGATTTGCGCCTGCCCACCACCGACCCCATTCAAGCGGTGGCGGATATTGCTTGTCAACTCGCCACATCACCCTATATCAGCACCAATAGCGGTGCAGATGCGGTGCGTGCCATGATTCAGTTTTATAAATTACAAAATAAATCGGGATGTGCCGATGAGTTGCCGTTGGTGGCACAAAATAACCCCGTAGTGGTCACTATGGTCTTACCAACGCCCACGCTACTCCCGCCACCCACCAAAACGCCAGAAGCCGTGATTAGTGGGCAGGATAATCTGACCCCAACACCCACGCGCACGCCATTTGTGCCACCAACAGCCCCGCCTGCCTCGTTTGAATTGGTAATTGCCAATACATTTTGCGATGTACAATTATCGGGCATTATCGAAGTGCGGGTGATAAATCGCAATGGGGTAGAATTGCCCGCCATGCCCATTCGTGTGCGTTGGGATGACGGGTCTAGTTTGTTCTATTCGGGCTTAAAACCAGAGCGTGGGCTTGGCTATGCCGATTTCCAAATGGAACAGGGACGCGCCTATACCATCGAAATGCCCGCCCTATCCAATCCATCCACCACACCCCTCACGGCGACCCCGTGTTTTACCGATAGTAATCAGCCTGCTGTGTTGTCGTATCGGGTGGTCTTTCGGGAGGGGTTCTAACCCTTATGGGGGCTTGCCATGGCAAGCCCCCACATCCCTCATACCCATTTTTATTCTTCCACCGATTCCAGTTCACGCGCCTGACGCACCGCACTAAAATTTAAGCCTTGCCGTATCAACAAGAAAAATCCGACCAGTGTCACGGGCAACCATATCACCAAATGCACCGTGAGCGCATAGGTCACTGCCAAGCCTTCGGCAATACCCGCCCCAATCAATACTTGTGAGACAAAAAACTCAAATACGCCCAATTGCCCTGGCGATGCCGGAATAAGTCCCGCCAAATTTACCGTCCCCACCACCACCAACATCAGCGCATAATCCGCATTCATGCCAAAAGCCAGCGCCACCAGCAAATACACACTGGCTTCTAGCATCCAGCACACATACGAAGTGATGATTGTCCCCAATAAATCAGTGGGGGTGCGTAACCCTTCTAATCCGCCGATAATATCCTCACTAATTTTATCCAACACCCCTGCAAGGCGTTGTGGGAGCAATTTTTCGATGGTATTAGACAGTTTGCGGAGCAGATTTGGCTTCATGGCGAGTGTAAAAAATACGCCGAGTGCTATTAGAAAAATCGGCGTGGCAAAAGTTGCCACCGCTTGAATGGTGTCGTTGCCCACAGTCGTCAATGTCACACCGATGAGGATGAAGGTGAGCATCACCAATCCATCAAATACGCGCTCAATCAGCACGGTGGTCGTGCCTTGAATATAGGGGATGTGATGATTGCGCCGTAGCAGATAAATCCGCAGCGCCTCCCCACTCCGAAACGGATACACATTGTTGCCCATATAGCCAATGCACACCAACGGCATCAACCGATTAAGCGGAATCGGCTGAATGGATTTGAGCAAAAATCCCCAGCGCAAAGAGATAACCGTCACCGCCGAAAAATACCACACGGCGGCAATGCCAAGCAAAAGCGGGTTGGCGATGCTGATATTTTGCAACACGGTTTCGGGGTGCAAATTGCGTAATGCCAACCATAAAAACAGGATGCTTATTAACACACCCAATACGACTAATAGCTGTTGCCGTCTGGTCATCGAAATTACCTTATCTGATTATTTGCTAAATTCACCCAATACACGCCGCGCAATCACCAACCGTTGAATTTGGCTTGTGCCTTCGCCAATGCTCATCAGACGTTGGTCACGATACATGCGCTCCACAGGGTATTCACGGCTATAGCCATAACTACCGTGAATTTGGATGGCATCATGGCAGACTTTTTCGGCAATTTCGCTGGCTTTTAGCTTTGCCATCGCGGCAATTTTGCTATAGTCTTTGCCCATATCACGCATCCATGCGGCTTTATAGACCAGTGTGCGGGCGGCTTCGATTTCGAGCGCGGCATCGGCAATCATCCACTGAATGGCTTGCTTATTGGCAATCGGTTCACCAAACGCATGACGTTCTTGGGCATATTTCACCATTTCCTCAAATGCCCCTTGTGCCAACCCAACACTCAATGCACCAATGCTAATGCGCCCAGAATCGAGTGTCTGCATGGTCATAGCAAAGCCATTGCCCTCTTCACCGAGTAAATTGGTGGCGGGGACACGCACCCCCTCAAAGGTGAGCATGTGCGTTGGTGACCCCTTTAATCCCATTTTTTTCTCTGGCGGATGAATCACCAAATTTTGGCGGTCTGTCTCGACTAAAATCATGCTAAATCCGCGTGAGCCACCCGCTTTATCGGTACGTACTAACACACTCATCACAGGGGCATAACTGACATTGGTAATCCATGCTTTGTTGCCGTTGATAACATAGTCATCGCCATCTAGGGTGGCGGTGGTTTGTGCGCCATTGAGCAAATCGCTACCCGCTTGTGGTTCTGTGAGCGCCAATGCCCCAAGATGCACACCATCCATTAAAATGGGGAGCCATTTCTCTTTTTGGGCTGGTGTCCCCCATTTGACAATTGGACCGCATCCTAAGCCGTTGTGGGCAGAGATGGATAACCCTGTAGACCCACATACACGCCCAATTTCTTCTACGGCGATGCTGGCGCTGATGGTATCGAGTCCTGCCCCGCCATAATCCTCTGGCACTTGCAGGCTCAACAAGCCCAAATCGCGCATTTTGCGGATGGCTTCACGGCGCATTTGCCCTGTCTCATCCACTTCTGTCGCATACGGTTTGAGTTCTGTCTCGCAAAAATCACGCACGACACGCAAAAACATCTTCTGTTCAGAATTGAGTTCAAAATCCATTTTTATCTATCCTCAAATAAGCAACTATTAGGCTTTTTTCTGGGTTATTTTAATGGATTGTGGGAAGTAGAGATAGGGATAAACAGTTATGGGCAAAGATGTCTTATTGGGGCGCACTTTAGTCATCGTGCGCCCCAATTTTATACAGGAGATTCTAACGGCAAGGTAAAATAAAAAAGTGCGCCCCGTTTTTTGGCGGTGCTGGGTGTCGCCCAAATTTTGCCGTGATGCAATTCGACAAATGTCTTGCAGATAGCCAGTCCCAAGCCAACCCCCTCCACGCTCATCGTTTGGGCGTGGCTGGTACGATAAAACGGCACAAATACCTTTTTGATGTCATCGGCGCTAATCCCCACACCTTCATCGGATATCGATACCAACAAACACGGGGTAATAACCCCCTGTGGGGCGTGTCTGGGCAACGCGCCGTGTGTGGCAATGAGGCGAATATCTGCCGTAATCACCGAATTTTGCGGGGCATATTTGATGGCATTGGCAAATAAATTGCTGATTACTTGGTCAATACGCCGTTGGTCACATAACAGGCTGGGCAAGCCATTGGGGGCATTGAGTATGACCTGTTGGTGCTTCTCTTTGAATTGCAGGGCAAAACGCGCATAGACATCGCCCGTGAGTTCCGCCAAATTCACATGCGTGCGGAGCAAAATTGTCTCGCCCATAGTCGCTTGTGAGATGGTGAGCAATTCTTTGAGCATATCATTTAAGCGTCTGGTGCTGGAATAAATAATTTTGAGATGTTCGCGTCCATCACTGAGCAATTCGTTGTCGTCTGCGCCCAATAGCAACTGGCTATAGCCCATGAGTGCCGTAAGTGGGGTGCGAAATTCATGCGAGACACGCATCCATAATTCATGCTGAAAGCGCAACGCATCACGTTCTTGGGTGACATCATAAAAGGTATAAATGCGTCCTACCACCTGCCCTGCCCGATACACAGGCGCGGTATACCATTTGATAGCCCGTACTGTATTTTCTAGCGAATAGAGGTCTATTTCGCCTTCTTCGATTTGGGTAGAACGCGGTGGAATCGCTTGCCATGCCATTTGCAACTCATGGCGTGCGGGTGGCTTTGCGCGGAGCAATGGCAAAATATCCCACAAGCACGATTCACGTAAATCTGCCAATGGAGTCTCTAAAAAATTGACAAATTGCTGGTTATAGGCAAAAATCCGCGCATCATCTGGAGAGACCAATACCACCGCCTCCAAGACCGATTCCAGCACCACCGAGCGCCCTTGTGTCACGTTATCCAAATAGCGTTTGAGTTCATTGACAACCACACTTAGCGTCAACAAATCGCTGATGCTCTTATACACCTGCATCTCATATAACGGCTGGGTATCGTTATCGTCACTGGTCAAAAATAGCACCCCCAATGGGAGTGATTCTGAGGTAAGAAACAGCAAACTGAGTGTTTTGACATCCGATTGTGTCAATGTATGGCGGATGATAGCGGGCAGGTCTTGGTCGGTTTTGAGCGACTCAATATCGCGCACTGTCACCACCCGTCCTTCTTGGATGTCGTTTTCATAACGCTGAAAATATTCGATGGGGATTTGCTCGCCCAGCGCGACATTATCGCCCATCTCGCGTGACCAACTAGCAATAATCTGCACACTCTGAAAACGCCGTTGCTTTATCTCTGAGATGCCGGGCAAAAATAGCCCTAGCGCACAATTGGAGATATGCCCATCAAACACATCATCACGCAAAACGGCAATCAGGTTATCTGGGGCGGGATTTTTGGTGATGGCTTGTGAGGCATTAAATACCGCTTGGGCAAACACCAATTGCGAGACAAACTGGTCGTTTTGCAAAATGGTTTGGGCATAGAGGGCAATATCTTTGAGTTCTTGCACATGCGCTTGTGGGTTATTGAGTGCTTGTAAATAAAAAAAGAAAAATATCCCCAACACCTCACCACTGCCAGACACCAATGGATAAATAATGCACCCCTGCAATTCGCAATCGGGGACATCTACAATGGGGGCATATCCCGCTTTGGTGATATTACGAGACAACCGCGCTTCTATCCATGGGAGCAATGCAGAATAACTACTCTCGCCAATTTGCGTGTTATTTTGCACCGCCGATAACCTCATCTTATGACCATCACGGCTATAGATATATAGGCATGTAAAATCAACATAGGTTGTTTTTAATTGGGGGATGCACGCAAATACGTGCCGCAGACGTGTATCTGCGGCATCTAAATTTGCCAAAACATCCCCAATGGGGGGTTGAATATGTGTCATCTGGGTTATTCTTTTGCGCCTTCGACTTCTGGCGGACGCACAGTGAACATATAACCAATACCCCGTTCTGTGCGAATATAGTGAGGGTGATGCGAATCGGCTTCTAATTTGCGCCGCAAACGGTGCATGTGAACGCGCAAGGTGTCTTCATAGACATCCTCAGAGGGCCACACGCGGGCAATTAGCATCCGATTTTCCACCACACGCCCTGCATTACGAAGCAATACATGTAGTAAAATAGATTCTGTTGGTGTGAGGCTAATTTGTTTGTTATCTAAATTAACCCGATTGTGTGCAAAATCTATTTGGAGATGTTCATCTATACGAATAATCGGCTCACTGGCATAATCAAGGCTTGGCATACGTGCCAAAACGACTTGTACCCGTGCTTCTAATTCGCGGACATCAAAGGGCTTCACAATGAAATCTTCGGCGTATTTTTTAAGACCTTGCACCACCGTATCAGTATCATTGGTGGAAGTCACAAAGATAATCGGCACATCTGCCATAGATTTAATCTTGTTGGCAAGCTCAAACCCGTGCATACTGGGTAGGCTTAAATCTATCAGCGCGATGTGAGGCAACCCAAAATTGCGAATATGCTCTATCGCTTCTGGTCCGTCGGTTACGGTAACGACTTCGTAGGAATATTTTGTGAGGAAGTCTACCACAAGTTTGTTGATGCTACTATCATCTTCAATAAGGAGAATGCGCGATTTTTTCACAGAACGCTCGCCTTTCAGAATATAACGAAATAGACATTGTTGCATAGACTATACTCTATCCGTAAGGATGTGTCAAATAATTCTCTAAAAACTTATGACAAACATTGTACAAATAATCAAAAAACGTAAAGAACGCCAGCGTAGCCGTTATCAACGCCAATTTAGAGACCAAATGGGCTTACTATTGATGTTGATTATTGCCTTTGTCGGTGTGATATTACCCCTATCGGTGGGCATTGGCGCGGTGGGTGTGACTTATAGCCAAGCAGTGCAACTGATACCCAATTCGCCCATTGCTGTCCCCAAAGACCCCATTTTAGGCGAAACACGCCTCTATGATGCCACTAGGCAAACACTCTTAATCACGCTAACCGATGCGGTTGGCGAAGAGACCAACTGGGTGGCATTAGACAGCTTATCAGAGACCATCTGGCGGGCTACCCTCTTATGGGAAGACCCCAACTTTTTATCTGATACGGGTTTCAATCCGTTTGAATTGGTCGAAAATTGGTGGCGTAATCAATTAAACGGTCCACTAGAGGTAGACAGCACCATTGCAGGCAGATTGGTGCAAAATATTTTGTTGCCCCCACACGACAACCCCATTGACGGACGTGCATTAGAAATCGCCATGATTGCCGAGTTACATCGGCGCTATACGCCACAAGAGTTATTAGAGTGGCACATCAACACCAATTATTATGGCAATGAGGCATACGGCATAGAGGCGGCTTCGCAATTATATTTGGGGAAATCGGCAACTGTGTTGACATTAGACGAAGTGGCGTTGTTGGTGGCTATCCCCACCGCGCCACAATTTAACCCCATAGACGATGAAACGGCATCCAGAGGCAGACAAAGCGACTTGCTACGGCGGATGTTGGTCAATGGCATCATCACCGCATCCGAATTTGAAACAGTGGCAGGTGTACAGACGGCTATCCGCACATCAGTTGGACAAACACCACTTATCGCACCCGAATTTGTCGTTTTTGCCCGCAAACAAGCCGAGCGCATCTTGACCAGTTTGGGACTCGATGGTGTGCGTTTGGTTTCACGCGGGGGGCTAAAAATTACCACCACCCTCGACCTCGATTTATACTATCAGGCAGAGTGTACCCTCCGCACCCATTTGGGACGCTTGGCAAATCCGTCTATGGGCGCAGTGAATACGCTTATCAACACCCCGTGTATTGCCACCAGTTATCTGCCACAAGAAATGCCCGCCACCAATGGCACAAATCCCCCAGATGCGGGTGTTATCTTCATTTTAGACCCCACTACCGGCGAAATTAAGGCAATGGTCGGTGATGCCACCAAAGCACAATATCAACCGAGTGTGACCTTGCACCCGCTTATCTATCTGGACGGATTTTTTAACCCCAACCCCAATTACACCGCTTCTACCATGCTTCTGGATATTCCCCGCCCCTTCCCTGGCGCGGTGGAGGGACTTATTTATATCCCCACCAATCCGGATGGGCGTTTTCGTGGACCGATTAGCCTGCGAGAAGCGATGGGGGCGAGTCTTTTGCCCCCAGTGACCCAAGTGGCAAATGTCCTCAATCTGAATTCGGTGCTACGGCGCACCATCAATCGGGTGGGCATTAATACCCTGCGGACAGGGTTATATGACCTGTCACTGTTAGAGCGCGGTGGTGCGGTTTCTGTATTGGATGTTGGGTTTGTCTATGGCACATTGGCGGCAATGGGCGATGCCAATGGGTTACGTATCACCCCGCTTGCCCCCGGATTACGTGACCATGACCCATTGGCAGTGAGGCGGATTGAATCCAACACGGGCGAAGTTTTGTGGGAATATAACGATATAGAGCGTCAATTGAGCCGTGTGCCTGTGGTTGAATCGCAACTGGCGTATGTGGTCAACAATATTTTATCAGACCGCACAACCCGTTGGGAGACACTGGGACAAGGCAATGTGCTAGAGACCACCCGTCCCACCGCCGTCATCAACGGCATGAGTTCTGACCGTGTAGATAATTGGACAGTCGGATACACACCACAGGTGGTCACCGTGGTGCATTTGGGGCGCGCCGATAGGAGCGCGACCAGCCTAGACCCATTTGCCAGCGCAGGCGCGGCGATGGTCTGGCGGGCAGTGATGGATTATACCCATGCCCGCGATGCCCTACCCATTGCCCAATGGACGCGACCAGAGACCCTCATAACCGCCGTGGTCTGCACCATTTCGGGCATGTCGCCCAATGATGCGTGTCGTACCCGCGAAGAAATCTTTTTGGATATGGGGCAATTGCCCTCACGCGATACCTATTGGCAACTGGTGGAAATTAACACCCAAACCCGCCTACGTGCCAGCATCAACACGCCATCATCGCTTCGTGCCAGTGTCGCCTATTTTATTCCCCCGCCCGAAGCGATGGACTGGTGGCGGGCAAATAATCAACCTCTGCCCCCTCTGGAGTACGATGCGGTGAATATCACCCAAGCCGATTTGGGGACGACAGTCATCTTGCAACCGCGCAATTTTGATGTGGTCGGTGGTGCGGTGGATGTGCGTGGCAGTTTGGATACGAGCAATTTTGAATTTTACCAATTATCGTATGGTCAGGGACCAAATCCCACCCAATGGGTCAATCTCACCGATGCCATGACCACTTTTAGCGCGGGAACAAGCCTCGCCCTATGGGATACCAGTGGATTAGATGGCACGTATGTATTGCAATTGCGCGTGGTGAAGCGTGATGGCACAACCGAAACAGGTTTTTCGCAAGTAACGGTAGATAATTTATCACCCGCCATTGTGTTACGCGCTGGTGAACCCAATCAGGTATTCCGTTGGACAGTAGACAGCATCATCCCTGTTACCGCAGAGGTGAGTGATAATATTCGTATTGGGCGGGTAGATTTTTATCTGAATGGGCAATTTATCGCCACAGCCAATAGTTATCCGTATGTGTATAATCACCCAATTAACCGACCGGGTATCGAGACATTTACGGCGGTGGTCTATGATGCCGTAGACAATAATTCCACCGCCGAAACGAGTGTTGAGGTCATCCGCACAGACGGCTAACTACCAAAGAGCCTAGCCCAAAAACCGCGTTTTGGGGGCTGTGCATTTTGCTGTAATTGACCCTGTGTTTCGCGTTGTGCTTCACGCTTTGCCTGAAGCCACTGTAGGGCGATAATCGTCTTGGCATCGCCCACCGTGGGATCTTGTAAAAACATTCTAAACGCCTCATCAACCCCAAAACTTTTGCGCTCCACATATTCGCCCTCACTTGCCACTCCCCCACCAGCGCCTTTTTGGTCGTGGGGAGTAACTTGGGCATAATACAGCAAAATACGCTCATTCGTCCCGCCCGGACTCACATAAAAGGTGCGGATGTGTTCTAGCTTCTGGACGGTATAGCCAATCTCTTCCATCATCTCTTCGCGCATGTGGGCTTCTGGGTCTTTACCTGTGGGCAAACTGCCTGCGGGAACTTCGTAAATCCAGCCCAAATCTTCCCCGCGGTTGTCTTTATGCTTGGTGGTGGGATACCGAAACTGATAGGTGAATATCAGTTTATCGCTATCCACATCATGCACCAGCGCCGCCACACTATCACCACGGACAAAATTGAGTCTGGTGATTTCTGGACTCATCTGACCATTGGGCATCAGGTGTGTGAGTGTGGCTTGGTCTATTTTGAATATTGCCTGCTTAAAGACCTCTTTTTCGTCACTGATATGAAATTTTGCCATGTGAATAATCTCCTGTGAAATAAGCGTGTGAATAATTAATTTCATCGTATAACTAAATTGTTACAGAATTGTCGTGCGTAGGGCAATAGTACAATAAAACCCCTAATGGGAAGGGGTTTTGAGTCTGAAAACTTATCTTACAGGGTTATACTCGATGCTTGTTCCATTCTGCTTGCATCAATTTTTCAACTGCATTGATGTTAGATTGTGAATATACGCATAGATAGATATTTTCTAATTGTGTGGTAACATCTTTACGAATAAAACCCATAATGGCGCTGGTCATATGTTGGGCAACATCGGTCACTTGCAAGCCACCATGCCCTGTCCCAAATATAGGAAAAACTATATTTTTAATGGGTCCACTTGGGATAGCACGCGTGAAGCGTGAATCTTCATTAAAAACTTGTGTTTCGCCATTATCTACAGTTATGACCTGTTCTAAGCAATACGTTACACAGGTTTTTATAACTACTGATTCACGTAATGGATTAAGTGTAGAAGGATAAGTAGCTGTGTCAACCCGATTTGTTGTCGCATGAAAAATATAACGTATGCCTTGTTGCACCAACCTACTCTTTGGATGTCCAGCACTTGTTACAACAACCTGTCCCAAGCTAATCGGTAACTTACCATCATAAATAGAGGTTATTTGGTCATCGAGTTCTTCTTGAATTCGGTCATGCAAAAAGACACCTTTGTTATTATATGATCCAAAATATCTCAGTACAGAAGATACTGTATGATTTTCAAAAAAACGTGCCATCTGCATATAATCATTTTCTGAGTTAACAATCACATCAATATCCCTAAATTGGGTTAAGTCCCCCGTTGCCATATAAATGTTAACAACATCACCACGCCCATTTTCTATAGGAAAATGATAGGCTTCCCGGTTAAAAGTAGCGGGTTCCAAAGCATGTGCCTTAGAAATTTCTCTTGCCCATTCACGCTGGTCTTTGCGGGTTTTAGTAATTAAATCTTCTATAGATTCTAAAAGATCCTCATACTTTGCCTCAATAAACCTACGTTGCTCAGAGGTAAAAGGATGTTCATCAAGATATTCACTACTACAATATGTCATATAATGTGTGTGGGTAATTGCTAGTTTTTGTTGCACTACCTGAATTTGCTCATCGGTAAATTCTTCATGACCCAAACGTATTGGCAAAATATTGACCTGTGCGCCCCTCGCTAAATCTACTTCACGTTGTACCCATTCAGACTCGGCAGTGCCATCTTGTAATAAAACAATCAACACGCCACTTTTACGGACTTCCTCATAGATGGTCTTTTGCCAATCTGTGCCGCCACCAATTGTCCTCTCATCCAAGAAAACTTCATAACCAGCTTTTATCAGTTGCGTTCTGAGGTTTTTTGACTCTTGTTTACTGAGAGGTAATTTTCTGTAGCTAATAAATATCTTTTTAGGCATGTTACAAACTCTCCATCATTGAAAATATCACGAATATTTTTTTGATACTCAATCCACATACTCTCATAGAGTAACATATTCAATAACAATTTCACATGAAAAAATATATCAAAATACTAACGCTATA
>Ga0163154_10003594_pt1 | contig 21309 bp, 20 predicted proteins | sample OliLakLV19MP9P1_FD_148649 | JGI IMG/M metagenome (GOLD analysis project Ga0163154, IMG submission 148649) | Freshwater microbial mat bacterial communities from Lake Vanda, McMurdo Dry Valleys, Antarctica - Oligotrophic Lake LV.19.MP9.P1 | ecosystem: Environmental > Aquatic > Freshwater > Lake >...
ATGCTGCACGGCCAGGACCCGCGGACGCTCGCGCTCGACCAGGAGTTCCCGTGCTCGATCGAGGCGCAGATGCTCGGCGGCGACGGTGACCCGGCGCACCCGCGCTCGACCGCGAATCTGTGCACGCCCGGCACGAACGTCGAGCTGAATGGCGAGTTGGTGACGCGCCACTGCACGAACTCGAGCTCCGCGACGTACCACGGCGACGGATGGGTGGTCATGGAGCTCGAGGTGCGCGGCAACGACGTCGTCCGTCACCTGATGGACGGCGCGGTCGTGCTGGAGTACCAGCGCCCGCAGCTCGACCCGAACGACGCGCATGCCGCGGCGCTGTTAGCGGCCGGACAAGACCTTCAGCTGGGGGCAGGTTACATCGCGATCCAGGCCGAGAGCCACCCGCTCGAGGTGCGTAGGATCGAGGTCTTGCCGCTGACTCCGACGTCCGACACGCGCTGAGAAACCGACCAAGAATTACTCAGGCTCTGACGTTCACAATTGAAAGAACTCCGTCACCGCGGCCCAGAAGCCGAGGTAGATCGAGCCAAAGTGCGAGAGGTGGAATCCGTCGGCGAGGCCCCCCGTGCGGCCGGGGATCGAGATCGTCTCCACCGCGTGTCGCCGGTTCGACGGCGCGGCCCAGTTGCTGATCGCCTGGCGCTGGATGAGCGACTGAGCGTCGTTCACCGTGCCGAGGTACGTCTTCACGCCGAGGTACCGCGGCGTCGACCAGGGCACGAAGGTCGAGATTGCGCCATTCACCGCGTCGATGTCCGCCCCGATGTTCGGTGTCATGTGGTTGTTCCCCGCATTGAAGAGCACCGCGCGGATGTCGGGCGCGGCGAGGGACGCCAGCGCCGGTGACAGGTATTGCGACGTGAGCCGCTCGAAGGCGCCCCCGGCCACCGCTGGGTGCCACGACGCGAGCGGGTTCGGGTGCTGGGGCGACACGTCGCTGCCCGACACCGTGAGCGCGATCACGTAGATGTCTTCGCCGTGGAGTCGCCGCCAGCCGGCCGCGAAGCCGTAGACCGGGTCGGCGCTGATGCCGAAGTGGTTCTGGTACGGGGTGATGGGCCCCCATGCCTGTGTGGTCGCGTTCCAGCGGAACGCGCCCGGCAGCGGGTCGCCGAACGGCGCCGGACCGTAGGGTGTCGTGGTCTCGCCGGTCGAGTTGTAGCCGGCGAGGATCGAGTCCCCCCAGCAGACGACCACGGTCTGCGAACGGACCGTAGTGACGAGAACCCAGGAGGCGAGGGCCGCGAAGGCGAGGCGCAGGCGGGCGGACATGGCGAGGAGGCGGCTGGCGGGCCGCACGTTGGGTGCGCGCGTCGTGCGGGTCGACGTGCGCGGGAGGTTAGGTCGCTCGGTCGGCTCCCTTCGCGGCGACCTGGGCGCGGGGAAGAGTTCACGTGCTCGCTAAGGCCCCGTGAGGGACCGCGGCCAAGGACAATGGACAGCGTCAGGATCGTTCATGGCTCGAGAACTGCGGTCGCTGTCAATCGATGACCCGGTACATGCCGCCGGTGGCGCCGGCGATGGCCTCTAACAGTGAACTGGCCGTGCCTACCGAGATGCAGTGCACCGTGACAGGCTTGCTGGCGAAGCGCGCCCTCACGTCGGCGAGGATCGCTTCGGGTTGGACGAGTCGTCCCGCGCTGGGGGTTCCGTCGGAGAGCAAGTAGATGGCCTCGACGTCGCGGTCGCGCCAGGCGGCGACCAGACCATCGTAGAGCGCCGTCGCGCCGTCCGCGCGGCGCTCCTCGACGAAGCGCTGCGCAGAGCGCAGGTTCGCCGGCGTGCGCTCGGCGAGCCGCGCCCGCCAGGCGCTGGTGTCCGTCGCGAACCACACGATGTTGAAGCGCGCGCGTGGCTCGAGGCGCCCGACGACCGCCAGGAGCTGCGACTTTGCGACTTCGATGCGCGTGTGCGCCGGAGCGCCTGTCGCGTGGCTCCCCGTGCCCGCCGACATCGACCCGCTGGCGTCGATGACAAACGCCACGCGGTTGCTGGTCAGAGGGATGCCGTAGAACTGCGCAATGCTGCGCCCTGCTCCGGATTCGGCGCGCGGTCGCGCGTCGAGAAAGGCCTGCGCGGCCTCCGCCGTGGCGAGTGGCTGGTCCTTGCCCTCGCGCTCCCACCACGCGCGCCAGCGCGCCGAGCTCGCGCCGTGGTCGACCGCGGTCAGTCCGACCAATGTGTCGCGCACACGATCGCGGCGAACGAGCGCCTCGAGGTCGATGCGTGAAATCAGGGTCGGCACCAGCGCGCCGTCGCGCAGGTCGAGGCAAGCGTCGAGCGCCGTGTCGCGTACACGCCAATCATCGTCCGCGAGCAAACCAGCCAGTGCGCCGACCGCGCCCTCGAAGCGCGCGCGGCCCAGCACCACGGCCGCCGCCGCGCGCAGGGTCGAGTTGTCGTGGTCCGCCAGCAACGCGAGACGGCGCTTGTACCGCGAGTCCTCGGGCACACGCCCGGCGAGCGCGATCCACGCCGCGGCACGGACCTCGTTCGCGCCGCTGTCGGTGAGCCGCTCGAGGTACCGCTCGCAACCGGGCACGCCGCGCGCCTCCAACGCCTGGATCGCTGCCACCCGCAGCGCGTTGTTCTCGCACTCGAGCACACGCACGAGCACGCCGTCCGCGCCCTCGTTGGACATGCGCGTCAGCGCGTCGAGCACGAGTCCGCGCAGCTCCAGGCTGGTGCGCGGGTCGGCGAGCGCGCGCTCGAATCGCCGCAGGTGCTCGTCGCCGCGGAACGCCGCCAGCGTCCGCACCGCGGTCTCGTACGCGCCGGACTCGGGTTGGCGCCAAGTCGCGAGGATCCGGTCGAGCCCCGCGGCCGAGCCCGCGAGGCGCAGGCCCGGCATCAACGGGCCAAGGGCCGAGGCGCGCGCCGCAGCGTCGGTCGAACGCTCGAAGACGCGGCCGAGCGCGTCGATGGCCGTGTCGCCCGCCGCGACCAGACCTTCGGTCGCCGGCAACCAGCGGCCCGGGTTCGGGCCCAGCGCCTCGCGTTCGAGCGCGGCCAGCGCGGGCTCGGCGAACTCACGGTCTGAGCAGTACGTCGCGACGAGGCCGTAGACGAGCTGCAGCGCCGCCGGGGTCGTGAGGTGGTTCGCGGCCTCGAGGAGCGCGTCGAGCGCCTCTTGTGTGCGCACCTCCGCCAGTCCCTTCAACACGGCGGCCGGGGCGGCGTCGCGCAGCTCGCGCACGAGGGCGAGCGCGCGGCGCACCTCGTTGTCCGGCGCCAGGGTCGCGCGGTGCAGCCCCGCACCACCGCTGAGAAAAAACGAGGCGAGGACACCGATGACGAGCGGTGGTTGCATCGCAGTAGGGATACCCCTCGTCAGAGCCACGGTAACGACGATCGCTTCACCCAGGCGCCGCGCCGCGAACTCATCTGTTAGTTGATCGACCAACCAATGCGCCCCGGGGGTTCGGGCGCCTGCACGCTCTCGGCCAACTGGACGGCAGCCGCGGATGCCGCCAATGCTTGGGCGGAGTCCTCATCGGACAGCGACTCGGCCGTCTCGGCCGGCACGGGCTCGACCAGCGACGCGAGGCGCGTCGTGACTCGCTCGACGCCGAGCCTCGTGAGGCGCTCTGCGAGGTGCGTGCCGACCGTCTGTCCGGCGACGTGCACGGCGAGCTCGCTGCCGTCGGCGATACGCCGCACAGCGTGCACCGTGCGACGGAGCAGGCCCAGGTCGAATGGGGCACAAGCGAAGACGACGACGCGCTCAGGCCTGGGGCCCGCCGTCTGCACCTCCTCGGCAGCGACGACTTCCGCCCGGTGGCCGGCGGAGCGCAGGAGCATCGCGAGCAGACGGGCGCTGAGCACCTCGGCGTCATCCGAGATCGGAACGCACCACGTCAGAGGTCGAGCCTCGAGGTCCGGTCCCTGAAGCGCCGCGCTCCCTTCCTCTGCGAGCGCGAGGGTCGTCGCAACGTCCTCGACGAACTCCCAGTAGCGATCCGAGAGGCGCGGGTCGAGGGCGCCCCAATGCCGATCGCGCTTCTCCTCGGCGCTCCCCGGCACGAGGAGGTCGTCGGCCACCCCGACAGCCCCGCGCGAGGAGTTCACCAACTTCACGAGTTGCGTGGCGCCGGATTCGTCACCGGCGAGGATGCGTTGATAGAAGCGCACGCCCTCTGGCAGCGATTGCTCGTCGCCGAAGAGGATCGTGAACGCCGCGAGCTGGGGCAGGTAGCGGCCGAGAACCACCACGACGACCGTCAATGGCACAGCGAGCACGATCCCCACCGGGCCCCACAGCCAACCCCAGAAGAGCGCGGAGAGGAGGACGGCCACCGTCGAAAGCCCACTGTTTGAACCATAGACCAAGGGTTCGAGGATGTTGTTGCTCACGAGCTCCAAGGCGATGAACGTGCCCGCGACGTACATGGGTTTCGACCACCCATCGAACACGGCGAGCGACAACGCCGCAGGGAGCAGCGCGGAGAGCCACGGCCCGACATAGGGAATGAAGCGCAAGAGCGCGGCCAGGAGGCCCCACAGCGCCGCTCCCGGTAGGCCGAGGAACCACAGCACGAGCCCGACGGCGAGGCCGTAGACGAGGTTCAGGCTCACGTGCGCGAAGAGGTACTTGCTGATGCGCATTCCGGCCTCGTCGATGGCCGCCACAGTCACCTGCAAGTGCCCACGACCCGCGAGCTGGAGCAAGCGGTCCTTGATGTCGCGGCGACTAAGCAGGAAGAAGATCACGAAGACCAGCACGATGCCGGCGCCAGCGACAGGCGTGAGCAAGGGGCCGATCACCGCGCGCGCGGACTGGAGCCCCGAGGTGTGAGTGGCCTCCACCTCGACCGCAATAGGTGGCCCGGAGCCATCGAGGGCTTTGCCGAGCCGCTCGAGGACCTGCGTCGCGCGGTCACTGCTTTCAGGCGCTGCCGGCGCGACCTCCAGCGCCGCGAGGGGCGTCTCCTCGGCCGCCTCAGCCGACTCGATCTCCTTCTCGATCTCGCCTCGGATGTCGCCGACGAGGTCCGCGGTGCGGCCGAGGACACCCGCATTGTTGTTCAGGATCGACTCGATGCGCTCCTTGATATTGGCACGGTACTGGGGGAGCGACTCGAGCAACGCCACCGTCTGCGTCGACACCAGCACCGCAGTCGCGAACAGGCAGGACATCGCCACGGCGACGACGCTCAACACTGCGACTCCGTTCGATAGGCCCCAGCGCTCGAAGCGATTGACGATCGGCGTCAGCACTAGCGCGAGAACGCCCGCGACGGCGAGCGGCACCAAGACATCTCTGCCGATGTGCAGCGCAGCGATCAGCGCGAAGGCGCCCACCGTGCGCGCGACGAGGTTGCGGCGCTTCGCCTCGCCCCAGCCGCGTCCGGCATCCTGGGGGCGACCATCCTCTCGCGCGGGGCGCGAGGTCGTCTCGTCCGCGAGATTCACACGATCGGGCAGGTCTCGAGGCTGTTGCATGCCGTATACGCTCGCTCAGGTCGATGCGTAACGCCCCCTCAAGCAGATGAAGACCGATTAAGGCGCGTCTTGCGCGGCCCCTCATGCGGTACGCCCAGATTGGATCCGTCACGAGAGTCCAGAACGACGAGGCGACGGCACCGACACAGATCGGAGACGCCAGATCGGTTCCTCCGACAGCTTCGAGCGCACGCGGCTCGTCGCAAACACCCACTCGAACCTCTACGAACCACCAGCAGAGAACATGAACAAGCAAACCCTTCAAGGCAACTGGCAGCAGCTCAAGGGCAAGGCCATGCAGCGCTGGGGCAAGTTGACCAACGACGATATCGACGTCGTGCGCGGCAAGCGCGAGGAGATCGAAGGCAAGCTCCGAGAGCGCTATGGCTGGGCCGAGGATCGAATCAAGAAGGAAGTCGACGAGTTCGAGCGCGACTGCAACTGTTGATCGACGGCGCTCAGCGCAGGCGCCGCGAAGGTGACTTCGCGGCGCTCGCGCCGCGCGCGCCGGGGTTGCCCGAGACCTTGACTTGGAGCCAACAGACAGGAGACGTCACATGATTGCCAACACGAACTTTGCGCGGCGCGGCATGTGCCTCATCACGCTCCTTGGCACCGTCTCGGCCGGTCTAGGTTGGGCCGCTCGCGCGGGTGCGAAACCGCCCCAGGACGTCGCGTCGCGGCACGTGCGTTGCTCTCTCCTCTTGGGCAACCGCGTCTCATCGGCGCCCGATCAAGATGGCGTGCGTGCCGATCTGGGTACGGCGCACGACTTCCTCATCGAGGGCAATACGGGGCGCGTGACCCACGTGATTGTCCGCAGCGGCGGCGTCGCCGGAATCGGCGATACGTTGCGCTGCTTCGAGCTCGCTGCGCTCTCGATCGATCCGACGCACGCATCGAAGCCGGCGCTCTCGCTAGGGATCAGCGCCAGCGCCTTTGCGGCCGCAGCTTCGATCGGAGCCCGAGACCTCGACCCGTTCCGCGCGGAGATCATCGCCACGTAGGGTCATGGTGACGGGAAGCCGCCGAAGCAGTTCGCTCCTCGCGCCCCGATCCTGTTGATGAGCGAGCTGAGCGACCTCGAGCTCACGACTACCGAGGCCGGACGACGCTACGGCAAGGTGCGAGACGCTTGGCTCGAGCTAGGTGACAGCAAGGTCGCGTATATATCTCTGGGAGGCCCTGAGCGAGAGGTCCCCATCCCGCTGCAGTCGTGCTCGATCGTCGCCGTTCCTCGCGCTCGTGCGCTCCAATTGTGCATCGATCTCGGCGACACGCGCCTCGAGAAGGCGCCCGCACTATCGCCCAACGACGCAAACGAGCTCGACGACGAGGCGTTCCGCGTCACAGTCGCAGCACACTTCCCGGCGTGCGTCGCACAGCTCTCTGGCTCCCACACGCCCCGGAGAGCATCCAGGTGACACTGCTCAGCATCCCGATCGCGGCTGCGCTCGGCGCCCTGGCGCAGACCGACGACGGACAGCCCAGCGCGACGCCGCCCGTGTCCAGCGTGTCGCTGCCGACCTCGTCGAGCTCGCTCCCTACTGGCTTCGCGATCGACGACGAGGGCCTCGGGACCGAGTCGCCGTGGTACTGGTCCATCGGCGCGAGCCTCGTGACGACACAGTCGGCCGACGGTCCGAGCGAGGAGATCGAATTCGACGAGGGTTGGGGCCTCCAGCTCGCGCTCGGGCGTCGTTGTTTCGGCGCGACGGACGATGGGATGATGCTCGACCTCGAGTTCGAGGGCCTCTACACGGATCAGGAGGGCGCCGGTAGCGCTTTAACGAATCCGATCGGCGACCTGAATACTGCGGCGCTCCTGCTCAACGGCATCGTCGTCTTGCAGATCGCCGAAGAGACCGAGGTGTTCATTGGCGGCGGACTCGGTCTGGGTTGGCTCGATGTTGGCACCCAGAGCGAGTCTCTCTCCTCGTTCGCTGACGAAGATGGTCCTTTCTTCGCGTGGCAGCTCAGAGCTGGAGTGCGATTCGACCTCGGTGCGTCCACGGAGCTCGAGCTCGGGTACCGGCTCCTGAACATCGATGACGCCGATATCGAGGGCAGCAGCGGCGACCTGGACTTTGTGCTCAAGACGCAACAGCACTCACTAGGGGTTAGTGTGCGCTTTGGCACGTGATCGTCCGCCTGTGAGCAGCAATTCATCGGATGCTCGCGACCAGACCAGCGCTCGGGACCAAGCTGTCTACCAGGCGGTGCCGGAGTTGGCGCCGAGCACCCATAGATCTGACGACCATGGAGCCCGACATGCCCGAGAACCCGACGTCCACGACCAAGTCATCGACGCCCCGCAAGCACCAGACCGCAGAGCCCCAGGATGAGCGCATCGACCCGCAGGACGTGACGCTCGGGACGCTCCAACGCCAGTTCAGCACGATCGCGAGCGAGGTCGGTGAGCTGGCGCGGCTCGTCCGTGGCGGCGCACAGGGCGCAGTCGCGCAAGCGGTCGACCGCGCCGGCGACGTAAGGCATGACACCGTTGACCGCGCCAAGGAGCTCGAGGAACGCGCGGCCGAGTGGATGAAAGAGCGCCCAATGGAGGCCGCTTTGCTGTCCATGGGCGTCGGCGCGCTCCTTTGGTCTCTGATCCGGCGGTCGTGATCCGACCACAGCACCCACCTTCTAACTCCCACCTAACTCAAAGGAACGTCCCATGCTCAGTTGGTCTCTCACCTTCCTGGTTGTCGCGATCATCGCCGCCATCCTCGGGTTCGGCGGACTCGCCGGAACCGCCGCGGGGATCGCCAAGATCCTGTTCTTCGTCGCGCTGATCCTGCTCCTCTTCTCGGTGATCTCGGGCCGCCGCTCCGCGGCCTGAGCGTGCGCTCCAGTGTGGCTCGCTCTCACGCTCGGAGCGCTGCGGCGGGACAGGTCGACAAGACCTGTCCCGCCACTCATTTCAGTGCTATCAGTTCGTGAACACGCACTCGAGTCCATCCGCGAAGTTCGACGTCGACGTCGGGTTCGCATCACGGAACCACGAGGAGAAACGCCACGTCTCACCTGATACGACCTGGACAGCACCGGACGGCGTCGGGTGCTGGGACAGGTCCACTGACAAGGAGATCGTGTCGGATCCGCCCGAGTTTTGGATCTGCCCCGGACCGACGTAGCGCCCGATGTTGCCCGAGAGGCAGAGGTTGCCTTGGCTGCCGCCCGGGTTCGCGACGAAACCCGCGTCGCGGCCCGTCAGGAAGTAGCCAAACGAGTTCTGCGGCATGCCGGTGGTGCGGAGCGTCAAGTTGTTCGCCGCGACGGAGAGGCTGCCCGAACCACTCATCGATGCGGCGGTGCCAGTCGAGTTGATGACCGCCATGCAATAGTTCGTACCGAGTGAGCCGCCAGCGCCGAGCGGCGTGATGTAGTTGGCGTCGATCCCGCCGATGACCGTCGTGAACGTGCCCGCGACGCGGTCATACAGCAGAAGGCCAGAGCCCGTGCCGAGCAGGATGTTGCCGTTGATGAGGCCGTGCACACCCTGCGGCGTCGAGCCGAAGCCGGTGCTGTTGAAGTAGTTGATCTGGTTGCCGAGCGTGTCATACTCGAAGATCCCCGCGGGGGTCACGAGGCCCGCGGTCAGGATCGTGCCCGCCGTGGTCTTGGAGAGCTGGCCGGGGAAGTCGACGCCGGTGACGCCATCCGAGTCGTGAAAGAGGCCCAGCACTCCGCCGGTCGCGGGGTCGACCCGCACGATGTCGTCGTTCGTCGAGTCGGAGACGAGCAGCTCGTTGTTGTGCGAGATGATGCCGAAAGGGCTGCCAGGGAACGTGTGCGACGCGATGAACGTCGCGCCGAGCGAGTACTCCTTCACGGCGAAGCCGTAGCCCGCGCCCCCGGTGCCGAAGTTGCACAGCCACACGCGGTTGAAGTCGAGGTGGATGCCGCGGATGTTGTCACGGCCAGTGCCCCACTCGCCGAGATACGTCGTGCCATCGTCGCTCCAGCGGTGGACGATGTCAGCGGTCTGGTCGGTGATCCAGATCTCACCAGTGCCGTTGTCGAGCGCCTGAATGACTGTGCCGGGTGCGGCGCCGGTGCCCAGGTCCAGGGCGATGAAGACGGGGGTCGTGACGGAACCGTCGACCGCGCTCACGAGGACGATGCGGTTGTTCGTGTTGTCGACGACCATCAGTTGCTGGGCGGAGGCCGGAACAGCGAGGAGCGCGACGCCTACGGCGAGGCCCAGGACGGAGGGGAGCGCGAGGGGACGAGTCATGGTGTTGTCGCGCACTGAGTGCGCTCGCGTGAGAAATTGAGGCTCACCCCACGGGACAGAGCGGGGCGCAGGAACTCCCAGATTAGCGCCCGGACACCAATTGCGTGGGCGCAAGGCGCGCGCTAGGCTCTTAGTTGTGCGACCAACCAAGCGCCCGGAGCCACCCATGGATCCCGCACCTCCCGACACCCGCTCCCGTCTCCTCGCGGCCGCCATGGAGCTGTTCGTGCTGCAGGGCTACGCCGAGACGGGCCTCGCGCAGATCGCGCGCAAGGCGGGGGTACTGCCCGGCTCGCTCTACTACTTCTTCCCGACGAAGGAGGACCTCCTGATCGCGACGCTCGAGCTGCACAAGGCGCTGCTCGGACCAGAGGTCCTCTACCCGATCTGGGACAAGTGCAAGGACCCGATCGAGCGTGTGTTCGGCCTCCTGCGCAGCTATCGCAAGACGCTGGAGCTGACCGAGTTCCGCCACGGGTGCCCGATCGGGAACCTCGTGATCGAGGTCGGCGAGACCCACCCACGCTCGCGCGCGCTGCTGGTGCAGAACTTCGATAACTGGCTCGACGCGGTCGAGGTGTGCTTCGACGCCGCCCGCCCGCGCTTGCCACGCGGCACCGACGCGAGGGCGCTCGCCGTGTTCGTGCTGACGACCATGGAGGGCGCGGTGATGCTCGCGCGCGCCTACCGCAACTTCGAGGCGTACGACGCTGCGTGTGTGCACCTGCGCGACTACGTCGAGCGCCTCCTCGCCGAGAGAACGACTGTCGCCGCGCGCGGCCCAAGGAAGAAGGCCTGATCGATGTCCCTGGAGAGTGGTCGCGACCAAAATACGATAGTCCGTCTTTTGGTCGGCTCCGGATCCAGGGCCTCCGGTCGAGGGCGGAGCCTAGCTCCGAGCCCGGGATCGGTGGACAGGGGCGGCAGCCCCCACCGCACGGGAGAGGTTGCAAAGGGGAGAGCATCCTTCTCAGAGGCGCTGCATCTCGCCCTGCGCCGCGACCGCGAGGCCTGCGGCGCGCACCGAGCGTGAGGCCTCGCTCGATGGGTCCAGCAGCGGGTTCGTGTGGTTCAGATGCAGGAAACGCACCTTCGCGCGCTCCACAGCCTCCAGCGGAGCGAAACGCGCGAGACTCTCGACCACGAACGGGTGCGGGATCGAGGCCATATCGCGGCCGGGCAGCTCCGCGCCGTCGTAGAACGTGGCGTCGAGGTACGCGACGTCGACCGCGCGCACGAGGCCCTCGATCGGCGTCGCGAGGCGCTCCCACTTGTCGATGTCGGGCAGGTACAGGACGCTGCGTGATGGCCCTTCGATCACGTACGCGACGGTGTCGGTGAACTCGGCGCGGTGCGGGACCTGCAGCGCAGTCACGCGCAGGTCCGGCCGCAGCTCCACCGCGATGCCGGGCACGAGCTCGCGCGGCTCGATGTGGGCCGCGTCGACGAGCAGGCTCCACGGCCCGTGCTCGCAGAGGAACGTCGTCATGCGCCGCGTCCCGTACACTGGCATCGTCGCCGAGCCGTACGCCTCGCGGCCGAGCTGCCAGAGGCCGAGGTAGTGGCCCGCGTGCGCGTGTGTCAGGAACACGCCCTCGAAGAGCCGCGGGCGTGCACCACCCCCCTGCGGCGCGCCGTGCGCACGCGCGAGTTCGACCTGCGCCGCGAGGTCCGGCGACGCGTCGAACAGCCAACGCGCGCCATCGCGGGGGTCGACGAGCAACAGACTGACGACGTGACGCGCGCGCGACGGGTCGCTGCGAGCCGCGCGACAGAGCTCTTCGTCGCACGCGAGCTGCGGGTAGCCGCCGTCCTGCGCGACGCCGAGGACGACGACGTATGGGCCAGCGGCGGGCTCGAGGTCGGGCAATGGAGTGACCTTCGGTGCGCCACCGAGGCACGTCACACCGACGAGCGTCGCCCCGACGAGGGCAGCACGCCCGAGGACGGTCCAAAGGGGGGAGCCGCGGCGCACGGCGCCATGGGATCGGTCGCTCGCTGCCACGGCGCGAGCGTACCACCGAACGCCGGCGGCGCCCGGCGGCGCCCGGCGAGCCGAGCGCGGGGCGCGTATCCTCAGGTGCATGCAGCGCTCGTTCACTTCCAGCTCCTTCGCCCTGCGGCTCGTGCCCGCGCTCGTCTGCTCCGCGCTTGCGACCTCCGCGTATGCGCAGGTCGCGGACCTCGTGCTGACGAACGGGCGCATCGTCACGCTCGACGAGGCGCGCCCCGAGGTCCGCGCGCTGGCTGCCAAGGACGGGCGCGTGATCGCGCTCGGCAGCGTCGCGGAGCTCGCCGCTCACATCGGCGAGGACACGCGTACGCTCGACTTGGGCGGTCGCCTCGCGATCCCGGGCTTCATCGAGGGCCACGGGCACTTCCTGGGCGTCGGTGACATGAAGATGCAGCTCGACCTGTCGCGCGTTGCGTCGTGGGACGAGATCGTCGAGCTCGTCGCGCGCGCCGTCGCGGAGGCGAAGCCCGGCGAACTCATCCGCGGCCGCGGCTGGCACCAGGAGAAGTGGTCGCAGCGCCCCGAGCACCAAGTCGACGGCGTGCCGCTGCACCACGCGTTGTCGGCGATCAGCCCCGACAACCCGGTGATCCTCACACACGCGTCGGGCCACGCGACATTCGCGAACGCGAAGGCGATGGCCCTCGCCGGCGTCACCGCCGCGACGGAGGACCCGGCCGGGGGCGAGGTCCTGCGCGACGCGGACGGCAACCCCACCGGTGGCTTCCGCGAGACCGCGTCGGGCCTCCTACGGCGCGCTTACATGACCTCGCGCCCAGCGGACCCCCGGCGCCTCGTCGAGTACGCGCGCGACGAGTGTTTCGCAAAGGGCGTGACGAGCTTCCACGACGCGGGCTCCAGCTTCCGCGACGTCGACGTGTTCAAGGCAATGGCCGAGTCCGGCGAGCTCGGCGTGCGCCTGTACGTCATGCTGCGCGAGCCGCTCGACGCACTGGCCGAGCAGATGGGGGCGTACCGCATGGTCGACCACGCTGGTCACTTCCTGACGGTGCGCGCCATCAAGCGCTCGATCGATGGCGCGCTGGGTTCGCACGGCGCGTGGCTCTTGGATCCGTACGCAGACCTCGCGACCAGCGCGGGCCTGAACACTGTCCCGTTGGATGAGATGGCCGCGGTGCTCGCGCTCGCCCTGAAGCATGATTATCAGGTCTGTGTGCACGCGATCGGCGACCGCGCGAACCGTGAGGTGCTGGACCTCTACGCGCAGAGCTTCGCTCAGCGCGAAGGCGGCGGCGCGCCGCTGCGCTGGCGCATCGAGCACGCGCAGCACCTCGCGCCGAGCGATATCCCGCGCTTCGCGGCGATGGGCGTGATCGCCGCGATGCAGGGCATCCATTGCACTTCCGACGCGCCGTGGGTCCTCGCGCGCCTCGGCGCGGACCGCGCGGCGTCGGGCGCGTACATGTGGCGCACGCTCCTGGACTCGGGCGCCGTGGTCGTGAACGGCACCGACGCGCCGGTCGAGGACCTCGACCCGATCGCGTCGTTCTACGCGTCGGTGACGCGCCGCTTGCCCGACGGCACGAGTTTCTTCCCCGCCGAGCGTATGACCCGCCTGGAGGCTCTGCGCAGCTACACCGAGGCGTGTGCGTTCGCCGCGTTCGAAGAGCGTGACAGAGGCCGCCTCTCGCCTGGGATGCTCGCGGACATCGTCGTGCTGTCGCGCGACATCCTCGACTGCGCGGAGGACGAGATCACGGGCGCGAAGCCGGTGCTGACGATCGTCGGCGGCAAGGTCGTGTACGACGCGACCCGCGCGCGTTGAGGTGTCTGCGCGCAGGGCTGCCAGCATCACTGCAGTGTCACCGCAATGGCGTCCGTGAAGTTCGAGGTCACCGTCGGGTTCGCGTCTCGATACCACGCTTGGAAGTTCCACGTCTCCCCACCGCCATAACTCCTTGCCCTGAAGTGCCGGTGTTGAAAATGTGCTGCACGTAGCGGCCGATGTTACCTCCGAGGCAGAGGTCGCCTTGGCTCCCGCCCGGGTTGACAATGAATGCCTGGGTGCGGCTCGTGAGAAACAGACTCAACGTGGCCGGCGGCAGGGATACGGCATGGATGGTGAAGTTGTTCGCCGCGAACACTGCGCTCCCCGAGGCCATCATGCGCGCCCGCAAACCGGTCGAATTGGGCTCGGCCGGACCGCAATAATTCGTGGCGAGCGCCAGGGGCTGATCGACGAACGCATCCTCGACACCGTTCGTGTCAGAGGCCACGAGATTCGAGGCGCTGCTCCGGAACACCAGGAATTGCCCGTCGCCCGAGAGAGCTGGCGTATCGCTGTATCCGTTCGGCTCGGCGCCACCCAAGCCCAGCCCGACGCGCCGCGTGGTCTGGAGGGCCCTGTCGCGCCAGAACAAGTCCCATTGGAGGTTCGCGCCCCCGGTTACGAGGTTCCGCGCCGAGCTCGCGATGGCATACGCTGTCGGCTCCTTGCGGCAAGAACGTGAGCTCCGGCCCCGAGCAAGCGTATCAGTGAAAGTGCCAAAAATATCCGCACTCACCGCTCTCACCACGACACCGGGGACGGCGCGCGCCCACGCCTCGTGGAGTTCCGCCAAATGCCCACGCCTCGTGGAGTTCCGCCAAATGGCGGGTGCGATCGGCGGTCCGGCCCCCGCGGTCCGCATCGAACCCGGCGCTGAGTGCGTCCTCGATCGGCGGCCTCACGTTGTTCGCTTCGATACGGGAGCACTCCGCGTCGAACATCGCGCGCAACTCGCGCTGCAGCTCCGGACGTTCGCGAGCAATATCCGCGTTCGTGAGACCGAGGACGTGCCGCGAGCGCAGGGCGTCGCGATAGGACGCGGGCGATTGGTCGAGTGCGTGTTCGATGCGCTGCATCTCCTCGCGCGCGATCGCGACCTGGCTCGGTGTGCAGAAGCTTGCGTAGAGGTCGACGACGCGCGCGTCCTCGTCGCCGAGCAGTTGCTGGCGCGCTGCGTCGCGTCGATCACGCGCATGATGCCGGACTCGGTCCTGGATCTTACGTTCCGCCGTGAGGTAGAGCCAACGCCGAGAGGCCGCCTCGTCGCGGCACTTGAACGAGGGCAGATCGGCGAGGACTTCGCGGCACGCGGACTGCACGAGATCGGAACACGACTCGCGTTCGCGCAGAGCCGCTCCGGCGCGTCCGCGGATAAACGCGCGCAGCGCCGGCACGTGCTCGGCGATCAGTTATTCGAGCACACGGGGATCGCCGGCCCGCGCGTTCGAGCCGCGTCGGTGGATTGGAACTCATTGGAGCGTGGCGTCTGCGATCGCTCGACCCTTGGGACCGTTACACGATAGGGCGCGGTCGGGCGATTGGGGGGATTTGCCTGAAGGAGGGGAGATCGGACCGGGAACTTCGCATGGGCACACGCTGAGCGAGGACGAGCTCCAGGCGCGGGACCAACCGGGTAGGGAGCGAATGGGAAGTCCAAAGAGAGCTTTTCGGAGCCAGAGGTCCGATGCAGGTCCGAGCGCGCATCGGGCGACGACATCCAGCAGCGGGTCGATGCGATCAAGCGGCAGGAGGCCCGTCGCGACGCGGCGGTGCCCGTGGCTGCGGCCCGATGCGTGCACAGCGCGAGATCGCTCCCGCGCGCTGAGCGGGTTCAGAGGAGCTCATCAGCAGGCCACGTGCTGGTTAATGTGGCCGGTCGATTGAGGTGCTAGGCCCCAGACATCAACAACGGAAACGAAATGCTGAAGCACCATTCACTCGAACTGTTCACCGCCCTCACGCTGTCGTGTGTCGTCATGACGGGCTGCGCAGACTCCGACTATGACGGCACGGCCGGTCGGAACACCGACCGCGGCACCATCCAGGACGGGCAAGTTGCGGCGGGACCCGCCACTTTTCGCGACGCGGACACGCGCGTCCTCCAGACGCTGCACGAGAAGAACCTCGAACAGGTCGCGGTCGGCCGCATGGCCGTGTCGAAAGGTGCGTCCGAGGAAGTGCGCACGTTCGGCCAGCGCCTCGTCGACGATCACACTCGCAACAATGTGCAAGTGAAGAAGCTCGCCGACGAGTTCCAAGTCACGCTCTCCGCTCCGAAGACGAAGGCACCGTCGGAGCTGGCGCTCGCACCGCTCAGCGGCGCAGACTTCGATCAGCGCTTTGCGACGCTGATGCACGAGGGACATGATGCCCTCGTGCGGCAGATCGAGACCGCGCAGAGCGAGGTGTCGAACAGCCAAGTCAAGTCCCTTCTCGCCGAGACCCTCCCGGGCCTGCGTGATCACCAGCAGATGGCGCAGGAGCTCGGCGGGCAAGTCGGCGCGGGGAATCAGGCGAAGCCCATCGGCCAAGGCAACCAGAAATCGCCCGGTGGTGGTTGAGGAGACCGCGGCGCGTCTCCAGACTCTCGTTCACGCGCGCCTGGCAGCCTCGACCCATTCGTTCGGTCGAGGCTCGCCAGATTCACTCGCTCGGATGATAACGGCCGCGCCTCGAGTCGCTGACTGGCCTTGTTCGTCCCTTGTGCCTGCCAATCGAGCACGACGCTGACGACATCCGAGAAGTTGCGAGTCGCGCTACCCGTTGCGGTGGCGTCGCGGAACCAGGTCGAGAAGTGCCACGTCTCGCCGGCACTCGCAGCCGTCGGGCCGGTCGGTTGGGTAGGGAGGTGAGGTCGACCGCGTGCTCGAACATCCCCGCGGCGCCCGAGTGACGATACCGCGCCCGGGCAATCTCCACCATTTCCGAAAGGAGCTGTCCCAACGGAGGAGTAGGTCGTTCAAGGAACTCGTGCGAGCTCGGAACAGTGATTGGACCAATCGACCGCGGCGAAACGTAAGTGGTGGCGATTGCCCGGGCTCGGTACCTCGTCCGTCAGCGGAATGTGAACACCTGGCCCAGCGACAACGACACGAGCGGGTCGAACTCCTCACCCTCGAAGTCGTCCAACGGGAACGACAGGTCGATCCGCACCACGCGCGCGCCGAGCAGCGCGTCGGAGCCCAGTCGCAGCCCGAAGCCCACCGAGCGTAGCGGAGCACCGAAGCCCTCGCCGCGGTCCTCGATCCAGCCGACGTCGAAGAACACCACCGCGCCGAACTGCACCGTGCCGAGGCGCGCGCCGAAGTCGATGCGGTCCTCGAAGTTGAGCTTCAGCACGCGCTCCCCTGCGAACTCCTGCGCGGGATAGCCGCGCAGGCCCTGGTCCTCACCGAGCGTGAGTTGGATCGGCAGACCCTCGTTCTCGTCGGCCTCATCGAACGAGAGGTGCGCCGCGAGCGTGTGCGGACGCAGCGCCAGCTCATAGGCCGTGAGGTCGAACCCGAGGGCCCAGCCCTGGAGGTCATCCCCGTCCATGCGACCACGCCCGTTGGCCGCGATCGAGACGAACGTGTCGTGCAACGGCTCGAAGGCGAAGTGTGTGTTCAAGCCGACGGTCGGCTGGGTTGAATTTTCCTCGCCCTCCTCCGAACGGAACGTCGGGCCGATGAGCGCATCGAAGTCCGCGCTGAGCTGCAGGTCCTGCACGTACCCGAGCGTGTCGAGGCCTTGCACTTCGCGGAACCCGAAGATGGTGCGGTGGCCGAACGCAAAGCCCGCGAAGGTCGATTCAGTGTCGCCGGGCACGTCGATCGACGCGGCCCCGGGGCCGCGCGCCGCGGAGAAATCCGCCGTGTCGTACTGTGCACGGAGGCCAGCGGTCCAGCTCCGCTCGGTGGTCCCGAAACGCCGCGAGACCGCGGCGTCGAACGAATCGCGCAACACCGGCACCTCGGCGACCACGTCGCCCGAGTCGTAATAATCGACCGCGGTCTCATTCGTCGCGGCGGCGATGCGCCACGACTCATCGTCGGCGAGGTGCTTGAAGGGACGCTCGAAGCCGATGCCGCCGAACTCGCCCTCCTCCGTGCGGCCGATCTGCGCGGTCGCGGTCACCCAAGAACCCAGGAAGTGCCGGTCGCGGTACGAGAGCGCGCCGCGGAACTCGTCTTCGCTGTTCTCGGAGTATCCGACCGCGATGCGGTCGCCCATGCCGAACAGGTTCGACTCGCTGATCGTCGTGCCGAGGCTCGAGACCGCGCCCACGAACGAGCCCGATGCGCCGATGGAGATGGACAGGCGGTCCTCTGTCTCGATGAACACGTCGGCGACATCGGCCGTGGCGCTCGGATCCGCCGCAGCGGCGGCGCCGCGTGCGTCCTCGGGGCCCGCGCCGTCGGCGGCGGTGCGCGGCACCAGACGCACTCGGACCTCGCGGAAGAGGCCCGTCGCGCGCAGGTTCCGCTCGAGCTCCTCGACGTCAGCCATCCTGAGCGGCTGACCGGGCGCGATCCAGAACTCACGGCGCACGACGGATGCGCGCGTCGTCCAGTGGGTGGCATTGAGGACACGCGCGATCCAGTTGTGCTCGACCTCCTCGTCCGAGTAGATGTCGCGAGTATCGACCTCGACCGTGCCGAGGGTCCACACCTGGTCGGACGCAGCCTCGGCCGTTACCTGGGGAGTATCGTCAGCGGGCGCGACCGCCGCGCCGAGTCCATCCCTATCGTTCGCCGTGCTGGCGCACGCGGCCAACACGGCGCACGAGACGAGGATCGACCTCGAGAGCAGGGATCTGTGCGGCACCCAGGCAGCGTACGAGGCCGAGCCCCCAGGGCGAAATGGAGAACGGACCTCAGATGCTCCGGTAGACGGCCGCGCCGCGGCCACGCGCGCCAGCGCTGCGCTCGGTGCCGATCTGGGTGATCTTGCGCTGCTCCTCGAGCTCCATGATCACCTTCCGGACTGTCGCGTCCGACGCCCCGGAGTCCTTCGCGATCGACTTCACCGTGAAGTCCCCCGTCGCCGGTACGAGGCCCATGATCGTCTCGGTCGTGACGCGGGTCCGACGCTTCGCGGCGTTGCCCGGCGTCGCGCTGGAGACGCGGCGGGTGGCCTTGACCTTCTGCTGTAGCTTCGCCGCGACGAGGACGTCCTCTGGCACGTTCATCCGGCGGAACGCCTCAGCGCTGACGCCGTTCTGCTTCGCCCAGGGACCCGCGTGCTTGATGAACTTGGTCTTGATGGCGTCGACATCGATGGCGCTGAGCTGCCCGAGCTCCGAGTAGATGCGCAAACGCTCCAGGAGATCCTCCGTGCGCTCGGCGGCCGCTTCGAGCGCACTGACTTTGTCACGATCCACGAGACTGTTGGGATCCGAGACGTAGCGCAGGTACTGGCGGATCGTTTCGTCGACGTTGTCCTTGGCCATAGCACACCGAGTAGCACGAGGGGGAGCGCTCGCCTTCGCGCCGGGGGAATGGCGCTGGGCACGCGAGGAAAGGGGCGCCAGGATACGGTCGAAGCCCGCGCCGGTGGTGGAGTTCGCGCGTCTTCCTGGTCCGACGCGACGACTCGAGCGCTCGCCACCTCGGCCGGACGACGGCGCGGGGTCGGCCACCGACAACGGTTACGCTCTCCCCGCCGATGACCGACCCCGCCGAAGCCCCGATCCGCCTGCGCCGCGCCGAGGCCGTGCTGCAGCAGCGCACGTCGCGCCTCGTGCTGGTCCTCGAGCGGCCGTGGAACGACGACAACGTGCAAGCGGTCCTGCGCACGGCCGAGTCGTTCGGCATCCAGCACGTCTGGACCGTGCTGCCCGTCGAGGCGCGCAAGAAGAATACGCGCTCGGTGACGAAAGGCAGCCATCTGTGGCTGACGCAGCGTCACTTCACGACGCCCGAGGAGTGCCTCGCCGCGCTCTCTGCGGAGCGCCTGCCGATCTGGGCCACGGAGCTCGGCCCCGGCGCGACGGAGGTGCGCTCGCCCGCGGACCTCGCGCCGCTGCCGCCACGCTTTGCGCTGGTCATGGGCCGCGAGGTCGACGGCGTCAGCCCGATGCTGCTCGCCGCGGCCGAGCGCAGGCTCTTTTTGCCGATGCGCGGCTTCACGGAGTCGTTCAACCTCTCCGTCGCGACGGCGCTCGTGTTGCAGCGCTGCTTCGACGCCGATCCGAGCCTCGCTGGCGCGATGGACGACGCGGAACGCGCGGACCTGCGCATGGCCTGGTTCCACCGGTTGGCGAGCCAGAACCCGGCGCGCGAAGCCGAGTTCGCCGCGTGGGCCAAAGCGCCGCCCGACGCCGCGGCGGACGCGCGGCCCACACCGGAATCGCGCAAGCCCCGCGTGCCGCGCAAGCTCCGCAGGAAAGTCTGGCCCGAGCGCTTCGCAGGGCAGCCGCCCGCGCCGACAGCCTTGCCCGAGGCCGATGCGAGCCGTTGAGCACACGCAGGAGAACGACCCCGCGCCGCGGAGCTAGAGTCTTGCTGTCGGCCTGACAAGCGTAAGAGGTGCCTCGGGGACCCTAATCCACCCGAGCGCTGCGGATCCGGTCGGGGTGTGGTAGCTTCGCGTCGTGTCGCGCATTCGTCTCTCTTTCGGCGTGGTCGGCGTCGCGCTCGCGCCGCTGTTCGCCGGGCCTGTTGCGGTCCAGGAGCCTCAGCGCGGCGCGACGCCGGTGGCCACGCCCGATCTCGGGGCCGATCTCCGGGCCAACCTCCGGGCCGATCTCGGGCCCAATGTGTGGGCCGACGTCCATCCGATCTTGGCCGAGCACTGCTACGCGTGCCACGCGGGCGAGCAACGCAAGGGCGGGCTGTCGCTCGACTCGCGCGCCGGGGCGCTGCGCGGCGGTAAATCGGGCGCGGCAATCGTGCCCGGGGACGCCGCGGCGAGCCACCTGATCGCGCTCGTGTCGGCCGCGGACGAGGCCGAACGCATGCCACCGAAGGGGCGCGCGTTGACGAGCGCAGAGGTCGCGACGCTGCGCGCCTGGATCGACGCGGGCGTGCCCTGGGGCGAGCTCGACGCGGCCGCGACGCACGTGACGCCGCTGGCGCTGCGGCCCAGCACAGCGGAGAGCGACGCGCCGCACCTCGTCGACGCGCACATCGCGGACTACCTGCGCGCGCATGGCCTCGAGGCCGGAGCCGCGCTCGACGACGCGGGCTTCGCGCGCCGAGTGCACCTCGACGTCGTCGGACTCCTGCCCACGCACGATGCGCTACGACGGTTCTGCGCGGACGAGACGCAGAGCAAGCGCGCGGTGCTCGTCGACGCGCTCCTGGCGGATGACCAGTGTTACGCCGAGCACTGGATCAGCTTCTGGAACGACGTCCTGCGCAACGACTTCCAGGGCACGGGCTACATCGACGGCGGGCGCGCGCAGATCACCGGGTGGCTCTACGACGCGCTGGCGCGCAACATTCCGTACGACCAGTTCGTCCGCGAGCTCGTCGCGCCGACGGGCAGTGCGTCCGAGGGCTTCATCAAAGGCATCGTGTGGCGCGGCGACAACGCGGTCGTGCAGCAGGCGCCGATGCAGGCCGCGGTGAACGTCAGCCAGGTCTTCCTTGGCGTGAACCTCAAGTGCGCAGCGTGCCACGACAGTTTTGTCAACGACTGGAGCCTCGCGCGGACGTTCGCGCTGGCGAACTGCTTCAGCGAGGCGCCCTTGTCGCTCGTGCGGTGCGAGACGGACCTCGGCGTCGCGCCGAGCTCGGGCCACAGGAACCCGTAGCTCGCCGCGACGCGTGCGGAGCGCATGGCCGCGGTCGCTGGCCTCGTCACCGCGCCCGAGAACGGCTACTT
>Ga0163154_10003596_pt1 | contig 21303 bp, 20 predicted proteins | sample OliLakLV19MP9P1_FD_148649 | JGI IMG/M metagenome (GOLD analysis project Ga0163154, IMG submission 148649) | Freshwater microbial mat bacterial communities from Lake Vanda, McMurdo Dry Valleys, Antarctica - Oligotrophic Lake LV.19.MP9.P1 | ecosystem: Environmental > Aquatic > Freshwater > Lake >...
CGGCGATCCACCAGATTGCCGCCGAAATAGTAGGCCCGGAGGTTGCCGTTGTCCGTCAACTTCACCAGCGTCGTTACATCGATGAAACCGTCGCTATTGTCCCAAAACGCATCTCTCGATCGGCCGACTGAGTACTCTTCCGTCGAATACTGATTGATCTTTGCTTTGGCAAGCGATTTGAGGGTCGGCGTGGGGCCCGAGACATCAAGGAAGTCGTTCCAATAAAAGTAACCGTTATCCTGGAAGTAATAGGCGTTCACCATCACGCTGATCGTGCTGCCAAAGTACATCGCCAGCCCGCCCCCGATGAACATCTGTTCGTTCTTGTTCTCAATTTCCTTGGGTCGGTCGCCGGTCAGAGCCCCGACCGTCACGCGGTAGTTGAGGCTCAAATCCTCCGACTTGACCAACGGCCCCGAAACATTGCCGCTCAGGCGCACATAGTTGTCCTCGGAGAACGTCGTTTGAATCTGCGCAGCCGGTGTCGCGGTCGCCCGCATTGAGACAAAATTCACCGCGCCACCAAGGAAGCTGTTGTTGCCCAGAATCAGCGCGCCCGGACCTTTCAGAACCTCGATACGCTCGACATCAAACATCGGATTGCGCTTGAAGGAGGATTTGGTGACACCGTTGCGCAGGGACGATGCGGTGCGGAAACCTCGAATGTTGACGTCGTCGTTGATCGTCTGATTGCGGGTCACGCCGCTGACCCCAACGGCCAACACCTGACTCACTTCCACCGCATTCAGATCCTTGATCTGCTCCGCATTGATGATCGAAATACTCGCGGGAATATCGAGGATGTTCTTCGCGGTACGGCTTCCCACCAAGGTCTGCTGTGCCTGGTAGCCATCCTTCGTGTCCTCCTTGACAACGAACGGCGAGAGTTCAACGACGTCCGCCTCACCCGGAGCCGCCGGTCTCGCTGGTTGGACTGCCTGGGAGAAACCTGACACAGAGGCGGCTAAAAAAGCCGCACACGCCACTAACTCAAGCCGCGTAACCGCGACCGAACATTTGATGCGATTCATTGGTGTTTATGGGGTTTACCCAGAGCAACCAGCCCCCGAGTATGTATACAACCAGATACTCCCGTACATTGATGTCAATTGAAAACTTCTTCCTCGCCGAGCCTCGCATGGCTCGATGGTCGCGGCACCACCGACTCGTCTACCCGTCGAACCGAGCGGCGCCGGCGCAAGTCTCCCTCTCTCGCGGAAAAGTTTGAAGAAATTTATCGACCCACCCGATGACTCTGCAGTCAATTAACGTTTCCATTTGGAATCGCCGTGCGGCCCGGCATCACGCGAACTCCGAGCTGATGCCGACGCCCGGTCCCCCTTCACCTTCCGCCGACCTGCTGACAATCGGTGACATCCTTATTGACAGCCTGATGACTGCTTTTAATACTCACGTATACATTGATCGACTTACCCAATCGATGGGGTGGGCCGTGGTTTCCGTTTTTGCCTAAAGAACGAATCCCTCTCTTACTTTTTCCTGTAAATCTCTTTTATGCAATCTGTTCTGATAATCGGCTGTGGAAGCATCGGCGAGCGGCACTTGCGGTGTTTTCAGCGGACCGAACGGGCCCGGGTCACCGCCTGTGACGCGAGTCCCTCACTGCTGCAGACGATGGCAACAACGTACAAGGTTCCGACGACTGCGGATTGGGAGAGCGCCCTCGAGGCCGGTGCCTTCGACGCTGTGGTGATCTGCACTCCCGCTCACTTGCATGTCGCAATGGCACTCCGTGCCTTGCGCGCCGGATGTCACGTGCTGATCGAAAAGCCCTTGTCCCAGTCCCTCCAAAGTGTGGCCGAATTGCTCCGGGCGCGGGACGAAGCCGGACGAAAGGCGGTAGTCGCGTATGTCCTTCACGTCTATCCGCTCCTCTCCCAAGCACGGGACTTCATCCGGAGCGGAGCGCTCGGACCGATCCGTCACGTGACGTCGACCAGCGGCCAGCACTTCCCCGCGGGACGGCCCGCCCACGCCGTGAACTACGCGCAGACCTACTACCGCGATCGCAAGACAGGCGGCGGTGCCATCCAAGACGCGCTCACTCACACCGCCAACTGGGTTGAAAGCGTGATCGGACCGACCGACAGTCTCTACTGCGATTCCGCGCACCAAGTCCTGCCAGGTGTGACGGTCGAAGACACGGTCAATCTTTGTGCACGCCATGGTGACATCCTGGTGAACTATACAATCAACCAGTTTCAAGCTCCCAACGAGTCGACGATCCAGTTCAACGCCGCCAGCGGGAGCGTGAAAATCGAGACGCACCTGCGCCGCTGGGGAGTGCAGAAACTGGGAGAAACCGCCTGGACGTGGACCGAAATCCCTCCGGCTGAACGCGATGCTCCCTTCATCGCCCAAGCCAACCGTTTTCTCGATCTGATCGAAGGGAAGCTCGCCGATCTCTGCACCTTGGAAGCGGCCGAGCAGACGCTTCGCTTCAACCTCGCCGCCATCGCCTCCTCGGACCAGGGTGTCCGGATGCGATGCTCTGACATCACCGTTTGAACGAAGGCCGCGCCACGTTCCGGTCCCCGACTCTTCCGATCCTTGAAATCAAAGTCCCGCCGAGTCTCCCCCCCAGCCTCCCCGGTTCGCACTGAAACCAAACGCCCGGTACGACGGACCGCGAAAACGGCCACGTCCCGGCCCGGCCGCGCCGCTCCGATTTCCGCCCCCGCGATCCCGATCGATGTAAATCGGAAGCTGCTCAACCGGTATCGATTTATCGAACACGAAGGGATGCAGATCCTCGCCGGATGGCTCCCGAAAGCGGGCACCTTCGAGCTCAAATGCGAGATTGGCCGCTCCGTCTGGGAAAGCGCGCTGCACGTGAACGCATTTTACCTGCGCCTGCGCGAGATCCAGTCACCCGCCTTCCAAAAGCCCGATGATCCGGCGCTGCTCAGGCTCGCCGCCGAGCTGAGGCACGCCCCGGATGAGTTTGCCTTTGCCCTCGGAGTCTACGGAACGGTCGTGCCCAGCCTGATCCGCGCCTTGGAGACGCACGAGACCGCGACCTTTCCCAACAGCGACCAACCGAGTGTGCACGCGATCCGGCATGCGTTGCTCGATCTTCGTTCACAGCAGGAGCGCGTCCTCCCGCTGATCGCGCAGGCCGAAAGCGCCGGGCATGTCAGCGCCGCCGCGCAAAAATGGCAGGCCTACATCGCCGCCCTGCTCGCCGCCTCCGGAGGGATCAGCGGTCTGGAGCCGCGCTCCCCCGCCCCCGCGGCGGTCCCCAAGTGCCGGATTGAGTTCAGCAGTCCGCGCGAGGCCGAACGCGACGACAGATTCACCCAACGCGGCGCCGATTTCGCCGCGATGCCCCCCGAGGGGGACTATGCCGAGCACACAGTCGAAGAGTTTGAACGCTATTCCACCGAGATGCTGGCTGCCGAAACGGTCGCCGTCGTGATGCTCGGGTTCAAAGACATGCCATGGGAGTTCCAGTTCAACAGCGCCCGGCATCTCTACGACGAGGTGCGCCATTGCCTGATGGGTTACGAATGGATGCGCAATCACGGGATGGATCCATTCCAGTCGCCTCAGTACCTCCAAGTCTTCCGCTGGCGTTCCCAATTTCCACCGCTGATGCAGTACTGCATGCTCACGATGGGCAATGAGGTGCATGCGTTCCCGTACCGTCACCGCCGCGTCGAAGCCCACGAGAAATCAGGCGACGTGCTTAGCGAGCAATTTGTCCGCTATGACATTGCCGATGAGACCCAGCACGTCCGCTTCGGCAAGCGGTGGTTGCCCGAAATGATCAAGCATGTCGGAGAAACGCGCAGTCTCGAGAAGTACACCGAGGACGTGCTTGAGGTTTGGCATAGCCAATACCGGACCGGCAAGCTGACCTTGAACGTCGAGTAGTGTCCCCCCCCACTCCCTTCTCACCCATGGCCTTGGTCAGCAACCCTCAGCACATCCGCCTCGCCATGCTCGGTTCCACTCCGGGCAACGGTCATCCGTATTCCTGGAGCGCCCTCTTTAACGGCTACGATCGCGAGCGGATGACGCGGGAATGCCCTTTTGCCGGCATTCCCGTCTACCTGAACAAGGAGCCAGCCGAGACCCTCACCATCCCAGGTGCCCAGGTGACCCACATCCATTGTCAGGGCGACGGCGGTTTTACCGCAGAACATGTCGCCCAATGCTCCCGCATTCCGCACGTCGTGGAAAAGGCCACGGATGTCATCGGCCAGGTCGACGCGGTGATCATCGCCACCGACATCGGAGGCGAACACGTCGCCCGCGCCCGGCCCTTCATCGAGGCGGGACTGCCCGTCTTCATCGACAAGCCCCTGACCGACAACGAAGCGGATCTCCAGACCTTCGTGCAATGGGTCGCCGAGGGCAAGGCGTTGATGTCATCGAGCAGCATGCGCTACGCGAAGGAGTTCCTCCCGTACCGGATTTCCACGCGCGAACTCGGGGACCTGCGTTTCGCCAGCATCACCACTCCCAAGAGCTGGGAAACCTACGGTATCCATGCATTGGAGAGCATCTACCCGATCTTCGGTCCGGGTTTCCTCACAGTCCGAAACACCGGCACCGCCCAGCGAAACATTGTTCACCTCACCCACCGTCGCGGAGCCGATGCCGTCGTGGTCGCCTCGTCCGACATGTACGGCGGGTTCGGCCTGCTCCAGTTGATCGGCACGATCGGCAAGGTCCAACTGACTTCGGGCGACACGTATTTTGCCTTCAAATCGCAGCTCGAGGCGTTCATCGCCTATTTGCGCACCGGGGTGCACCCGTACCCCTTCACCGAGACTGTCGAGCTGATGAAGCTGGTCATCGGTGGCATCCGCAGCCGCGAGCAAGGCGGGCGCGAAATCGCGCTCGCCGACATCAATCCCCGCTAGTCACAACCGTCCCATTTCCTCCAAGTTTATGAAACTCCGATCCAGCCGCATACTGAAACTGCTTCGTGAAGGTCAGCTTCCGACAGTCCTCAAGGTCAATCTCTCCGATCCTCGGGTCACCGAAATCGCGGGCCTTTGCGGTGCCGATGCCGTTTGGCTCTGCACGGAGCACGTGCCCAATGACTGGATCGGGCTCGAAAACCAGGTCCGGGCCGCCCGGGTGCACAACATCGACACGCTCGTGCGGGTCGGACGGGGCAGCTACAGCGACTACATTCGCCCGTTCGAGATGGACGCCACCGGCATCATCGTGCCGCACGTCGCCAGCGAGGGCGAAGCCCGGCAGATTGTCGACTGGGTGCGTTTCCATCCGCTCGGCCGGCGCGCGCTCGACGGCGGCAACATCGACGGTCAGTTCTGCCTGGTGCCCATCGAGGACTACCTGCGCCACTCCAATCAGGAGCGAATCGTAATCCTGCAGATCGAATCCCCTGAAGCGCTCGAACAGGTCGAAAAAATCTGCGCCGTGCCCGGATTCGATGGCGTTCTCTTTGGTCCCGGCGACTTCAGCCATCGTATCGGCAAGGCTGGCCAGCTCGACGCTCCGGAGGTCGTTGCAGCCCGGAAACGCGTCGCCGCCGCCTGCAAAACGCACGGCAAGTTCGCGATGACCGCGGGCCTGATCGCGCCCTTCGAGGATCTCGTGTCCGAGGGCTACCGCGTCATTGGAATCGGAGCCGACGTGGTCGCCCTTACCCAGTACGTCAAACAACGCCTGGAGCTCGTGCATGGTCACATCGCCGCGTTGCCACCCGCGTTGAAGCCCGCGGTTCGCTCTCCCTATGTCTGATTCCTCCCCGCTTCCCCTGACCTTGGAAGGTAAGGTCGTCGTCCAGTTCGGCGGCACCGGCCTGCTCGGCCCCGCCTTGATCACGGCCCTCGGCGCCGCCGGCGCCACCGTGGTGATTGCCTCGCGCAAGCGCGACTCGCTCGACGCAATTGTCGCCAAAGAACGCTTGGCCGGCGCTGATGTGCACCCCGAGGAGGCCGATCCCCAGTCTGAACCGTCGCTGCTCGCTCTGCGCGACCGGGTGCTTGCGCAGCATGGGCGGATCGACGGCATGGTCTATAATTCGGCCGCCCGCCCGATGAAGAGCATGAACGACGACCTCGCGGCCTGGAAGGCGTCGATGGACGCCAACGCCACCGGCTTCATCGCCGCCGTTCGCACCTTCGGCAATGCCATGGCGGAAAAAAAGTCGGGCAGCATCGTCAACATCGCCTCGATGTACGGAATCGTCGGCATGAACCCGTTCCTCTACGAAGGAACGTCGATGGGAGCCGCCCCCGACTACTTCTTCCACAAGGGCGGGATGGTGAACGTCACCCGGTACCTGGCTTCCTACTACGGTGCCTCGAACGTGCGCGTCAACGTGGTTTCCCCGGGCGGCATCTACAATCCTGACAAGCCCCAGGCGGCGGCCTTCCTTGAGCGCTACGCCAAGATGACCCCGCTCGGACGCATGGCGGACGCGCGCGAAATCGGCGGACCGGTCGTCTTCCTCCTGAGCGACGCCGCGGCCTATGTCACCGGCGCCAACCTTCTGGTGGACGGTGGCTACACGGCAAAGTAGTCGGAACAGTCCGAATGCCTGGCGCGCACCTTCCTTCCTTCAGCTTCTCATGATCCCAATATCCCAAAGGCCGGCAGGCTTCGGCTCCCTCAAAAAAGACGCGGTCCTCCGCGCAACGGCTTGGTGGCCGCTCGCCGGCGGTGTCTTCGCATTGATCTGGTTCGTCGGCCTGTCGCCGGCGGCAGCGCAAACGACGGCGGCATCGACCCCGGTCAATCTCGGCTCCCGGCTCGAGTTGTTCGTCGATGGCGGTCTGATTGACCGCATGGACGGGGCGCAGCTCAAGCTCCACTCACCTATCCGGGCCGAAAAGGTCCTCACCTTCGACAAGCCCTGGGAGGGACCCACCTGCGGGTTCTTCACCGTCCTCGAGGACCAAGGGTTGTTTCGCCTTTACTATCGAGGCAGCGCCAACAACCCGCGGGGCAATGATCGCCACTCCGATGAACATCCCATGACCGTCTGCTACGCGGAGAGTCGCGATGGCGTGAATTGGGTCCGCCCGAATCTTGGTTTGGTCGAGTTTCGCGGCTCGACGGACAACAACATCATGTGGATGGGCCAGGAGGCGCTCGCCTTCTCGCCTTTCATCGACACCAATCCCGCGGCGCCGGCAGCGGAGCGCTACAAGGCGACTGCCGCGGGCATCATCCCCGGCAGGAAACAGTACGCCTTGATCGGCTTCACCTCACCGGACGGTCTCCGTTGGACGAAACTGGGTGACCGGTCAATCATCCCCGACGAGGAGAGCAACGCGTTTGATTCCCAAAACATCACGTTTTGGGATCCGAACCGGACAAAATATGTCACGTTCTACCGAGCCCAAAAGGCCGGCGTCCGTTGGACCAAATTCGCCGCGTCGACGAATTTCTCCCAATGGCCAGCCGATTCGATCACGTGGTTCGATTACGGTCGGGCCCCGATGGAGCAGCTGTACACCAGCGCCGCCAAACCTTACCCGCGTGCACCGCATCTCTATATCGGGTTTCCAAATCGGTACCACCCGCACCGCAGCCTGCCCGATCAAGGCATCAATGCAGGTATCAACGATGCCGTCTTCATGTCCAGCCGCGATGGCATCCACTGGGACCGCCGCTTCCTCGAGGCTTTCCTCCGTCCGGGCCGCGACCCACTTAACTGGACAGACCGCAACAACTACATTGCAGCCGGTCTCGTTCAGACCGCCCAGGACGAGTTATCCCTCTATTTCAGCCAGAACTATCGCCACGGCACGGCCCACCTGCGCAGGGGCGTTCTCCGGCTCGATGGTATGGTATCGCTTCACGCTGGTTACGAGGGCGGCGAGATGGTCACTAAGCCTTTCATCTATCAGGGCGATACGCTCGTCCTGAACTTTGAAACATCCGGCGCCGGGTCCGTCCGCCTCGAACTCCAGGATACGCACGGCAATCCCATTCCTGGATACGAGCTGGAGACGTTCGCTCCGCTTTGGGGCGATCAGATTGAGCACCCGGTCGCCTGGTCGGCCAATCCGCGCTGGGGCACAGGCCTGCGGAAACTCGAAGGCACGCCCCTGAGGCTGCGGATCGTGCTCCGCGACGCCGATGTTTACTCGTGGCAGTTCCGGACCGCGCCTCCCGTGGGCAAGCCCTGACGGTCCTTGCTCCAACCCGCCCTGCGGGTCCTGCCGGTGGGTGCGTCAACCGGCGTCCGTTCCTCCGCTCCCTTTCCCCATCCATCGCGCTCCGACGACATCTCATGAAACCTTGGTACTCACTCGAAGGAAAAAACATCTGGGTGACCGGCGGCGCTGGTTATCTCGGCTCCGCCATTACCACCGAACTCGACCAGCAATGCGCGAACGTGGTCTGCTTTGACCTCGCGGGCCGGGCCGAGGCGTATGTCCGAGATCACGGCCTGACGCGCACGGTGCCGTGTACGCTCGACGTCAACGATCCCGCGAATCTACCTGCGGAGCTCGAGGCGCTCGTCACAAAACACGGTCTGCCCGACGGCGTCGTCCATCTGGCCACCGCCTCCTCGCGCGGAAAAACGCTGGAGCAACTCCTGCCGGAGGAGTTCCAGGCCACTTTCGACACCGCTCTGACCCCGACGTTCGTCCTTTGCCGATGGCTGGCGGAGCGGATGAAGCTTCGCGGGCACGGCAGCATCGTCCTCTTCGCGAGCATGTACGGCATGGTCGCCCCCGATCCCCGCATCTACCACCCGCCGATGGTGACCAACCCGATCGACTACGGTGCGGCCAAGGCCGCCTTGCTCCAGATGTCGCGCTATCTTGCGGTTCATTACGGGCCGACCGGTGTCCGCTTTAATTGTGTGACTCCGGGACCCTTTCCCAACCCCTCAGTCCAGTCCGGTTATCCGGACTTTATCAAGGACCTCGAAAAGAAGACCTCCCTGCGCCGGATCGGCATCAACCGCGAAATCGTCGGTCCGACGCTCTTCCTGCTGACCGACAGCGCGTCGTACGTCACCGGCCACAGCTTGGTCGTTGATGGCGGCTGGACGGCGTGGTGAACTCAACGATCGTCCTTCGAACAGGGTCGCGAGGCGAGGAACGCTGCTCCAATCACCGATTCGAGAGATCACGGGTACACGCCGGAGCGTCCGTCGGATCCACCAGACCCTCATGACACCGCGCGAAAAACTCCTGACCGTCGACAACCCTCCCCTCATGCAACGATCCCTCGGACGCAGTGGACTGAAAGTCAGCCGCCTGGGCTTGGGGTGCGCCACCTTCGGTCGTGAAATCGACGAAGAACGTGCGTTTGCCTTGATGGATTATGCGCTCGACCACGGCATAACACTTTTCGACACCGCCGAGGCCTACGGCGGTGGGCAGGCCAAGGCTTACCGTCGCGAGAAACTCGGAGTCGACGACTCACGCGAGGTCTCCGACGAAATGCACTCTTCGGAAAAAATCGTTGGACGCTGGCTTCGTGACCGCGGTGCGCGCGACCGGATCACGCTTGTCACCAAGGTCACGACCCACTTCACCCGTGAGCACGTGCGTGAAGCCCTGGAGGCAAGCCTTCAGCGGCTCCAAACCGGCTGGGTGGACCTCTATCTCTACCACCGTCACGATCCTTCCGTGACCGCCGCGGATGCGAACGCCGCCATGGACGCGGTGATCGAGGCCGGCCTCGCCCGAGCCGCCGGTTGCAGCAACTACTCGGCCGCGCAACTGCAGGCTGCCCTCGAGTCCGGCCGCCACGGCCGAAGGTCACGATTCGAGGCCGTCGAGTTCGGATACAATCTGATCCAGTCCCAAAGCGAGCTCTTCTCCCTGGCCGAACGCGAAGAGCTCGGGATCCTCGCCTACAGCCCGCTCGCGGCGGGCTTTCTCAGCGGGAAATACGTCCCGGACCGCGGTGCCGTGCCCAAGGGCACGCGATTCGACGTCATTCCGGGACATGCCGACGTTTATTTCAGCGAGCGCAGTTTTCGCCGCGTGACCTTGCTCCACGAGATGGCCGCCCGCATTGGGCTGCCTCCTTTGCAGTTGGCGATGGCGTGGGTTCTGGACCACCCCTTGGTCACGACCGTCCTCGTGGGCGCCCGCACGGAGGCACATCTGACCAACGCCCTGGACGCTGCGAAGGTCCGTTTTGACCCGGAGTGGCGTCAGGAAATCGCCGGCTGGGATGCAGCGGACCCTGCCTGATCGGGAGGACGACGCGCAGTCGGCGCCGGGGGACGAACTGCGAACAACAACGCAAGAGAGGATCGCGGTATCCGCGACGCGCAACCGGTGCCGACGGCGCGTCGCCCTCCCATCGGAGGCGGGACCCATCGGTCCCGTCGCGGCCTCGGCGAGGCCACCTACAGGAGAATTTTTTCTCCTCCAATTCGCTGTGTTGACACGGATGCGCGTAGGACGGACGAGCCTCGAGGAAAGACGGTCATCTTGTCCAATCGTTGAGGACACCGCACTTCGATCAAGCGAACGATTGCAGGCGTTCCGGCACCGGTTCAGCCTGCACTATGCGTCAATTTCATGCCACAGCTTGGATCATCGGTCTGACCGCCGCGGGAACCCTCGCCAACGCAGAAACCAACGAAGTCTTCGAAAATCACTGCGCGGCCTGCCACGGACTTGATGGGCGGGCACGGACTCCGCAGGGAAAAAAGCTCAAGACCCGCGATTTGAAGGAGAGCCGGCTGACCGACGAGGAGCTGCTGCGTCGGATCCGCGAAGGCTCCAAAACGCCCGCAGGTGCAGTCCTGATGCCTCCATTCGCTGAAATCCTCAATCACCAGGAGATCCAGTCCGCCGCGCAAACAGCCAAGGCATTCCGGCCCCCCGCTCCCTGACTGGATCACTTGACGCAAATCCCTGACGAACTTGGGCTAGCTTCGGTGAAGGGCTGAGGATGCATCGCGACTTCGGCCGCGTCGTTTCTTGGCAGTTCGAGAAAGGGGACGGCTCCAGCGTGCCAAAGATGTCCTGGCGGGTGACACCTTTGGCGACAGCGGCTAGCGGCAGGACGGGGTCAGCCCCGCTCGCTGCCGCCTTACCCCTCGCGGAAGTGCCCGCTGGAGGGCGACGCGATGTCGGTGCCGGTTCGATTCCGCTAAGACCAACCGGCGGATTCATTCTCGAACGTACCACTCACGCCGGAGGCAACCACGTGATCACGAAGTAAACAAGCCGGCATAAGACGACGGCCACAGACAACCGCGGAAATGCGGATACCATCCAAGTGAGTAGCAGACTATGGAGAATGAGCGGAATCGTATATGGACCCTGATGAGAGAGTGTCGAATTTGGCTCAGCAAAACCGACGCGCTTATATTCGTCGCCGAGCGTCGTTGGTACCGAACGCTCATCCACCGCAATTGCACCCGCAAAATGTCATTTGATCAGACGATTGCCGGTAGGTTCATAGAATTTCTGATACAGGATCCAAGGCGCGACGACCATCAGGAAGGCACCAGCGGCGACCGCCCACGAGCGCCACATTAGCCAGTCACCCAATAGCTGCTTGGGTGATCCACCTTCAATCAACCGGGCGGCAAACAGGCCGGGAATCTGATTATCCGCGGGAAGATTTCTGGCGAATCGGTCCGCAGCGGCATCCGCAAATCTGATCGCAGGAGGAGAAAACAGCATCAACAAGTAACCCATTCCAATCGCCGAGAAGTCCCAGGTTGTTGCACACCGCGAGCATCCGACGGGGTTTGGCGCCTGGTGCGAGCGGGCCGTCCGCATTTGCCGCACGCGCCACCCCGGACAGCATCGATTCCAGAGAAGGGAGCGAAAGGGCGATGCCGGTCCCCTGAAGAAAGCGCCGCCTCTAAATCGGACGACGGGTAGAGACGTACGGAGCTCGGGAAAACGTACGTGCGGGGTCGGGCGTCATCGTGCGGCGCAGCGTAACCCGCGCTCGCCCTGTCAATGACGCGATCGACTCTTCCTTGACCCGCGATCAGAATGTCAAACGGGCGAGACATTTGCACAACTTCCCGCGAAATGAAAAGTGGTCTGAGCAGTCCCAACAGCCTACGTGAGGTCGGAGAATCGAAAGGATCCATCGTGGTTGACCACCGCTGTAATCTTAGCTTACTTTAAATCCATGATTACGACAGTAACCGGAAAAAACCTTGTCAGCGTCCCGGTAAAGATTGCACGGTCTCTGGGCATCGAGCCTGGCACCCGCTTGGAGTGGGAGCAAACGGCCGACCCGTCAGTCATGAGCGTGCGAATCCATCCCACACGAGGAGCCCTCGCCCGCCAACTTCAGGGCATTCTCGCAGCTCACGTTTCTTCACGGAAAGACCTCATTGCCGAACTCGATTCAGAACGCGCAAAAGAGGACTCGGAGCGGGGTGAGCAGCTCAAATGACCATCACCCACGTTTTCGATTCATCCGCATTCCTCGCTCACGCATTGGGAGAGCCTGGCGGAGACCAAGTCACAGCATTATGGGCCGATGTCAAAAACACGGTCGGAATTTCCGCGCTGTGCATTGTTGAGATTAAAACGCGCCTCCGGGAAACAATCAGCGACGTAGCGGAGCAGCGAAAGATCTACTCCATGTACCGCAGCTTGGTGACGGTGTTGTCGGTCACGGAGGAAATAGCGGAGGAAGCCGAAGCGCTGCGCGCTCGCACAAGAGGCAGAGTACCGCTTGCGGACGCTCTGGTTGCAGCGACCGCAAAGATTCACGGCGCGATTCTCGTTCATCGCGACGAGCACATTTTCGCCATCGCCCACAACGACGTGGCCCAGCTCCATCTGCCGCCGAAGAGAAAAGCCTAACAGGTGGAGGGTTGTCCTTTTGGCAGGTTCTCCAAATCTGAGACTTGTCGCGGCCCACGTACTTCCGGTTTCAGCATCACGGACGCTTCGCTGAAGGACCCGGAGACGATGGACGTCGGATCCTCCATTCCGACGGGAATCTCAATCCCGAAAAATCGCCACGGTTTTCCGGACAAGAACACCGTGCGCAGCCCACAATCCCAAACCCCTAAGCCTCTCGACCTGCAGGCATGGCCTGGGACACGCGCGTGGGTCCGAGTGTCCCTCCTGATCGGATGACGATCTCACGCGGCCAATCGGTAGAATGAAAAAGCCGGCCTATTCGGCCGGCGAGAATTTCTCGAACGCACTACGAAGGACTTTTTACCAGTCGGACTTGATCTTGGCGCCGTCCTCCCTCGGTCCAATTTGGGGCGACGAAGAGAGCGCCGAGAACAACGTCCCGGCGTTCTCCTGGTCGTTGGAGTTTTGGATTAGGGATCGAAGGTGGACCTAGTTGAGCAAGTAGATCTCGAGGAGAACCTCGCCGGAATCCGTGGCGGTGCCGCCGCTGATGAGTGCCGTGTATGCGCCCGGTTCGAGAGTCGCGGTGAGAGCGGCGTCGCGGCTACCGACAGCGAGGGCAAAGGCACCCACTTGGGTGAACTGCTGAGGAAGGGTCGGGTCGAAATTCGGACCCGATCCGAAATCATCGTTGGTGGCGATCATGGTTGCGCCGCTCCAGAGTTGAATCTTCGGATTATTCAACGGGGAGGGCACGTTAAACTGTGCGAGCCCAGGACCGATGGCGCGGACCATGACACGGCGCGGGGCGGACCCACCCACAACGAAGCCGGTGATAGCCGAGCCGTTGGCAACCAGCGTCGTGCGAGTGGAAGCGTTGATGAGCGGCGCCGCGGAGGCGACCGGCACCAGAGTGAAGGTGCCCGCCTGCGTGCTGGCATTGCCATACGTTGCCACAAACGCGCCGGCGGTGGCGCTACTGAAAGTCAGGGCCACACTGACCGAGGGTACTGAGCCGTTCGCCGGCTCGGTCACCCGGCCCGTGTTGGCACCGGTCTTCGCATAGGTAAACGGCACGGGGTCGGTCAGTGTGCCGTTTGGATTGAGGGTGTAATCGAGCCCATTCGAAGCGAACAGCGAGCTGATTGGGCCAGCACCGTTGGCACCGCCGGTAGCCGCGGTAATCGTGCCGTTGAAAATCACGCTGGTGAAGCTCGCGGGGGCAAAGTCCGTGGTCTGGGCATGCGCGACAGCGGCGAACAGCCCGCTGAAAAGGAGAAGAGACTTGAGAGATTTCATGAGAATTCTATTTCGATATTTGGAAAGGGAAAGAAAAGGCTGCGCCTACCGAAGGGCTCCGTTGAGACCATTGGGGAAGAAACCGCCGCTGGATGCATTTTGCGCGAGATACACAATGTTGAGCACCTGCCGAGCCGTGCGGCTGTAGGCGATACTGTTGATGTCCGCTGGCACCAGATTGGCCACACCGTTGAGCGTCACGCCCTGGTCGTCGTCATCCGCACCGTCGACCGAATCCCGCAAATCGGAGATGGCCTGCGCCGCCTGCTGGGCGGTTGCACCGGCCTGATAGACCAGCGTCCGGACCACGCCGGCGTGGTAGGCTTCGACTCCGAGGATGCCGGCAGCGGCCTCAAGATAGGTTTTGTTGGTCAGCAAAGGTGCGGCTCCCTTGTAGGCGGTGACGCCCACGTCCTCGAAAATGAAGGCGCCGAGCAGAAAGTTCGTTTCGTTGGCGAACGGATCGAAACCGGCACCCAGCCCCGCTGCCTGGGCGGCGGCGGCAAAACTCTCCCGCAGATTGATCGCGGGCCGCGCGACGGGGGTCGCGCCCGCTCCGGTGATCGCGGTGCGGAGAAAAGCGACATGCGCGCGTTCGTCGACGGCGATCTCGGATGCATATTGGCGCATCGCGGCCGTCGAGAAATTAACCGTCGGTCCGGATTTCACGGTCGTTGTCCCCGCGGTGCCGGCACCCGTGACGCCGATGCCGAAGGATTCGATGCCGCGACCGTCGACCGCGTAGCTGTAGTATTCCGCTTCGAGGTATTCGAGGTTCAGCGCAAAATTGAGGACCGCGAGATCCGTGTCGGAAGTCGCGGCCGATTTGCCGAAACCCGCAACGGCGCGATTTTGGAACAGGCCGAGCGATCCGAGACCGATCACGCCGAGACCGAATTTTTTGAGAACGGAACGACGAGTTTGACTCGGCATCTGATTGGGTTGGAAGGAATATCCAACGGAGGACAATGATGACATAGTACAGGAGGAGGACTGCGATTATTGTGCTGACAGAATTTCGTGCGGCGACCGTTCGCGGGCCCACCCCACGAAGAGGGAGCTTCTAGTCACCAATCTACGGGCAAAGTATCGCGCGAGATATGGGGTATTGACCCGAATTCCGCAGTTGTAACTCATACCCCCTTGGCAGAAGTGGACATATTTTCTTCACCTGATGGGTGAAGAAAAGGTGCTCCAGAAGCAGGCCTGATCTCAGTCATGCCCGCACCGCGCAACGGGCTCGGTCAAGAGGCTCAAGAGGGTCAGGTCATACCTTTAAACCCGACTTCCCAGCCCTCACGAGCCCATCCTGCTTGCTGACATAGGTGGGTGACCCCATTCCCAAATTTTCGGTGAATCAGGCATTCGCGACGTCCGTTTCCGTCTTCATCCGCAACGCCAGCATCGTCTTCCATAACGACGAGACGCGTGTATCTCACCTATACTTACGACCGACCTCTTCCGTCAGCTCCCTCAAGTGAGCATCCCAGCTTCGCTCCCGGGTAATGCTGGTCGATAGACTGGTTGTTCCGATCGCTCTCCAGGAGGTGGACTTGAGTCGGTCAGAACCTAACGTCTTTTGGCGTTTCTCCCGCAGCCCACCTCACCGCAGGCTAGATCCTTTTTCAATGTATTGAACTCTGAGCTTCTGGGAAAAGTGAACATCTTGAGTCCATAGCGTTGCGGAGTGCTTCTGTGCAATTGTGTAAATGATGGAGTCGGCCAAGGCCAGTTTCTCCTCATTTCCAACGGCGGCCGCTTCGATGGCCAGATCGGCATCAAGATCCACGACCTGCCCTTGCTGCATTGCGGCTATGGCAACAAAAGCATCATCTTCTCCCTTTTCGCGCAGGATCACCTTGAACACTTCGTAAATACATACGGACGGAACAATGAGCAATTCATTGTCTTCGATCGCTTGAGCGAAGAAATCTGCGGTGGGCTCGCCCGCGAAATAAGCAAGCCACGCCGATGAGTCCACGACGTTCATGCACGATCACCGTCACGGACAAAAGATGTGTCGATTCCCTTGAGGTAGCCTCGTAACGCGCGGACATTGCGGATCGGAATGACCTCGATTCGATTTCGAAATGAAAGCATGCGGGCCTTCTCACCGCTGCGCAGGCCCATTGCCTCGCGAATCTTCTGCGGTATAACGATTTGAAACTTAGGTGAAATGGTTACCGTTTCCATGAGTATTACGACATGTCGATCGATCGCTGGTTGCAAGTTTTCAATTTTCGCCCCTGCCGTCCGGTCATGGACGGAGAGGGTGACGCGCAGGCCGCGCGGATGGATGAAGGAGCGATGACGGCGCTTGCTTCCGCCATTGCGGAAGCCTGCGCGTTCGAGGTCGGCGATCAATTCCCGGAGTTTCTCGGGCACGACAGGATCAAAACGATACTGCCTGTAGGCGCATGCGATTTATCCTGCGAAACAGCTGCAACCCCTCCCGGCACGAACCCTGAAGATGCAGTTTCCTACCAATAGGCAGCGAAGGGGCCGATCGGTCCCGCTTCCGTTGTAGGCGGTCTCGTTGAGGCCGCGACGGGACCGACGGGTCCCGCCTCCGAACTCGATTTGTCATCGTGATGTCAATCCCCGCGGCCTCAGTCCCGCATTCGCGGGACCGCCGACAACGGCAGAGAGCCGTCTCAGTCTGGCGGACGACGTCCCTCCACGCGCTCCACGCGGGCATCGCGGGGTATTAGCGCATGCGTTCGGCTCTAGTTGGCAGCGAACTAACCAGTCTCCGCTACAGGGCGGCGTTGTTTCTTCGCGGCGCGCGCCTAGGCTCGCGAGCGTTCAACCGCCCTTATGAAACGTCGTCTTTTCGGAAGCGGTCAGCATGGCGCGCGGTCAGCGTTGCCCGACTCGATCCATTCATCCGCAGTCTCACGCCGGACTTTCCTGCAAAGCCTGGGAACGACGGCGGTATCCGCCGCCACCCTCGGCACCCAAGGTGTCGCCCAGGGGCTCGCTGATGCCCGCGCGGAGTCAGTTCAAGGTCCTGGAGCGGTCCGGATGAGGCTGACGATCAATGGCGAGCTCCGCGAGCTGGCCTTGGAGCCGCGCACGACGTTGCTCGAAGCCCTGCGCCTGCACGCGGGAGTCACCGGGCCCAAGGAGTCGTGTGATCGGGCCTCGTGCGGCGCCTGCTCGGTTCTCCTCGGTGACAAAGCCATCTATGCGTGCTCGCTGCTCGCCATCGAGGCCCAGGGTGCGGAGATCACCACCGTCGAAGGCCTTTCGCGGACAGGCGAACTCACGCGCCTTCAGCAGGCCTTCGTCGACAAGGACGGGCTGCAATGCGGTTTTTGTACGCCCGGGATGATCATCACTTTGGCGGCGCTGCTCCGGCGGACGCCTCATCCCACCGAAGCCGGCATCCGCGCCGCGATCGCCGGCAATCTCTGCCGTTGCGGTTCCCATCCGCGGATTGTCGCCGCGGCACTCGACGCCACCGGCGGTCGGGTCACCGAGTCCCTCCACGTTTTGCAAGTCCACGACCATGGCCTGGCCTAAAGAAACCAAGTACCTCGGCAAGGCGACGCCTCGCCTCGAAGGCCCTGTCAAAGTGTCGGGCCGCGCCCGCTACACCGCCGATGTTGCTCCACCGGGCATGCTCTTTGGCGCCATCCTGCGCTCCACGCTTCCCGCCGCCCGCATCAAGTCGGTCGACTTGTCCCGCGCGCTCGCCGCTCCCGGTATCAAGGCGGGCGTGACGGCAAAACCGACACCGTTTCTCGCCCGTTACTACGGCGACGAAATCGCCGCCCTTGCCGGCACGAGTCGCAACGCCGTCCTCGACGCCCTGCGTCTGATCACGGTCGACGCCGAGCCGCTGCCGTTTGTGGTCGATGAGCTCGAGGCGGTCCGCAGCGACGCACCGCGGGTCGTGGCGGATCGGGCAAACCTCGGCGAAGGCGCCGAGAAGGTCACCGGGGAGGTCGACGCCGCCTTCGCCAACGCGGCTGCGGTGGTCGAGGGCACCTATCGGACGCAGGTTGAGCTGCACCATCCGATGGAAACACACGGGCACGTGGTGCAATGGGACGAGGACAATGAGATGACCGCATGGTCCTCCACGCAAGGGGTGTTCGGGGTGCGCGATGCCTTCTCCAAGCAACTGGGAATTCCGCAAAGCAAGGTCCGGGTGCTCTGCGAGCACATGGGTGGAGGGTTCGGCTCCAAATTCAGTCCGGGTGCCGAGGGTGTGCTCGGAGCGCGACTGGCGCGTGCGGCCCGGGCTCCGGTGCGCTTGGTCCTGACCCGCTTCGAGGAGTCGCTCGCCGTCGGCAACCGGCCTTCGTCAGTGCAAAAAATCAAGCTCGGTGCAGACGCCAGCGGCAAACTCACGGCCTTTCAGTTGGAGTCAATTGGCACCCCTGGCCACAGCACGGGAGTCTCCAATGCGGGCGGCAGCGGCGGAGCGGCTTTTCCTGCCCCGTACATCTACCGGCCGGCGGCCACCCGGGTGAAGCAAGGCAGTGTGGCGATCAATGCCGGAGCTTCCTGTGCAATGCGCGCGCCCGGGCACCCGGTGGCGTCCTTCGGCATGGAGAGCATCCTCGACGATCTCGCGGCCAAACTCGGCATTGACCCCGTGGCGATCCGATTGATGAACGACCCATCGGAACTGCGACGACGCGAGTACGAACTCGGCGCCGAGCGGTTCGGCTGGGCAAAAAAGTTCCGCGCCCCGGGCACTTCCCCTGGACCGGTCAAGGTCGGGGTCGGATGCGCCGGTGCCGCTTGGATGAGCGGCGGCCGCGGGACTCAGGCGGAGATCCAGGTCAACAACGACGGTACGCTCGAAGTGCGCGTCGGCACCCAGGACCTCGGCACCGGTTCAAGGACCGTGGTCCAGGTGGTGGCTGCGGAAATACTGGGGATCGAACGGGAGCTCATTTCCGTGCGGATCGGCGACACCCGCTTTCCTCCTTCAGGTGCCAGCGGCGGCAGCACCACGACCGCCTCGGTTTCGCCGGCGGTGCTCGATACCTGCGAAAACGTGCTCGCCGAGCTGCGCACCGTGAGCGGGATTGAAGATCCTCGCGGGAATCGTTGGAAAGACGCCTGCAAGCGAATCGGTGCCGCGCCCTTGGTCGTGCGCGGCAAGTGGCGCGAAGGGCTCTCCACCGGCGGCGCCTGCGGCGTGCAATTTGCCGAAGTGGAAGTCGATACCGAAACGGGTTTCATCAAACTCCGAAATATCCTCGCCGTTCAGGACTGCGGGACCGTGGTCAACCGCCTGACCTGCGAAAGCCAGATCAACGGCGGCGTGATCATGGGAATCGGCTACGCTCTCTACGAGGAGCGACTGATGGATCCACGCACCGGCGTCATGCTCAACCCCAACTTCGAGACCTACAAACTCCCGGGTTTCGCGGACATTCCGCCGATCGACATCCTGCTCCTCGACATGCCCGAGCGTGGCGTGATCGGCGTCGGTGAGCCCTGCACCATTCCCACCGCGTCGGCGATCGCCAACGCGATCGCGAATGCCCTCGGCATCCGCGTGGCGAGTCTCCCGATCACTCCGGACAAGGTTCTTGCCGCCCTCGGAAAAGTGCCCGGAGGCGAACCCAGAGCTCTCACTTCCGCCCGACAAAACGAGGCGTTCACTCAACTCGCCGCCCTGCCCACCTTGGCTCCCGTCCTGAGCACCGCCGGAGGATCTCACACATGAACGCCTTTGCTTATGTGACCGCCCGCAGCGCGGAAAGCGCCATGGAATCGGTTCGCGAGAACGGTCGCTACCTCGCCGGTGGGATTGATCTGCTGGGGCAAATCAAGGAAGGGCTCACCGAGCCGGCCCGCTTGGTGAACATCAAGGAGCTGCCCGAAACAGGCGAAATCCTCCCCGGCAAAGCTGGCTGGAGGATCGGCGCCAATGTCACCCTCGACACGCTCACCCGCCATCCCGAACTTCGACAGCGATTTCCGGCACTCGCCCAGGCCGCGGACGACGTGGGGTCCCCGCAGATGCGCGTGGTCGCCACCGTGGGAGGCAATCTCGCCCAGCACTCGCGTTGCTGGTACTACCGCCACCGGGATGTTCAGTGCCTGAAGCGCGGGGGGTCCCAGTGTTTCGCGCGCGGGGGCATGAACAAATATCACAGTCTCTTCACCGGCTGCCGCTGCCTCAGCCCCTGTGTCTCCAATCTGGCCGTCGCGCTTGCCGCCCTCGACGCGCGGGTGGTCGTTCGTCGGGCGAAAAAAACCGATACCCTGACCCTCGCCGAGCTCTTCTCCGCCGCGTGGTCCAATGCCAAGGTTCACCACTCCCTGGCTCCGTCGGACCTCATCCTCCACATCGAACTGCCGGTCCAGCCGGCAGTCGGCAGTGTCTACCAACAACTCAGCGAACGCAGTGCGTTCGACTGGGCGCTGGTGAGCTGCGCCGTCTCTGGTCGGCTGGATAAGGGCCGCCTGCGCAATGTCCGGATGGTCCTCGGCGCGATCGCCCCCACACCGTGGGAGGTCAAGGCCGCCAACACCTCCCTCGAAGGGGCGGAACCCACCGACGCCCAGTTCGAAAAGGCGGCCGAACGGCTCCTGCGGGAAGCGGTTCCCCAGGAACATAACGGTTACAAAATACCGCAGGCCAGGGCGCTTGTCCGCCGCAGTTTGACCCGCCTGGTCCTCTCCCTCCAGGGAACAGCCTGAAACCGCCGCCCGGTGCAGGCGTGCCAGAGAGGGTGACTCCCTCATTCACTCCGAGATTGACCCGAGAGGGTCGATCGGAACCCAGTTAAGGGGCAGTCAGCCGCCCAAGCCTGGCAATCGCCGGGTTTGATTCACTTCGCGTCACCCCGATGAACCCTTCCGCCTACTCCTCCCACCGCAACCTGCCTCCCCTCGCCGGAATTGCCAGCTTCGACGAGGCTCTCCAGCCCGGACTTTCCATCGAAACGTGTGTCGCCCGGCTCAAGCGGCATCATTGGGCCTTCAGGCGCCTGCACGGCATCTTCATCCGCCGTCTGACCGCGGAACCGCTCTACGAGCTGAAGATGGCCTTCAGTCTGCACGCCCATTACTGCGCGGAGCATGCCGCTGCCTGGCGCACCCGCATCGGCGAAATGCGGGAGCCTCCTCTCGGTCTCGACGTGGTGCCGGACGAAGCCCTGGACGTCTTTTTCGACGAAGTGCTCGCCGCGCCGTCGACCGAAGCGCTGCTCGTCGGCCTCTATGATCAGGCGCTGCCCGCCCTCGCCGAGGCCCTGCG
>Ga0163154_10003597_pt1 | contig 21293 bp, 19 predicted proteins | sample OliLakLV19MP9P1_FD_148649 | JGI IMG/M metagenome (GOLD analysis project Ga0163154, IMG submission 148649) | Freshwater microbial mat bacterial communities from Lake Vanda, McMurdo Dry Valleys, Antarctica - Oligotrophic Lake LV.19.MP9.P1 | ecosystem: Environmental > Aquatic > Freshwater > Lake >...
GGCGGGGATGCGGCGGCGGGCGGCGCGGCAGCGGCTTCCTTCTTGGGCGCCTTCTGTTCCTGCTTCACGGCGGCGGGCGCCAGCACCATCAGCATGGTATTGCCTTCCATGCTCGGCGACTGCTCCACCACTGCGACATCGTTCAGCTCTGCCGCGATTTTTTCCAGGCGCACATAGCCGATATTGGCATGGGTGATTTCACGACCGCGAAAGCGGATGCGAACACGCACCTTCATGCCGTCGGTGATCCACTTGCGCGCATCGCGCACTTTGAACGACAAATGATGATCGTCGGTCTTGGGACTCAGCCGAATCTCCTTGACCTCGATCACCTTCTGCTGTTTGCGCGCCTTGCGATCCTTGCGCGCCTGCTCGTATTGGAATTTGCCGTAGTCCATGATGCGGCACACGGGTGGATCGGCGTTAGGAGAGACCTCGACCAGATCGAGACCACGCGACTCTGCCAGCTCCAGTGCCCGTCCGATGGTGATCACGCCCATATTTTCATTGGTGTCGGTGATCACACGGACTTCACGGGAGCGAATCTGATTATTGATGCGGTAGGTTTCTTGCGAGCTAATCGGGATACCCTCTCAGCATGGGGACGAATGATTGAAGATGAATTTTAACATAATTGTGGCGCGTGGGCAAGCGCGCATCGGAAGACTCAACGCATACGCGGATCGAAGATATCGCGCAGACTGTCGCCGATAAAATTGGAGGCGATCACCAGCGTCGCCATCGCCATACCGGGGAACAGCCACGTCCATGACTGGTCGAAGTAGTCGATGCCGACCGCGATCATCCGCCCCCATTCGGGCGAGGTGGGATCGGCACCCAGACCGAGGAAGCTGAGACCCGCGAAGGTCAGGATCGCGTTGCCAATATCCAGCGTGGTCAGCACGAGGGTGGGCGCCAGGCAGTTGGGCATCACCGTGCGCGTCAGGATGTAGAATCCGGACGCGCCCATACAGCGCGTCGCTTCCACATATTCGTTGCGTTTCACTTTGAGGACGAGTCCGCGCACCAGCCGTGCATACGAGGGCCACCACACGATTACCAGCGCGATGATCGCATTGCGGATGTCGGCACCGAGGGCAGCTGTGATCGCCATCGCCAGGATGATCGTCGGGAATGCCATGAATAATTCGGTGATCCGCATCAGCAGCTCGTCCCACACCCCGCCGACGAACCCGGCGATCGCGCCGACGATCGTCCCGATGGTGGCGCCAACCGCGATCACCAGGAAGCCAGCCGGGATGGTGATGCGTCCGCCGTACAGCACGCGACTGAAAATATCCCGTCCCAGCTCGTCCGTCCCCCACAGATACGCACCCGGCGGTTGCAGACGGGCGCTCACATTCTGGGCGAGCGGCTGATACGGCGCGATCTGCGGCGCAAAAAACGCGCCCAGCAGCCACACGATCACGATCGACACACCCACCAGCATCAGCGGGTGGCGCCGCAGCAGACGGAAAAACTGCCCCTGCCGTTTACGCTGCGCGGATACGGGGGTCAAGGAAATAATAGAGGATGTCGACAATCAGGTTCACCACTACGTAAATAACCCCGATCAACAGGCTGACGCCCATAATCGCGGGGAAGTCCTGCGAAGTCGATGCACGAAACATGTAGCGTCCGATACCGGGCCAGGCAAAGATCGACTCGGTCAGCACCGCCCCGGACAACAAAGTGCCGTAGGACAAGCCGATGACCGTGACGATCGGGATCAAGGCATTCGACAAGCCGTGCTTCAGCACGATCACCCGTTCGCGCAGCCCTTTGGCACGCGCGGTGCGCATATAGTCGGCGCTCAGTACGTCGAGCATCGAGGCGCGGGTGATCCGGCTGATCAGGCCGGTGATGTACAGCGCCAGCACCATGCTCGGCATGATGATGCGCGATACCGCGTCACCGAGCGTATTCCACTGCCCCGATACGAGGCTGTCCAAGATCAACATTCCGGTGAAAAATGGCGGTTCAGGGGTACGCGCGCCTAATCGTCCCGGTCCGGCGACCCACCCCAACTGCGCGTGAAAGACGGTCAGCCCGATCAGCGCCAGCACAAACACGGGCACGCTCACCCCGATCAGTCCCAGGATGCGGACGAGATAGTCGATCGGACGATTGTGCCATACAGCCGAGATGATGCCAAAGGCGATCCCCATCGCCACACCGAGGACAGTGGCAACGGTCGCCAGCTCGATGGTCGCTGGCAAAAAGCGGGCGATGTCCTCCGCGATCGGTTGGCGTGTCTTGATCGACCGACCCAGATTGCCATGCAGCAGATTGTTCAGATAGGTAAAATACTGCTCGATCGGCGGCTTGTCCAAGCCCCATTCGGCGCGAAATGCCGCGACCAGTTCCGCATTGTTCAGCTGACTTTGCGGCAGATTGGCGTTGATCGGATCGGCGGGAATGGCATTGGCGATTAGGAAAGACACCAGCGTGATCCCGATCAGCAGTGGGATCGTCACCAGCACCCGTCGGAAGATGAACAGATAAATCGGCATTGCGGTTGTCCATCAAAAGTTGAGTCAGTGGTCGAAAGTTGCTGCGCGGACGCATCGTTATGCGTCCCTGCGAGCGCGCCATGTTGTTGCACGGACGCATCGTTATGCGTCCGTGCGAGCGCAGCCTGTAGGGACGCATCATAATACGTCCGGGGCTGGATGATTTACTCGGCGCGGTTCAGCAGCGCCAGATTGATCAGCCACTGCGGATGCCAGGCATAACCCTGCAGATCGGCGCGGAAAGCCGTCTGCACATTGGGCTGCAAAAATGCCGCCCAGGGACCGGACTCGCGCAGCGCATCCTGAACCTGCTCGAACAGCGCGACGCGCGTCTCTGGATCGGACTCGATCGCCGCCTGATCGCGCAGCGCCACGATCGCCGGATCCGCGTTTTCATCCGTCCAATTGGCGCGTTCGCCGCCGACCTTGCCGCCGGGGAGGAACGACAGCACGTCGATCGGGTCTAAAAAGTCAGGACCCCAGAACCAGTAACCAAAGCCCTGCAAGCCATTACGATATTCTTCCAGGCTCACCTGAATTTCAGCGGGGTTCAGCGTCACATTGATGCCAATTTCCGCCAGGTCCGCCTGAATCTTCTGGGCGTTGGTGTCCATGTTCACGCCCTGGAAGGTCAGGATCGGATAACTCAGGGTGATGTCGAAGCCGTCGGCATAGCCCGCCTCGGTCAACAGCTGGCGCGCCACGTCGAGATCGCGCACGAACGCCATGTCCTCGCCATACGCACTGAGCTGCCCGATCGCCAGCGGCGACGCGGGCGTGATCCCACCCCACAGCGCCTTGTAGCCGGGATAGTCGAGCGCATAGCGGATCGCGCGCTGCACCAGCGGGTCGGAGACCGCGCCGCCCAGCTCTGGATCGTTGTTCATCAGCAGGAAATGCACGATATTGCCGGGCGTGGTAGCGATCGAGACATCGGCATTGTCGCCCATCGTCGCTATTTGATCCGAGGTCATATCGAGCGCGATGTCGATCTCGCCCGATTCGAGCGCGACTTTTTGCGTCGCCGCTTCAGGGATATTCAGGATGATGATGCGATCGAAATAGGGCGCCTCGCCCCAGTAATTGGCATTACGCACCAGCACTGTCTCGACCTGCGGCTCCCAGCTCTCCAGCACGTAGGGACCCGATCCAGCCGAGGTGTCGTTCAGCGACGCTTCGGCGGTGTCGGTGGTCGCGGCATCCTCAGCCGCCGATCCGCCTGCATCAGTCACCTGGGTATCGTTGCTGATCGAAAACGGATTCGCAGCCAGATTCGCCAGGAACGCCGGGGCGACCGCTGTCAGGGTGATAGTCACGGTGTCGGCATCGTCGGCGGTCACGCTGACGATATTGGCGGCGAGGAACGAGGGCGTCCCCTGCACATTCTTGAGACGGTTGAGCTAGAAGACCACATCGTCGGCGGTGACCGCATCGCCGTTGGCAAAGGTCGCCATCGCGTTCAGGTTGAAGGTATAGACCAGCCCATCATCCGAGATCGTCCAATCGGTGGCGAGCAGCGGCACGATCGCGCTGGCATCGGCATCGGGGAAGGTCACCAGTGTTTCGTAGGTCACGCGATTGATGATTCCCGTTGTCTGCGTGTAGCCATAAGCGGGGTCGAGCGAGTCGGTACTCTCGGTGTGACCGACCACCAGCACGAGCTCATCCTGTGCGATGACTGCACCCGCGCTCACCAGTGTGAGCAAAAGAGCGATTCCCAACCAAAAACGACGCATAATCCCTCCTGAAACCAGTTATACTTTTCAAAGTTACGAAACTTCATTTGATATTGTAACAAAGAGTGAGAGCCGCGCCACATGGATTACGCACAACGAATTGCCCAGTTTCAACAGACACTTGGCACATCCGCCGATGTCGCCTTTCTGCCCATCCACACCGACCTCGAATACCTGATGGGCGTCCCCCGTGACATTCCCAATTTTGGCGTGACGCTGCACCCCGGCGCGTGGATCGAAGGCGCGTGGGTCAGCCCCAATCACGCCCCGGTGCTGCTGCTGCCGCGCATGTCGGCGGAGTTTGGCGGGTTGAACAGTCTGCCCGACGTTGAGATTCGCGTATTGGGGGACTGGGACGACCCCGCTATCCTGGTGTCGGATGTGCTGCGCGGCTTCAATTTGCCCGCCTCGCCGCGCATCGCCCTCAGCGATCGCGCCCATGCAGAGACCATCATCCAGCTGCAACGCCTGTTCCCCGACGCGGGATTCGTGTCTGCCACCGACATACTGCGCGCGCAGCGCACGATCAAATCAGAAGCGGAGATCGCGGTCATGCGCCGCGCGGGTGAGATCACCGAGGCAGCCTTTGCGGACGTACTGGCGCAGTTGAAGATCGGCATGTCGGAGATCGATCTGATCGACGAAGTGGATCATCAGCTTCATAAGCACGGCGCATTGGGTCCGTCGTTCACCACCTCGCTCTACAATTCGGGACCGAACCATCCGCTCAAATTCGGGGATCGCCTGGGCACCTGGCATCGCATCCTGACGGCGCCGGTCTCGATCCTGTTCGATTTTGGCGGCATACACGACGGGTTTTGCTATGATTTTGGGCGCACCGTGTCGTTTGGCGAACCGGACGCGCAGTTCCGTGAGGTCTACGATCTGGTCATGCGGGCGCAAGCCGCCGGGATCGCCGCACTGAAAGCGGATCAGGTCACCTGTGCAGACGTGGACGCTGCCGCCCGTCGTGTCATCGAGGAGGCGGGCTATGGAGAGGCATTCCGCCATCGTCTGGGACATGGCATCGGCATGGATGTACACGAACCGCCCTTCCTGACGCGCGGCAGTGATACGATCGTGCGCGAAGGGATGCTGTTTACGGTCGAGCCGAGCATCACCCTGCACGACCGCTTTTCGGCGCGCGTGGAAGATGTGATCGTCGTGCGTCCTGACGGCGGCGAGCCGCTCACACGCGGATTCCAGATGCTGTACGTGGTGGAGTAGGTGCGATCGCTGTGTCATTGCGTTGACCCGGAGGCAGCGGCTCTCTTTCTCTTTTCTCTTCTCCGGCGTGCCTCCTGTTCAATCGTAACGACACAGCCCTCACCCTAAATCCCTCTCCCACAAGAGGAGAGGGACTTGCTACTGCGTTTCTCCCCTTCTCCCCTTGTGGGAGAAGGGGTCGGGGGATGAGGGATACCTGCGTAGTTACGTTCAATCTTTGCTTCCGTTACTTTCCTGGTGGACTACTAACAGCATGGCGACCTTCCAGCTTTACGATTTGCGTGTGACGGTGATCGCCATCGAGGGGCGCTCGGTGTGCGGGCTGCGTGTCGGTGATTATTTCGAGGTCACGGACAGCAGCCGTCTCCGTTTGCCGCCTGACCGACATTTTTGCATCTACGCCCTCGGCGCGGTGCTGCCGCTGCTCGCCGCCAAACAGCGCCTCCTCGATCCGGCGGACTGGATGGAACGTGACTCGCTGATCGCCTGCCCCGATCCCGACGAACGGCTGATCATGCGCGTCGAACGCATCGGCACCCGCCAATTGGAAAGTGACGACCTGACATGATCAGTATCGCCCTGCAAACCGATAAATCGCCCGCCGACTACATCGCACTGGCACAGTTGATCGATCGGTACGACTTTGACGCCGTGACGGTCTACTGCGACGCGCCGTTTCATCCCAGTTACGCGCCGCTGCTGCTGATGGCACCGCACCTCTCACGCGCCCGCTTAGGACCCGCCGCCATTCCGCCCAGTCGGGTACACCCGATCGACATCGCCGCGCAGACGGCGCTGTTGTCGCAGCTCGCCGCCGGGGGTGTCTACATCGGTCTGGCGCGTGGGGCATGGCTCACCGATCACGGCATCCCGGAAACATCGATTCAGGCGCTGCATGAAGCCGTCGAGGTGGTGCAGTATTTATTGTCGGGCGCATCGGGCGGGTATCAGGGACAGGTCTATCGACTGGCGCCGCATGTGCGCGCGCCTTATCCGCTGCCGTCGGCGCCGATCCCGATCCTGATCGGCTCGTGGGGGCGCAGGCTGTGCGCCCTGGCGGGTCGGATCGCGGATGAGGTCAAGGTCGGCGGCTCCGCCAACCCGGACATGATCCCGGTCATCCGGGGGTATATCGCCGAGGGGGGCACTCGCACCGTCGGCATCGTCATGGGGGCGGTCACGGTCGTCGATGAGGATCGCGCGCTGGCGCGGGCAGCCGCGCGGCGCGCGGTCGCGCTCTATCTGCCCGTCGTCGCACCGCTCGATCCGACCGTGCAGATCGATCCTGAGCTGATCGCCCGGCTGCAACACCTGGTGCAGTCCGACGACCGCGAGGGCGCGGCGCGTCTGATCTCCGATGACCTGCTCGATCGCTTCGCCTTTGCGGGGGATGCACGCGATCTCATCCGTCAGGCTGAAGCGTTGTATGCGGCCGGCGCGACACGAATCGAGTTTGGCACGCCACACGGCTTGCCCTCGGCGCGCGGGATTCACCTGATCGGTCAGCAGGTGATCCCGGCGCTCAGATCAGGACGAACGGTGTGATCCGCGCTCACAGCACCTCGACATTTTCCTCGGTGCGTTCGTCCTGCACGTTGCCGCCGCGCGTGGTGGCGGCGGGTTCCAGCAGCAGGATATGAGTCTCTTCCGGCGCGACCGGGCAATGTTCGACGCCGTGCGGCACGATCAGAAATTCGCCTGGTGCAATCCACACGTCGCCGTCGCGCAGCTTCATGCACAGGCGTCCGTGCAGCACCATAAATAATTCGTCTTCCTGCTCGTGATGGTGCCAGATATATTCCCCTTGCAGCTTGACCAGCTTGACGCTCATGTCGTTGACCTGACCGATGAGCTTTTGACTCCACAGATCACTGAACAGCGCCAGTTTTTCGGACAGGTTCACTTTTTGCAGCATGATACTCCTCACTGTGCGATTGAATATGGACAGCCTGATTTTATTCCTTCAGCATTCCGCCAGATTGACCGAGATATTGACCGCCAGCCCGCCCTCACTGGTCTCTTTATACTTGTCGCTCATATCCTGGGCGGTCTGCCACATGGTGCGGATCACGCCATCGAGAGACACCTTTGCCAGATGCGGGATGCTCTCCAGCGCCAGATTGGCGGCGGTGATCGCCTTCATCGCGCCCATCGCGTTGCGCTCGATGCAGGGAATCTGCACCAGCCCGCCGATCGGGTCACAGGTCAAGCCCAGATGATGCTCCATGCTGATCTCGGCAGCCATGAGCGCCTGCTGCACCGTGCCGCCCAGTCCCTCGGTGAGCGCAGCAGCCGCCATCGACGATGAGACACCGATCTCCGCCTGACAGCCGCCCATCGCTGCCGAAATGGTGGCGCCCTTCTTGAACAGGCTGCCGATCTCGCCCGCCGCCAACAGGAAACGGCGCACGGCATCGGGTTCGGCATGATGAAAGCAGACGAAATACATCAGCACCGCCGGGATCACCCCCGCCGCGCCGTTGGTCGGGGCGGTGACGACGCGCCCAAAGGCGGCATTTTCCTCGTTGACCGCCAGCGCAAACACGCTCACCCATTTGACTACATCGGGAAAGCTGGCGCGCGACTCGCGGATGCGCTCGATCCAGGCGTCGTGCGAGTCGTAGACCGCATCGCCGATCAGCCGCGCATGAATGGCGCTCGCCCGTCGGGTGACATTCAGACCGCCGGGCAGCACGCCGTCGGTGTGACAGCCGCGATACATGCAGTCCAGCATCGCCGCCCACAGGTGATCCAGCCCCGCCGTGATCTCGGCATCGGTGCGCCAGGTGCGTTCGTTTTCCCAGACCATCTCCCACAGCGCTTGATCGGCGGAGGCGCAGTGCATCAGCACGTCGTCCGCCTGCTGGCATGGGTAAGGCAGCCGGATTGCATCGGCGGGGTTGCGCTCGCCTTCCTGCACGACGAAGCCGCCGCCGACCGAGTAATAGACAGCGTCGGCAGTCGCGCCGTCCGCGAACTGCGCGTCGAAGCGAATGCCGTTGGGATGAAAGGGGAGTGTCTCGTTGAAATGAAACACAATCGCCTGAGACGGATCGAATGGGAGCGGCAGCCCACCGCCCAGCGGCAGCATCCGCGAGTCACGGATGGCGGCGATGCGCGCGTCCAGCAGGCGGGTGTCGAACGTCGTCGGCTCTTCCCCGCTCAAGCCCATCATGACGGCGATATCGGTGCCGTGCCCACGCCCGGTCTTGGCGAGCGATCCGTAGAGGTGGACGGTGACGGCACGTACATCCCCGACGCGATCGCCGGGGGCGTATTCGCGTAAGAAGCGCTGTGCCGCGCGCCAGGGTCCCATCGTGTGCGAGCTGGAGGGACCCACGCCGATCTTGAGCATGTCGAATACCGAAATGGCGGTCATAAGCGCATTATCCTCATCAAAACTGTTTGCGCTCATTATACGACCAACCCCACTACGTCACTACTCAGCCCTCACCCCCTGCCCCCTCTCCCTTCCCTTTGTCCTTTATTTCTGGCGAACTGTGCGTGTTCATCCGCCCGCCATTGCGCCGATGATGCGAAAGGGCTGTGTCCCCGACGCCACATCGACGGGCACCGCTGCGTCCGCTGGTTCGTGGGAAATGTCATCGCCACAGGCAAAAAAGCGGATGAAGGCTCGGCGTTCCTTGGTAACTGCGCTGCGAATGGTGCCACGCAGCATCGGATAAGCCGACTCCAGCGCGTCCAGGATCGCACGCTGGCTCACCGGCTCTCCAACCGCCAGCTCAACGGGACCGGTCACACGCGCCAGCGCGCGGAGATGTGTGGGCAGTGTCACCAGGATCATGGCAGGATTTGCACCTCGACTGACAGGACAGGAGGTAAGTCATGGACAATGGGCAGCCAATGATCACCCGAATCGGCGGAAACGTAGACCTGACCCCCGCTGGTGCCAAAATAGATACCGCACGAGTCCAGCGAGTCCACTGCCAGCGCGTTGCGCAGCACATTCACATAGCAATTGCTTTGCGGCAGTCCGTGAGTCAGCGCCTCCCAGTCGTTCCCTCCTGATCGGCTGCGATACACGCGCAGCTTGCCGTCAGGCGGAAAATGATGCGAGTCACTGGCGATCGGCACGACATAAATCGTATCCGGCTCATGCGCATGAACCGCGATCGGAAAGCCAAAATCGCTGGGTAGATTGCCGCTGACCTCATACCAGGAGTCGCCCGCGTTGTCCGATCGCATCACATCCCAGTGCTTTTGCATGAAGAGGATGTCTGGACGCGAGGGGTGCATGGCGATGCTGTGTACACAATGTCCGACCTCGGCGCTGGCATCCGGCAGTTCGTCCCCCGATTGCAGCCCTTGATTGACAGGACGCCAGGTGGTGCCGCCGTCGTCGGTGCGAAAGGCTCCTGCGGCAGAGATGGCGACGAAGATGCGGTTGGGATCATCGGGACTCAGGACGATGGTGTGCAGGCACATGCCGCCAGCGCCGGGCTGCCAGAGATCGCTCTTTACGTTGCGCAAGCCGGACAATTCACGCCAGCTTCTGCCGCCATCCGCCGAATGAAACAAGGCTGCATCCTCGACCCCTGCATACACGGAATCCGGGTCGGTCGGCGAGGGTTCAAAATGCCAGACGCGCGTAAATTCCCAGGGATGCTGCGAGCCATCGTACCATTGATGGGTGCCGGGCACGCCGTCGTAAGTGAAGTCGTTGCTGACGGCTTCCCAGGTTTTTCCGGCGTCGTCGGAACGTTGTATCACCTGACCGAACCAGCCGCCGGATTGTGACACATACAGACGGCTGGGGTCGCTGGGCGTCCCGGTGATGTGATAGATCTCCCAGCCCGGAAAGTGAGGACCCTCGACCGTCCAGTCTTTGCGCTGTTCGTCCGAACGCAGCACAAAAGCACCTTTGCGCGTACCTACCAGAACACGGACTTCGCTCATCAACATCTCCCTTGAGATGCACATCAGGCTCGACTGAATGATAGAACGTTTGTTCATTTCAGTCAAGCAGGATTTGGCACGCCAGCTCCCCACGAACCCATCGATAGGATGCAGTGAACCATATCGATGTTGTTTTGAGTTGGTTTTCTCTCCTTCTCCGTCAGGGAGAAGGGGGCAAGGGGTTGAGGGGCTAATCGTTACAAAAAATATTGAACAGCAGGGCGCGAAGAATAGTACTCATCCACAAAAAAAGACGGGCGCGGATGACCGCGCCCGCGGGTTGCAACTAGATCGACTCTTCGTCGTCGGTGATCTCGCGCACGATCTCGATGCGCGCCTTGACCAACAGCGCGCCGATCGCTGCCAAGCCCGCCCACAAGGGCAGGAACACCAGCATCGCGCCGCCCGCGACTGCGCCGATCGTCAGCGGCACCTCCAGCAGCGTGCGTCCCTCGGCATCACGGATGATCACACGACGGACACTGCCCTCCTGGATCAGGGCTTTGACGCGCTCGACCAACTGATTGCCGGTAATTTCCAATTCCTCGTTGAGCGTGCGGTTCTTAGGCACTTCGACCTCCACCGATACGATTTCGTTCTTCGATTTTTCTTCTGCCATGATAGGTTGTCCCTTTTCTGATACGCCGGAGACAGGTCAATCCTGATCTCGTTTTCTATAGCATACTATACGCACGAAACCGGGCTCCGTTGCAAGCGACGGATGACGCACTGTAAACCGGGCGTTTTTGCCGTTGCGCCTCATCCGATCAGGTGATCATGGCTCATCCGATCAGGTGATCATGGCTCATCCGATCAGGCGATCACGGCTCAGGCGATCAGGCGATCACGGCTCAGGCAGGAACCAATCCTGGTTGCCAATAGAGGCTGTCGCGCGCTTTTGGGTGTGCGGCTATAATCGACAGGAATTCGATCGCGTGAGGAAGGGTTCAATCGCATGATCCGCACCCGTTTGCTATCGCTCGTGCTGTTCCTGCTGGCGGCTGCTGTGCTGATGATCCCGCTCGTGGATGTCAGCGCGGAATTTGGCACTGGCTGGACAGTGCAGTATTACAACAACACCGATCTCAGCGGCGGCGCGGTGGTGTCAGAGGCGCTCGCCGGGGGCATCAACTTCAACTTTGGGGGTTCCAGCCCGCGCCCTGGTATCGTCAATGACGACAACTTCTCGGCGCGCTATTCGTCGGTACAGTTGTTCAATGCCGGGACGTATGATTTCATCGTCTCGTCGGACGACGGCGTGCGTGTCTTCATCGACGGACTGGTCGTCCTGGATCGCTTTGTACCGCGTGTGCTGACCACTGACCGTTTTCAGTACACGCTGACGGCGGGCACCCACTCGCTGGTCGTGGAATATTTCGACAGCATCGACCAGGCGGCGATTCAATTCCAGTGGTTCCAGATCAGCGGCGGCCTCACCCCCGGCACGCCCGGCACCCCTGGCGTGGGCGGTGGCATTTTCACGACCGCCATCCCGCAAACAGCGGTCTATTCCGGTCCCACCGCCAGTGTGCAGGGCGCGCGTGGTCTGGCGCTGCGCACGGGTCCGTACACGGGTGCATCCTTCATCACCACGCTCTCAGGCGGCACCGGATATCCGGTGCTGGCGCGCAACCGTGATGAAGGTATTTACACCTGGTACAAGCTGCGTGTCGGCGAGCGTGAAGGCTGGGCGTCCGGGCGCTACATTCAGACCAGCGTCGATCCCAACACGCTGCCGCTGGAAGGGAGCGTCTTTGACAGCATCGACAACGCCGCCGATGTGAATGCCCGTGCCTATCCGCGCGCGGTCATGAACATGCGCGCCCGTCCGAGCGTGCGCGTCAATCAGGTAGGCAGCATCCCCTGGGGCGATGAAGCGATCCTGATCGGGCGCACCGTCCAGGCGGGAACGAATCGCTGGCTGCAGGTGCGCTACAACGGCGTGGTGGGCTGGATCGATGCGCGCTATGTCACGGTCGCTGGTGAGGTGTTCCAGGTGCCCATCCGCTAACACCGCAACACCGCGCTGCACAGAATGATGCCTGAAATTGCGTCTTCCTCTCCCCCCGCCGCGCTTGCCGAGGGGGGAGGGAGGCGCTGCGAGCGCTGGCTGAGTAGCTGCGTTCGCGTGCAGCATTATTTGAATTGTTCTTCGTGTTTCCATGATAAAAATAAAGAAAAACAGCGAGGTGCCCTGATGATTCCCGTAAACCTGAAACATCTGATCGACCAGTTGTCGGCGGACGAGATCGATCAATTACGCGAATATCTGCGCATCCGCGATGAACAGTCGCGCCTGCGCGCCGGCACGATGAACATCGATGAATTTATGCGTGGTCTCGCGCTGATGCGCGAGGGGCTGACCGATGAAGAATTAGCGGAGATGGTACGCGCGATAAACGGGAAAGACATTCCAACGATCGCTCAAACCGAGTGAGCGTGTATGTTTTGGACTCGAATGTCATCTCGGATATGCTGCTGCCGCGCCCCATTGCCGCCGTGCTGCAACAACTCACGGAACATCGTCAGGATACGCTGTGCTTATGCGCGCCCATAGAATACGAAGTACGGCGCGGCAATTACAAGGTCAACGCGACTGCGAAACTGCGCAACTTCGAGCAATTGATCAAACCGCAGCTTTAATTGGTGGAGTTAGAAGACGAGGACTGGGAGCGCGCCGCCCATCTGTGGGCGGATGCCGCCAATCGCGGGCGGGCGCTGTCCGATGTCGATCTGCTGGTCGCGGTGGTCGCGCTGCGCCTCGGCGCGGTGGTCGTCAGCGCCGACGACGATTTCGACACGCTGCCCGTACAGCGCGAAAACTGGCGTTTCCCGCCCTCCGCCTGACCTACTCCCCCCGCACCCGATTCTTGAAATACCCATGTATGAAGCGGTACAGCTCCAGCGTCGTCTCCGGGCGCTGCTGATTCCTGTCCAGCTTGCGGGCGGCGTTGCTGTCCTGCAACAGCTTGATGTCGGCTTTGTCGGTGATCACCAGCGCCAGCTCCGGGATGCGCTGCAGGTCGATCGCCAGGTCTTTGACCAGCGTGCGCCGCTCGTACAGCGAGATCGACTCCCACAGACTCTCCAGCTCGCTGCGAATCGCGGCGGCATTGAGCGTGATCATTTCGCCCTCGTTGAACGCCCGTAACGCCGTCTTGAACAGGCGGTTGATCTGCTGCACCTCGCGCATCAGCGCGGGCGCGGCGCGATCTGCCAGCGGGTGAGTCGAGAGGATGCGCTCGGTGCGCGCGCTCAGGCGGCGCCCGCGTCCAAAGTAGCCTGCCATGACGCGCAGCACGTCGAACACAGTCTCGGCATTGACCCCGCCGTCGAGCAACCCCTGAATATTCTCGTCGGTCTCGCGCGGACGAATGCGACGGTGCCGTTCGCTGAGTGCCACCAGCACTCGCCCCACGTCCAGCACGGCATTGGCGATCGCGCGCCGTTCGGTGTCGGTCAGGTTGCCATTGAGACTGTCCAGATCGCCGAGCAGCGAGGGCACACTGGGCAGATTGCCACGATCGACGTAGGTCAGCCCGGTGTCGTAGAGGAATTTGGCGGTCGTGCGCAGCGAGTAGGCGTAATCCGCCAGTTCTTCGCCGCCCATCAGCCGCCGCAGTGCAAAGGTCGCCTCCAGCGCCGCGCCGACCTGATCGCCCAGCTCCATCTTGAAACGCCCGATCGCTTTGGGCGCAAAGGTATCCCCGCACAGGCGGACATAACGGCGCAGCATATCCAGCGCGGTCGCCTTCATATCGTCTTTCCAGTCGAGCGCGCGATGCAGCCGGATCAGCGGATCGAGCGCCGCCTCGCCGCGCCGCACCGCCGCCGCCGGGATCAAGCCCGTGACGCGGTTGATGTAGCCCTCGTCGCGCTTGCGGATGTGATAATCGAGCAGCTCGACGATCAGGTCGAGCTGGATCGCCTCCAGGATCAGACGGTTGCTGAACACCAGCCGCGTCAGCTCTGCCGCCACTTCATCGAGACCGGGCGACCACTCGTGCTGTTCCAGCGCGCCGAAATACGCCATCGCCAGCGGCAGCGGCTTGACCCCCCCCGCGCTCAACGCGCGCAGCGCCGGGGCGATCTGGTCGAGCGGCAGGGCGGTATCGTGGAAGAGCGCGCGCAGCATCGCCGCGAACTGAAGCTGTTTGTCCGGGGGGTAGATCAAGCGTCCCTGACGGATGATCTCCAGAGCCAGTTCTTCGTAACGGACGCGGATCAGCAGGATTTTCAACAGGTGATGCGACGCGCCCGCGCCGAGCCGCTGGATGGTCGCGTCGTCACCGATGGCGCGAATCACCCAGTTGAATGTCCCTTCCTGATCACCGAGCGGCGCTGTCGCCGCCCGTGCCAGCAGCGTCAGCGCCGGGGCGTCGATCAGATCGCGCCGCTCTGCCAGCAGCGCCGCCTCGGTGAGGCGGGTGATCATCAGCGGACGCCATTCCTCGCCAAACTCGGTGGCGATCTGCGCCAGCAAGCCCAGCGGCGGCGTGGTGCGATCCTCGTTGTTGAGGTAGCCCGCCAGCCGGGTCAGGCTCTCTGGCAGCCGTGTCAGCAGCGGCTTGAGCGTGATGAAGCGGCGCCAGCGATCGCCGGGGAGCGCGCTGGCACCCAGGGCAAAGATGTTGGCGGCGAGCGCATCGCTCTGCGCCACCAGCGGCAGCGCTGCCTCGATCAGACGCGGGATGATCCCCGACACCTCGATATTCCACTGATTCTTGCGCACATGGCGCAGAAACGCATTCAGCGTCTCGACCTGTCCTTTTTTCGCCAGTTGTTCGGCGTAGGCGAGCGTGGCGCGCTGCGTCATCTCGACCCAGTACATGCCGCTGAACCCGAACGGGTTGGAGAGCCAGCGCGCCAGCACACGGTACACGCGGTCGGCTTTGCCATTTTGCAGCCCGTCGTCCATCTGCTGGAGAATGACGCGCTCCAGATTGGGCTTGCCGCGCACCACCACCGACAGCAGATCGGTCTGCTCGATCTCCTCCAGCACCAGCGCGAACGCCAGCAGGTGACGCACGTAGCCCGCGCTGGTCTCTTCGTCGAGGGTAGGGTCTTCCGCCAGGATACGCGCGACTTCCGCCGCCTCGATCGGCTGATTGTTGGCGATGGCGCCGTCCACGACCATACGCCGGGCGGCATAGGTCAGCGCCTCTGACAGCGACTCGCCGCGCTTCAGCCGCCATCCCGCGATCGGGGTGAGCGTGGTCGTCTGCTCGATCACCAGATCGGTATCGAGGCGGAGCTGGCTCTTGATGTAGCGGCTGTACTCGTCGGGCGTCCGTTTGCCCTCGACGGTGCCCTTTTCCCAGTCGTAGAGGACGGCATTCTGCGGCAGCGGCTCGTCGGTGTAGAAGCGCACCTGGGCATCGACGCGCGTTGAAGGCAGGGTGTGGGTGGCAAAGGTCACGCCAAAGCGGGCGGGCGGGGGCAGCAGCGCCAGCAAGCCCTCGATGAAGCTGACTCGCGCCGTCAGCACATTGGGCGCGCCGCGCACGATGATCTGCACGCCCTGGATCAGCGCGGTCAGCAGCGCCTCGACATTTTCCATGCGATCGCGGGTGGCGGTCAGCAGCGCCAGCAGCGACTTTTCCTGTGCGTCGCGGTCGGGGGGAGACGGGTTGATCGACAGCAGGCGCACCGTATTGCCGACCTGCTCGTAGGTGGGCATCTGCGCGTCGATCAGCGTCATCAGCCCGGTCAGATTGCCGCCCAGACCGCGCAGCGAGTCCGGCGTCATCAGGATGACGTGGCGCATCGACTGCCCTTTGCTGCCGATCTGCGCCTGTGCCAGCAGGAAAGGCAGCGACTTGCCGCGCACCAGCGCCCACGATCCGGTCGGCACGCCGGGCATCGGCGGGATGCGCGAGGCGTTGAGCGCCTCGTCCACCTGTTCCGGGGTGACGCCCGCCGACGACGCCAGCAGGCGCAGCTCGCCTTGCGGCTTGCCCTGGTAAAAGAGCTGTCCGTAGTAGAAATGCTCCAGCGTAAAGCCGGAAGCCTGTGAAGTAAGTTCTCTCAGCATGAGGTTACGCGCACGGGCAAGATCGTCTTTCCGCAGTCCGACACAGGATGGACGCGCACGCGCGCATCCACTTGATCATAGCAACTGCTCCTAATGATAGCGAATTTCGCGCCGCTTGCCGAATATGTGCGCGTCCGCCACAGGGCAACCGCTTCAAAACTGAGAGATGAGATGGAGCAGAAAATCGTTGTCCATCGCCGCGTGGAAATCCATCTGCATCCCGGCAATTGCCTGGCTGTCGCCGCAGGCAAACCAGTCTTCCAAATCCTGTTTGAGCTTCCCCCGGTTGTCTTTCACCTGCAGCAGGTAGTCCGCTTTCTCGTTGCGGGCAGTTGCTCGTTCACCGCACCTGTCCGCGTTTTCGCTCCACTATCCTCCTTCCTGCATTTTGAAGCGATTACCCTGTCAAGTTGAAGCTTTGGCGGTGACTTCAAACACACGGTTTGATCCTCCCACACCGCGCCAAGCGCCAACCCAACCCGATAGGGGCAGCACGTTGACCGCCGCGCCAGTATCCAGCAGCCCATTCACCTCGACCGAACGACCACCAAGCGACAAGACCATAGACAAGCGCGGCATCAAACCCGTCGGCAGGTTATTTGCCGCGACATATGGGAAACGTGCCACTACTGACCCTCTTTCTTTGCAGCTTCGAGGAATTCCAAGAGAACCTGGGCAGCAGCTTCGTTACCGTAGGGCGTGAGGATTTCATAGGTCGCGCCGGGCATCAGCAGCGTGTCTTCTTCGACCGCCAATTCTGTGACCAGGACCTGCATGGCGCGCAGCTTGTCCACGCGGTTGAGCTTCCGCAGCTCATGGATAAGATTTTCTGACAGCACAGGGTCAACCTCTACACTATTCCTGACCCCAGTAAACATATTTTACCGCAGGCTTTGCATATTCATCATTTTGAAGCGATCACCCTGGCGTCCGCCACGTCACCCCGCTACGCGCGCGCCGCGTTCAGCGCCAGCAGCGCCGCCAGCAGCGCCCCCTCGTCCTCCAGCAGCGACGGTTCCCAGCCATAGGCGGCGCACACCGCCCGATCCAAATCCGCGTGCAGCCCATCCAGGCGCGGCGCAAACGCGACCGCCGCCGCCTTGATTCCTTTTTCCGTCCCGCCATGCAGCGCAGCGCGCGCGTTGTACAGGTTCGTCAGGGTGCGATCGCGCGAGTCGAGCGCGTCGGCGTGCAGCCACGCATGACGTTCGGCGTCGAGTGCGCGGGCTGCGTCGGCAACGGCGATCACGCGCGGATCGGCGGCGTCCTCGCTGCCCGGCGCGAATGGGAAAGGAAAGGTCTCGAACGTCGTCGTCGGCGTGTAGCGCGGATCGTTGCCCTTGCCAAGCGATGTCCCCATGCGCAGCGACCACACTTGATGAATCCGGGAGTGCAGCACGCCGAAAAAGTAGTCGTCGTCGCGGGCAAAGACGATCAGCGCGTGATCGGGCACGGTTTCATTGGTCAACCAGGCGAAAATGCGGTGTTTTGATGTGTGCGGCGTAACGATAAAACGTGACAGTGCGGTGATCGCGGTGCGCATTGAAGGGCGCGCTTCAGCATGAATCCACCAGCGATTACGATAAGCGGCGCGAGCATTCTGGTCGGGCTTCACGTGTTCGCGCACGTAGGCGAGCGGCGCTTCATAGAGCGCGGCGGTCTCCAGCGGCATACTCGTCCCAAAATCGATTAGCCACATATTACGCGATCCGCTGACCAGATCGTCGCCATTTTGCCAGCGCTTGATCACATGGCTGTTCGGGCGTCCGCTGGCATTGACGGCAGCCAGCATCGTGCGCGCCGTGTCATGATCGATGTCGAACGCGCCGCCTTTTTGATTACCGCGAAAGCCCAATGCGGTATTCTCAGCCAGCGTCTTTGCATTCGTAATATCGACAGCGAATCCGGTCAGGTCGGCGTTGATCATGCTGACCGTCTTACCATCCAGACTGCGGGTTTTCTGTGTGCCGTCGTCGAAGCCGACCATCGACACCCGCACCGCCGCGCCTTCCAGCACCCAGGGGCGGTCGGCGTGCGCCATGAAAATATCGCCGCTGTCTTTGATGCGTTCCAGCACGCCGCGATTCGCCCCACCCCGAATCGAATTTGTAGCGATCAGCCCGGCACGTTTGCTCTTGCCCGCCGCAATTTGCGCCCGCGCCCGCTCGAACCAGTAGGTGACCAGATCGGCGGTGGCGCCGATGCGTCCCGCGTACAGCCGGAACAGATCATCGACATACTTGTCTTTCAGCTCGGCACGGATACGGTTGCCGCCCAGAAACGGCGGATTGCCGATGATCACGTCCGCCGCCACCCAGTCCGGCTCGATCGGCGTCCCGGTGGTGTCGTGCGCCAGGATCGCATCCATGCGCTTGATATTCTTCTTGCTCAGGTCTTGCAGGATCGGCGGATCGACATTGAGCGGATAGCGATGCTCGTATTTCCATTGCAGATAGCCGATCCAGACCACGATCGACGCCAGCGCATGGGCGTTGGGGTTGATCTCCATGCCGAAAAGCTGACTGGGATGCACGCGCACGGTCTCGCGCGCCAGCCCCTCCCATAATTCGCTCTGGACGATCGTCTGCTCCAGATCGAGCAGCAGCCGCAGCGCGACGTAGAGGAAATTGCCGCTGCCGCACGCCGGATCCAGCACCTTGATCGTGCGCACCTGCTTCAGGATGCGCTTGCGAATCCTGTCGAGCTTGCCCGCCGCCGCGAGTCGGGCGCGGTCATCGCGCGCGCTGTCGTAAGCGGCGCGGATCGGGGTCGCTTCGGCATGCGCCGCCTGCCATGCCGCCCGCAGCGGGTCGATCAGCACCGGATCGACGATCGCGCGCACATCGTCGGCGCTGGTGTAATGCGCGCCGAGCTGACGGCGCTGGCGCTTGTCCAGCACCCGCTCGAACAGCGTGCCAAAGATCGACGGCTCGACCTGTGACCAGTCCATGCGGCTGGTGTCGGACAGGCGGCGGAACAACTGCGAGTCCATGCCGTAAATCTGCACATCCTCGTACAGACTGCCATTGAAATACTCGATCTTCGCCGCGCCGAAAAAGTCGCCTTTCTGCATGGCGCGGAATAGATTCAACAGCGCGCCCTCGATGTGCATCGGCTTGTTGTAGTTGCCGAGTATCTCGGTCAGCACGCCTTTTTCCTCATGCGCGCCGGGGGGCAGCAGCCGCACATCCTCCGCGAACATGCTGAAGACCAACTGCATGATGAAGCGAGCGAGCTTGTCGGGCGGGGCAGCGGCTTTGGTGCGTTCGAGGTAGTCCGCTACCTCGACAAAGGCGGACGCGGCATCGCGCGTCACTTTTTCGCTGTGCAGGTTCGGATGCAGCCGTGACGGGGCGCTGAACAAATCCTGGATCAGATGGTAGATCTCCGGGCGGGCGATGTCGGCGTGCCTGAACTGATAGACGCGCTTGTGCGTGTTGGGGAAATTGGTGTGAATCTCCCAGTTGGCGATGTCGCACACGATCAGCAGCGGTGGATTGTCGAGTCCCTCGCGGTAGCCGTTCAGTTGCAGATAGGCGGCGTGCAGGGTGGGGTATTTGTCGCGCGACTTGTATTCGATGGCGAAATGTCCGCGCAAGAACACGTCCGCCAGCCCCGCGCCGCCGTCCAGCTTGCGCACCGGGTATTCAAAGGCAAAGTCGGCGCCGCCGGTGCTGTCATAGGGAGCGGGGTGCCCGACCAGACGGCATACGTCGATGAAGTGCGACTGCGAGACGGCGCGTTCGGGTTCGTGTTTGTTCTGCCACTTCTGGATGAAGCGCTCGACGGACATCGTCGCTGTGGACATGGGCGTCTGCCTGATAGGGGGGGTGCAGGATGTGCGGTAAGTATAACACCGTTGGGGTGTGGCACGCCAAACCTGGCGTGCCACACCCGTCACCACCCGGACGCATCGTGATGCGTCAATGCTATCCGCAGGTTCCGATCGGCTCGACGAAATCTGCCGTCACCCATCCCAACACGCCGTTGCGCAGCACGCCGAACCAACCAGGAATGCGCTCGCTGGCAGTCAGCACGGTCTGGAAGGGCAGCACCTCGACCACGTTGGCGTTATTCGCCGTCGAGGGAGTCGAGCGCAGGTTGACCGGATTGGTGGTGCGCACCTGACAGTTGCTCAGGGTCAGCGATCCAGCCGCCGCATCAGCGGTGGCGGCGGGCATCGGCTGCGCGGCGGACATGCCGCTGCCGACCAGCACGACCGTACCAGAGACCGGGATCGTCCCGCACGAGTACCCTGGCGGACTGTTAGGCGAGATCGGGATGGCGAGCGGCACGCGCAGCGAGTCGGCGGCGCTCAGGAAGATCGCCGTCCCCACACCGCGTAAGCACACCACCATCGGGGCGACGAACGGCACGACCGGCGTTCCATCCGGCAGCAGACCGAACAGATCGACTGCCTGAATGACGCCCGCGTCGATCACCGAGCGCACGCCGACTTCAGCCAGCCGGGTGATCACCTGACCATTTTTCACGATGATGCGGCAGTAGACATTGCCGACGATCGTGCCCACGCGGACGTTGCCGATCCCGCCAAAGGCGCTCATCGCCAGGTCACTCTGATTCGCCAGATTGTCGCACAGGAATACCTCGACCTTGGGCTGCGGCGTCCCGTCGATCATGGGCGGGACGATCGGGGTCATCGACGGCGTAAGCGTGGCGAACAGCGTCCCGGTCGGGGAGGGCGTGGGCGATCCCGTCGCTGTAGCGGTAGCGCCGATGGGTGCCGTTGCCGTCGCGGTCGGCGTCTCGGTGAAGCTCGACGTTTCGGTGGCGGTCGCGGTCGGCGTCTCGGTGAAGCTCGACGTTTCGGTGGCGGTCGCGGTCGGCGTCTCGGTGAAGCTCGAC
>Ga0163154_10003598_pt1 | contig 21288 bp, 23 predicted proteins | sample OliLakLV19MP9P1_FD_148649 | JGI IMG/M metagenome (GOLD analysis project Ga0163154, IMG submission 148649) | Freshwater microbial mat bacterial communities from Lake Vanda, McMurdo Dry Valleys, Antarctica - Oligotrophic Lake LV.19.MP9.P1 | ecosystem: Environmental > Aquatic > Freshwater > Lake >...
ATATTTCGGTGCGCTACAAGCAAACCGTGCTTGGCGCTGCGTGGGCAATTATTCAACCGTTTTTCTCGATGGTCATCTTCAGTATCTTTTTCGGCAGTTTGGCGCAGATTTCCTCCGACGGCGTACCATATCCTGTATTTAGCTTTGCCGCTCTCCTCCCGTGGACATTCTTTGCCAATGCGCTAAGTGAATCTTCGAACAGTTTGGTCGGTAATGCAAATTTACTTAACAAAGTTTATTTCCCGCGTTTAGTGATTCCTATTGCAAGTGTACTCAGAGGAACTGTGGATTTTGTAATAGCGTTTGCAGTGCTATTGGCAATGATGTTGGTATTTGGTATCGTTCCGACGGTGGCTATCCTACTTCTGCCACTGTTTCTACTGTTAGCACTGATTACCGCGTTGGGGGCTGGTTTATGGCTGAGTGCTCTAAATGTTGAATACCGGGATATTCGTTATGCTGTACCTTTCCTTGTTCAAGCACTCCTATTTGCATCTCCAGTAGTATATTCAAGCACCTTACTTGAAGAACCTTGGCGTACCCTTTATGGTATCAACCCGATGGTCGGCGTAATCGAAGGCTTTCGTTGGGCATTGTTGGGAACGACACCTCCAGGACCTACACTGTTCATTTCGGTGTTGGCAGCGCTTGCGTTACTTGTAACTGGAACCATGTACTTTCGGCGTATGGAAAAAACGTTTGCGGATGTGGTGTAAGCATGACAGACTTAGTTGTACGTGTTAACGGAATCGGTAAGAGCTATCTTATTGGCGGTAAACAAGAACAATATAAGACGTTTCGTGAATCTATCATACGAACTCTTCAAACTCCCTTGGGCTATCGATCCAGAAAAAACAATAATACTTTTTGGGCATTAAAGGATATTTCATTTGAAGTCAAACGAGGAGAAGTACTCGGAATCATTGGTCGTAATGGTGCTGGAAAAAGCACTCTTCTGAAAATCCTTTCTCGTATTACAGAACCAACCATAGGTACGATTTATCTTAAAGGTCGCGTTGGCTCTCTTCTCGAAGTTGGTACAGGGTTTCATCCTGAGCTCACAGGGCGAGAGAATATCTATCTAAGTGCAACTATTTTGGGAATGACGCGCCTCGAAGTAACACGCAAATTCGATGAAATTGTCGCTTTTGCGGGAGTAGAACAATTCATTGACACTCCCGTAAAACGCTATTCTAGTGGAATGGGATTGAGGCTTGGCTTCGCTGTTGCTGCACACTTAGAATCAGAAATTCTGATCATAGATGAAGTGTTGGCGGTTGGCGATGCTCAGTTTCAAAAGAAGTGTTTAGGCAAAATGACAGAGGTTGCCAGTGAGGGGCGCACGGTGTTATTTGTAAGTCATAATTTAGAAGCAGTGCTTGGGTTATGTAGTCGTGCTATTTGGTTGCATGAAGGCAAAATAAACGGTGATGGACAGACTAGGTCTGTAATTGAACAATATAGCACATCCGTGTTACAAACTTCTTCATCTGTCAAGTTATTTCAACGTACTGATCGTATGGGAGGAGGGGAAGTTCGAATCACTGATTTTAGTATACGTGATGAAAATGACCTCTCGATTGACCAACCTGTTACGGGGCAACCTGTAAAATTTGTTCTTAATTATGAAAGTTTTGAAGGGGCTCCTCAAGATATCCAATGTGCATTTATTGTGACGGATTTTTTTCTGGACCCAAAGCTAGTTTTAGCTTCCAATATGACAGGAGATGATCTTACAGGTATACAGAAAACAGGAGAAATTGTTTGTTATATACCTCGTTGGCCTCTACGTCAGGGTGGCTACTACCTTAACATACGCCTGTATTCATCTGGATCAATGATCGACGGATTAAATCAAGCGGTATATGTTGAAACCACCTCAGGAGATTTCTATGGGAGTGGTGGAACCTTGTGGAACGAGAATACTGTCCTAGTTGACTTTCGTTGGACACATCAAGCAATGCAAATAAAAGAATAATTTAAGCTAACTCGACTTATATCAGGTTAACAAGTTAATTGATTTACATCTAAAGTGGTATGATACGAAAATTGTGCTTCGTATATGTGAAGGTTTGAGTATGGTGTTTGATGGAAAAACCACCCTTATTACTGGTGGTACTGGCTCTTTTGGGAAACAATTCGTAAGAACTATACTCGAACGCTATCAACCGCGCAAAGTGATCATCTTTAGCCGCGATGAGCTAAAGCAACACGAAATGTTGACTGGTGGTTTTGATGATACCCGTTTGCGCTATTTCATTGGGGATGTGCGTGACGTAGATCGCTTGCGCCGAGCGATGGAAGGCGTCGATATTGTGGTTCACGCTGCGGCATTGAAACAAGTTCCTGCGTGTGAATACAACCCAATGGAAGCGATCATGACCAACATTATGGGCGGCAAAAACGTGATTGATGCTGCACTGGATAGAGGCGTGGAGCGTGTGATCGCCTTGAGTACCGATAAAGCCGTCAACCCAGTCAACCTGTATGGTGCAACTAAACTTGCCGCCGAAAAGTTGTTCGTGCAGAGCAACGCCTATGCAGGTGCACGCAATACACGCTTTAGCTGTGTGCGTTATGGAAACGTGATTGGCAGTCGTGGGAGTGTAATTCCGTTGTTCCTTAAGCAACGCGAACAGGGTTACGTTACGGTAACTGACCGTCGCATGACACGCTTTTGGATCACGCTGGAACAAGGGATCGATTTTGTAATCCACTGCATCGAGATCATGCGTGGGGGGGAAGTATTCGTCCCCAAAATCCCCAGTATGCAGATGATGGACTTGGTTGAGGTGATTGCTCCCGGCACCGAAGTCCGCGATATTGGTATTCGCCCCGGCGAAAAACTACATGAAGTCTTGATCTCCGAAGATGAAGCGCGGCAGTCAGTCGAACTAGAATCCATGTATATCGTCCAACCTACTCAACCGTGGTGGACGGAAAGCACGATCAATGAGGGGAAACCGCTGTCAGGCGACTTCCGATATGCTAGCGACACCAATACCGATTGGCTTACGTCAGATCGTCTGCGCGAATTCATTCACGGCTTAGGGGTGACCTTGTGAGCCGCGATCAACTGGTGGTTAACGGTGGAAAACCCGTCCGTCCAACGCTGCTCCCCTATGGACGCCAACAGATTGACGAAGATGATATTGCCGCCGTCGTCGAAACCCTCCATTCGGATTGGCTGACAACGGGTCCTAAAATAGGTGAGTTTGAACAAGCATTTGCATCATTCGTGGGTGCAGAACATGCTGTTGCTGTCAGCAATGGGACAGCAGCCCTTCATGCGGCAGTTTATGCGCTCAATATTCAGCCCGGGGATGAAGTGATCGTTACACCAATGACGTTTGCCGCTAGCGCCAACGCCATTCTGTATCAAGGCGGTACCCCCGTATTCGCTGATGTCCGACCCGATACCCTCTTGATCGATCCCGAACAGGTCGCCGCGAAAATCACCGCTAAGACCAAAGCTGTAATCGCCGTCGATTACGCGGGACAACCGTGCGATTATGATGTACTGCGCGCGATTACCGAATCACACGGGATCAAGATCGTTGATGATGCCTGTCATGCGATTGGGGGGTCGTATCGCGGGCGTTCAGTTGGCACACTTGCCGACTTAAATACCTTCAGCTTGCATCCGGTCAAGCACATGACTACGGGTGAAGGCGGTGTAATCACCACCAACGACGCAGAATATGCCCGCCGGATGCGTGTGTTTCGCAATCACGGTATCACCACCGATCACCGCCAGCGGGCGCAGTCCGGTGGCTTCTTCTACGAAATGGTTGATCTCGGCTATAACTACCGCATCACCGATTTTCAGTGCGCGTTGGGGATCACACAATTGAAGAAGGTCCCGGCGTCAGTAGCCCGCCGGCAGGAGATCGCACGCCGCTACAATGAGCAGTTCTCCGCGATCAACTATGTTCACCCGCTGCACGTTTGCTCGGATGTGTCGCATAGCTACCATCTGTATATGGTGCAGTTCAATACCGAGCGGTTAGGCATGAGCCGTGCTGATATTTTTAAGGCGTTGCGGGCAGAAAATATCGGCGTGAACGTACATTATATCCCCGTGCATTTGCACCCATATTATCAAAAACGCTTTGGGACGAAACGTGGGATGCTGCCTATCGCTGAAGCGGCTTACGAACGGCTGATCACCCTGCCAATGTTCCCCGGCATGACCGATGCCGATGTCGATGATGTTGTGTTTGCTTGTCAAAAATTGTCCACCGCCAGAGGTTAACAATGATCCGTTACTGTCGTCGCTGCGTAATGCCTGATACCAAGCCCGATTTATACATCGATGAAGATGGGGTGTGCAGTGCTTGCCGAAGCTATGAAAACCGCAAAGAAATCGATTGGGCGCAGCGCACCGAGGAATTTCACACCGTTTTGGAACGCTACCGCTCGAAGGATCGCAGCAATTACGACTGTATCGTTCCAGTGAGCGGTGGAAAAGACAGCACTTTCCAGACGATTCGCATGTTAGAAGCGGGGATGAATCCGCTGTGCGTGACCTCGACCACCGATCACCTGTCGGATATTGGCAGACGAAACATCGAAAACCTGAAACACTTGGGTGTCGATTACGTTGAAGTGTCGGTGAATCCAGTGATTCGGCGGCGCATCAACCGGTTCGCGCTGACCAATGTCGGAGATATTTCGTGGCCCGAACACGTCACGATCTTCACCATTCCAGTGCGGATTGCCGTGCAGTTCAACGTCCCGCTGATCGTGTGGGGAGAGAACTCGCAGAATGAATATGGAGGACCTGCCGCCGCCGCAGATAATCATGTATTGACTCGGCGCTGGTTAGAAGAATTCGGCGGCTTGCTTGGCTTACGGGTCAGCGACTTGATCGGACAAGAGGGAATCGAACGCCATCACTTGATTCAATATCTATACCCATCTGATGAGGAATTGACGCGAGTGGGTGTGACCGGCATATTTCTCGGTCATTTCTTGCCATGGGATGGTTACGGCAATGCTTTGATCGCACAGGCACATGGTTTCGAAACACATCCGTATCTCGTTGAGGGGTCGCTTGCATCGTATGAAAACCTCGACAATGTGCAAACGGGTATTCATGATTATTTCAAATTCCTCAAGTTCGGTTTTGGACGAGCAACGGATATAGCTTGCTTACATGTGCGGCGCGGACGCTTGTCACGTGAAGATGCGATCAGTCTCGTCAAACGGCATGATGGTAAGTTTCCATGGACCTATCTTGGCGTTCCGCTTCAAGATGTGCTCAAAGAAATTGGTATGAGTGTAGATGAATTCATTCGCGTGTGTGATTGGTTCACGAATAAAAAGTTATTCCTTACCAACTCACTTGGAGAATTCCTCAAAGACGCGCAAGGTAATTTGACGAAAGTGAATGACAATAACCAATGAACTGCCTGATCGCTATCGTAGATTACGGCATGTGCAATCTGGACTCGGTCAAGCGGGCAGTGGAAGAATGCGGCGGTAGCGGCATCATCACAAGCGATCCTCACGATGTGGAAACCGCAACGCATATTATCTTGCCGGGCGTGGGTGCATTTGGCGACGCGATGAAAAATCTGCGCGATGCCAAACTTGACGTAGCAATGAGCGAACAAGTATTAGAGAAACAAATCCCATTTTTGGGTATTTGCTTGGGTATGCAGTTGATGGCAGCCACTGGAACGGAACACGGTCAGCATACTGGGTTGGGCTGGATTGATGGGGAGGTGCGCCGTTTGCGTCCCGTCAAGGACGGCGAACGCATCCCGCACATCGGCTGGAACGAAGTCCACTACCAGCAAGAATCGCCATTGTTTCGCGGTATCCCCGATGGCACAGACTTCTATTTTGTTCACAGCTATCATGTTTGCCCAACGCAGCAGGGTGAAATCACCGGATGTACTCCCTACGCCGACGGCTTTGTCTCGACTGTCCGCCGCGATTGGGTATTTGGAGTTCAGTTCCACCCCGAAAAAAGCCAGAAGATGGGTTTTCAAGTGTTGCGTAACTTTTTGGCGATCTAACCATGCTTAAAACGCGTATTATTCCGACGCTGCTGTTCAAAGATGTGGGCTTAGTCAAAGGCATCGCGTTTGACTCGTGGCGGCGCGTGGGAAGTGCTATGCAAGCCGTCAAGGTGTATAATTTACGAGGCGTCGATGAACTGGTGTTCCTTGACATCACCGCCACTCGTGATGGGCGTCCGCCGGATTTCGCTGCCATTGATGAATTGGCAGACGAATGCTTCATGCCGATGACAGTAGGGGGTGGCGTTCGTACGTTCGCGGATGCACGGCGTTTGGTCAAAGTCGGCGCGGATAAGATTGCCCTCAACACGGCGTTGATCGAGTCGCCCAATTTGGTACGCGAAATCGCGGAAAGCTATGGCACTCAGTTTGTCGTCGCGTCGATTGATGTGCGTCGCCATTCCGATGGAGGGTATGAAGTCTATACCCGCTCTGGTACACATGCGACAGGAGTCGATCCGGTAGCGCTGGCGGAACAGGTCGAAAAATTGGGCGCGGGCGAAATTTTGCTCACCTCGATTGAGCGCGACGGCACGATGCAAGGCTACGATATTGAACTCAACCGCCGAGTGAGCGCCACCGTGAGCATTCCGGTGATCGCATCGGGTGGGGCGGGTAATTATGAACACATGGCAGAAGTGCTGCACGAAACGAGCGTAACCGCAGTTGCCGCTGCCAGCATTTTTCATTTCACCGAGCAGACGCCGCTGGAAGCCAAACGTTATTTGAAAAAGCAGGGTTTCGCAGTCCGTAAGGAGACATAACACGGTGACGAATCAACCAGAAGCATCACGCTTGGAAAACCTATGGAGCGGCGAATTCGGAGATGCGTATGTCGAACGTAACAAGGCGGCGGGCGACAATCGTGGCCCGTTCTGGCAAAGTATCCACGAACGCTTTCCTGTGCGCCGTGTGTTAGAAGTCGGTTGCAACAACGGTGGCAATTTGCGATGGTTCACGGATGTGCTGCCGCAGGGATACGTTTACGGTGTAGACATTAATCAAAAGGCGCTGGCACTGCTGCGCCAAACACATCCAAACATCAACTCGCTCTACAGTCCGGCGCGCGAACTCCCCTTCCGCGATAGTTTATTCGATCTAACGTTCACAATGGGCGTGTTGATTCATCAACCAGACAGCACGCTGCCGCTGGTGATGAGCGAGATTGTCCGCTGTTCCCGACGCTATGTGTTATGCGGCGAATACTATGCAGCCGAGCGCACCGAAGTGCCGTATCGTGGGCATGAAGGCGCGTTGATCAAGCGTGATTTTGGCACCCTCTACCGCGAACTGTTCCCTGAATTGGAACTACGCTATGAAACCTTCCTCAGCAAAGATATGGGCTGGGATGACATCACGGTATGGGTGTTCGAGAAACAGCAGTGAATACGATTTGCATCATTCAGGCGCGGATGGGCAGCGAACGGCTGCCGGGTAAAATCCTACGCCCGTTACTTGATCAACCGATGCTGGCATGGATTATTCGTCGCGTAGCGAAAAGTCGTTTGATCGATGAGATCGTCCTCGCTACAACAACAGATCAGCGGGATGATGTCGTCGATGATCTCGCCCGCGAGCGCGGTTGGGCGTTATTCCGCGGCAGCGAAAACGATGTGCTGGATCGCTATTATCAGGCGGCACGCCAAGCTAACGCTGATCATGTCATTCGCGTAACAGGCGACTGTCCACTGATTGATCCCACCGTCTTAGACCATGTGATCGCCGCGTATTACAGTGCTGCGCCGCGTGTTGATTACGCAAGTAACGCGCTTGTGCGTTCATACCCGCATGGACTCGATGTAGAAGTATTCAGTTTTGCAGCATTAGAACGAGCATGGCATGAAGATCAGAGTAATGCGTGGCGCGAACATGTTACACCGTATTTGTACCGTCACCCCGAACTATTCCGCTTGTTGGATGTGGTCAACCCGACGAATTACGCACACTACCGTGTCACCGTCGATACTCCGCAAGACTTTGAACTGATCCGGCATGTTTACGAGCATTTTGGTCACGGTGATTTCGCATGGCAGGACGTAATCAGCCTATTAGAAGCGCATCCTGAGTGGCTTCACATTAACCGGGATGTACAGCAAAAGACCCTCGAATGAACTTGATCATCCGGGCAGATGCTCATTATCAAATCGGGTTTGGTCATGTCATGCGCTGTTTGGCGCTGGCGCAAGCATGGCAGGAGCGCGGTGGACAAGTCACTTTTATCTCTCATAAACTGCTACCAGATGTTTTACGCCAGCGGTTAGCCAGCGAACAAGTAAATTTGCTTTTAATCAACGAGTTGGCAGGTAGCCCCGACGATGCACAGCAGTTGATTGCGCTGGCAAGAGAAATCCAAGCCCGCGTAATCATTGTAGATGGCTACCAATTCGATACGGTATATCAGCGATATATCAAAGATGCGGGATTTCCTCTGCTTGTGCTGGACGATTATTCCCACACTGATCTGTACTTAGCAGACTGGGTGCTGAATCAAAACCCACACGCGACGAAATCTCTGTATCCCTATCATGGAGATGCCACGCAACTCTTGCTTGGAACACGCTATGCTCTGCTACGTCGTGAATTTTGGCGCTGGCGCGGTCGGCGCTACGAGCGTCCCTATGCGGGGCGTAACATACTGGTCACATTGGGCGGCACCGACCCGCAGAACATGACGACGGTGGTGATTGAGAAGCTGGAATCGATCAGTCAACATGATCTCAGTGTGGTGATCGTCGTGAGCGCGGCGAATCCCAATCTGGAGGTGTTACAAACGGCGATCAGCCGTTCCCGTCACATGGTGCGCTTAGAAACGAATATCACCGATATGACACCGCTTATGGAGTGGGCAGACCTCGCTATTTCTGCCGCTGGAAGCACATTATGGGAATTGGCGCTGATGGGCGTACCGACATGCGCGATCATCACGGCGGACAATCAGCGGCGCGGCGCGGAAGCGTTCGCGGGAGCTGGCGCGATCAAGCTCTTGGACACCGATTTTGACCCTGTTATGATTACACAACTGTTGCTCGATGAGCAAGCAAGGACGGACTTGTCACACAAAGCACAAGCTGCTGTAGATGGGTACGGCGTCGAACGAGTGCTGATGCACTTACGCGAAGAAAAGTTATGGCTACGTCCTGCTCAACCCGCCGATGCTCAGCTCATTTGGGAATGGGCAAACGAAACTACTGTGCGTAGCGCATCTTTTTCATCTGCCACCATTCCTTTGGAAAAACACTTGCACTGGTTCGCAGACAAATTGAATCATCCTAATACCGCGATCTATCTTGCATTCGATAGTCAAGATTTCCCTGTTGGGCAAATTCGCTTTGACCGAGTGAATGATCATGAAGCGGAAATAGATGTTAGCATTGCTCACACACGTCGAAACATGGGCTATGGTTTTAGGTTAATCCAATTAGGAAGTAAGCGCGTTTTGCGAGAAAATTTGTTTTCAGCCCTGCATGCCTATATCAAAATAACGAACGCATCCTCGGCTCGGTCTTTTGAAAAAGCTGGTTTTGATCGCTTGGACGACACGATAATTCAGGGTGTAGAAACGATGCATTGGGTATATATGAGAGACAGCAATGACTGAAATGAAGCTCGTTTATGTAGTAGTAGGCAACAAGTCGTGGAATGAGCGCATCTTTCGAGAAGTCATTGCCCATTACAGCGGAAAATGGTATTACGTCGCAGATGTGCAAGAGCTCACGAATGAGATGATGAATCAATTGAACCCCCGTTATATTTTCTTTCTTCATTGGTCAGCCAAAGTCCCCGATCAAATTATTAACAATTACAAATGCATTTGCTTCCACATGACGGATGTTCCATATGGGCGAGGTGGAAGCCCTCTGCAAAACCTCGTTGTTCGAGGGCATCACAAAACCATGCTGACCGCCTTACAAATGGTTAGGGAATTTGACGCAGGTCCCGTATATCAAAAAGCAGAGTTGTCCTTATATGGTAGCGCTGAAGAGATTTATATCCGCGCGACGTGTTTGTCCGCCACGATGATCAAACAAATCATTGATAGCGAGGACCAACCCGTTCCGCAAACAGGTGAAATTGTCACTTTTAAGCGACGAAAACCCAGTGAAAGCCGAATTGAAACCCCTGACTCCTTAAAGTCTTTATTTGATTTTGTCCGCATGCTAGATGCTGATGGTTATCCTCATGCATTTCTTGAATATAATGGCTATCGACTTGAATTTCGCCGTGCAGCCTTCTATGATGGTGAGATTCGGGCGGATGTTACGATTCGCCCAATTGAGGACAATGAATGAACGTTTTGGTTGTGGCCGCTCACCCTGACGACGAAGTGCTAGGTTGTGGGGGAACGATTGCCCGTTTGGTCAACGAAGGGCATAACGTCAGCATTGCCATATTAGGTGAGGGAATTACCTCTCGTTATGCTCAACGTGAACAAACCGATAGGTCGTTACTCAATATACTACAAACGAACAGCCGTAAAGCCGCCGATATTTTGGGTGTGCAGCAACTTTACACCTTCGATCTACCAGATAATCGCTTTGATTCGGTTCAACTCTTGGATGTGGTCAAGATCATAGAAGGGCTTATCTTAAGCACTACACCTGAAGTTGTTTACACACAGCATGGTGGTGATCTCAATATCGATCATGTGATTACCTTTCGCGCCACACTCACAGCAACTCGCCCGATGCTAGGAACATCGGTGAAAACAGTCTACGCTTACGAGGTCGCATCATCGACTGAATGGGCATTCCAGAAATTTGAGCCACATTTTCATCCAAACGTTTTTGTGGATATTCACCCAACTTTGGATGTAAAACTTCAAGCCATGAGGGCTTATGAAACTGAATCACGGGTTTTCCCTCATCCCCGTTCCTCTGAAGTTCTGAGGGCAATTGCCCAACGTTGGGGCAGTGCAGTAGGACTCTATGCTGCAGAAGCTTTTGAACTGGTTCGAGAGATTAGGTAACTTGAATATGTATATTAACAAACACAAAATCGGTTCGGGTGAACCCGTTTATATTATCGCGGAGATGTCCGCCAATCACGGGCAAAACTTCGACCAAGCGGTGAAGATCATCGAAGCAGTGGCGACAACGGGCGCAGATGCCGTCAAACTGCAAACGTACACACCGGATACGCTCACACTCAAGAGCGATAAAGAATACTTCCGCATTCAGGGGACACTGTGGGATGGGCGCAATCTGTATGATTTGTATGGCGAAGCGTTTACCCCATGGGAATGGCAGCCCAAGCTAAAAGAGATCGCTAACAGCTTAGGGTTAGACCTATTCTCATCACCATTTGACTCCACCGCCGTCGATTTTCTTGAGGCGATGAACGTTCCCGCTTATAAGATCGCCTCATTTGAACTAGTCGATATTGGGCTGATCCAGAAAGTGGCACGGACGGGCAAACCGACCATTATGTCAACAGGGATGGCGACATTGGCGGAAATTGATGAGGCGGTGACAGCCTTCCATTCAGCGGGTGGTAGAGATTTAGCACTACTTAAGTGCAATAGTGCTTATCCATCCCCGCCTCAAGAAATGAACTTGCGGACGATACCAAATTTGGCGCAGGCGTTCGGTGTAGTTGTCGGCTTATCCGATCATACCTTGGGGATCGAAGTACCCGTGGCTTCAGTAGCGTTGGGCGCGGCGATCATCGAAAAACATTTCACCCTATCACGGGCTGAGTTAGGACCCGACAGCGCCTTTTCGCTGGAACCGCATGAATTCAAAGCAATGGTAGATGCAGTACGGGTTATCGAAAAAGCGCTTGGGATAGTTCATTATGGCGTGACTGAAAAAGAGGTTAAAAGCCGTGAATTGCGACGTTCGTTATTCGTTGTGCAGGATATGAAGGAGGGGGCGGAATTCACGCTGCAAAACATTCGCTCAATTCGCCCCAACTCTGGCTTGCATACGCGCCATTTGAATGAGGTACTGGGACGTAGAGCTACGCGTAACATTGAATGTGGCACTCCGCTAAACTGGGACATAGTAGGGCACTAAATTTGAACGAGGTAATGCAACCGAAATGAAACATTTATTTTTCGTCCATACTTGCATAACTTACATTGCTAGTCTCTTAATAGTTAATCAACTAGGACTTAGCGAAGGTGAAGTTATGCTACTATTTCGGCAGCGATTGAAGGTAGAGCATAGTGGCAATATAGAGTTACGTTATGTCCCTGACATATTTGAAAAGGATTCATTTGAACAACATGGCTTAACAGATAGAACCCTAAACTATACCCAAAGAAAAAAAATTATTTCTGTAATAGATAGCGTTCTTGATGATTTCATACATGGAGCCGAGTTCACTGCGTACGTACCCCATACTCTTATTGACCTTATACAGCTCATCATCACTCACAAATGTTGCACAGCTGTTGCGATTGTCGAAGAGGGGTTGTTGCTATATTCAGAAGCTACTCAGAATTACTTGCCGTGGTTAGACTCATCACGATACCATTCGACAATGTTCTTCATTAATAAATTGTTAAGATATAGACTGCATTTAGATCGGTTAATGGCTTATCGTTCTTATCAGCCCTTTGCACCGATCCCTGTATTTGCCTTCGCACCTGATTTCGTTCAACCTCACCCGCTAATTGACGTGGTTAAACTGAATAATAATCATTTAGTTAATACTGAACTTGGCGAACAGTGGAGTAACACATCATTTTTCTTTTTTAGCCCTGAAGTTGAAGACAACCTCACAGATTGGGATAGCTACAGACAAACATTACAGCTATTCTTAGAATATTATTCTGAAATAAACACTTCAGTGCTCTGGGTAAAGTTTCACCCAAGGCAAAAGCTAAAGGCGGAGATACTTGCTGTATTGAATGCTTCTAAAGTTAGATATAAAATATTTCCTTATGACAAATGTGTTGAATTTATGTTATACTCTAGTAATAGCATAATTTCCTATGGTTTTGTCTCGTCACTTCTACTCTATACATCCCTCAGTGGAAATACAGGGTATTCGCTGCTCAAGATATTAAGACAATTTGACAAAGAAGCTTTTCCCAGACTACCTCAGATATTTTATGAATATGTAATATTATTGTAATTAACCATGGGAGCGCAAATGTCGAAGTCTTCGATCCATCAGGAGCTTTACGAAGTATGCCCGGTTCACTAGTTTCAATCATCATTCCTTGTTACAACTCCGAAAGATGGGTTGCTCAAACGATCGGCTCATGTTTAAAGCAGAACTATGCACATATAGAGATAACCCTCTCTGATAAGCAGGATAGGACATAACAACATGTTGGTGGAAAATATAGACAAAGTATTGAGCATCATCAAACCAACTGATAACGTTTTAGACATCGGTGGTTGGGCAATGCCTTTCAATCGAGCAAATTATGTGCTTGATATAGGTAATCATGAGACTAGAGGTATTTTCGGAAGTCAAGGATCAGTGGAGGAACATTTTTCACGCGATACATGGATTATCCGTGATTTATGTGACAAGACCCCCTATCCATTCCCCGACAAATTTTTTGACTATGTAACAGGACTTTCGCTCGGTCTGTTCAAGATGGCTCTTGATGGCTCAAAAACCGTTAATTTGAACTGTCATGACCCGTTATAATATACCTGAGCGAAAGTCCTGTGTAATTTGTTCTCACACTCTTGAGGACATTAGAGACCCAATTTGGGTGTGTTCTGAAATAGATCGAATAGGCAAGCGAGGATATATTGAAGTTCCTTCAGCAGAAAGTGAGATCTCGCTTGGTGTAGAAAGCAAACGATATGCAGGGCGTTACCATCATCGTTGGGTCATTGACATCCTAGAAAATGACGTTGCTTTTACGCAAAAACAGCATCACATTCATTCATATTGGAAATATCATCTTCCGGTGAAATTCTTTCGTAATCTCCCACATGAAAAGCATGTACAGTACCTGTTCTGGGAAAATCGGTTTTCGTTTCGAGAGAACATACTCCTTTCGTCAGAAGCTGTAGATCAGTTCTATACTGACAAGGTAGCGTTACTCAAGCCATATTCAAGCGCTCGTTACACATTGGAGGCGCTCAAAACTCTACTCAAACAGTTGTTTAGAAAAGTGTAGTTTTGATATACCGACTGCTTTACTTCCAACAAAACCCCGTATTTGGCTCCGCCGAACGCTACATCTACGACCTTGCCGACTCAATGAGTTGCTATGGTTTTGACGTGCATCTTGTTTGCCCAGCGGACCCAAATATGGAGAGCTACCGACCACTAACAGATAGAGGCGTTACTATTCACTGGGTCGATAACCAGCATTACACACGCAACATATTGCTGACCTTACCCTACTGGGTGCGATTCTTCCTCGAACTACAACCCGCTATTGTCCACTTCAACGACCCCTGTCTGGTTGGCGGAATTGCAGCATATCTAGCGCAGATTCCACATCGCGTCATGATGCATCACACGCCCGAACTGCATAGGAAGTATAATTTCACTGGGCGGGTTTTCGAGTCTCTAGCATTTCGCTCCCATACACGGATCATCTTCAGCAACAAACTGAGCGTAGCGAATGGGATGAAAAACGACGTTATTCCCGCAGAAAAGTGTTTTGTAATCCCGTTTGGTCTAAATCTAGATTGGTTCGCGCCGATTGATGAGAGCGCAATTGCGATCACCCGACACAGTTTGAACTTACGTGACTCTGATATCGTCATTCTATGTCCTGCACGCTTAAGCAGGCAAAAGCGACACGATTTACTTATCGAAGCTGCTCAGCAGGTTAATAAACAGGTTGATAATGCGATTTTTCTCCTAGCCGGTGATGGCGAATTGCGAGAGGATATTGCGCACTTGATCGAATCAACTGGTTTGTCCAACAGGGTGCGAATGTTGGGACATCGAGAGGATATCCGAGCCATAATCACTGCATCTGATCTGGTAGTGCTCTCCTCAGATTACGAGGGATTCCCCTATGTGTTGATGGAAGCTGCTGCGCGAGCTATACCCGCAGTTTCAACTGATGTTGGTGGGGTGCGACATTCGATCAAGGATGGCGAAACTGGTCTAATTGTTCCGTCAGGTAGCGCAGCGGCACTTGCAGACGCTCTGCTGACTTTAGTGAAAGATGCGGACAAAAGACAGCAGTTTGCTGCTGCTGCTCGTCAACACGCCGAGCAGACGTTTACAAAAAATAAGTTGGTTGAAAATACTGTACAATTTTATCAGTCGCTGCTAATCGCTCCGAACACATCATCGTCCAAGAAAAGCACCATTTGATGCTCTCGTCCCCCCTTGTTACTGCCATCATCGCTACCTACAACCGCCGACATTATATCTGTGATGCAATCGACAGCGTACTCAACCAAACCTACCCCAACATCGAGCTGATCATCATTGATGATGGCTCTACAGATGGCACTGGATCTCTACTTCGGCAGCGATATGGACAACGCATCCATTACATTTATCAAGAGAACAAAGGTCGCTCTGAAGCGCGAAATCACGGGATACGCCTAGCAACAGGGAAGTATATTGCCTTTCTTGATTCAGATGACATATGGAAACCAAACAAGCTGGCTCAACAGCTAGAATTTATGCAGTCCAATCCACAATATGGCTTGACGCATACGTTAATCGATAACATTAGGGGGAATAAAGATAATTTTGATGTGAATTATACGGAATGGACAAATATATGTTACCAACAAGCCATAAAACGTGGTTATGATTATTTAGGAATGAGCCGCACTTGTATTATGTTCTGGTCGACAGTACTTGTACACTCTGCTGTTGCGAAATCAACAGGACCCCTTGACAGCATTTGTGAAACCTATGAAGATTGGGATTGGTATCTACGAGCATCACTTGTAACGATGATCGGTACGCTCGAACAACCGCTAATTTGGTACCGAATTCATAGTCAAAATTCCTCCACTGAGCAATTCCATACAGGACAAATCAAAATGGCTCTTAAGCACCTGTCGCAGATCAGCAGTCTTCCTCAGCCCATACAACGTAAAGCGCAGCTAAATTTCTACTTACAATTGGCGACCGTAGCTTATCAAAAGAAGAACAAGACAGAATGTGTTCGCTGGTTACGCAAAGCAGCACAGATTGAGCCCTTGTCCATATTTCGTTATGAAAATTTGCGATTTACTTTAACAGCTATTTTACCCGAAACATTAATGCGCTTCTTAAGATCAAGATCTCTGGCTTTTAAATAGGCATTGGAGCACAACATGTTAAGAGAAGAAGCTCAGTGGTTCGCAGAACGCATTACGACTTTCGACAACGATCAGCTTTTCCCAATGCTAAATATTGGAAGTGGAACTGAGAAATTGCGAGTATTGGATCAACCTTATATCGAGCAACTCTTGTTCGCGCCTATTAGGGCGCGCGATGGTACTGTCACACATTCAGATATTACAGAAGGGAAAGGGGTAGATTTATCTGGTGACCTAACACATAATGCATTTCTAGAACAGTTATGTGCGATGAAGTTTAAATCTATATTTTGTTCGAACGTTTTAGAACATGTCCCAAATAGAGAACAGATTTGCCTGACGCTTGAAGAGGTTGTGGTAGAAAATGGACTGATATTTTGTTCAGTGCCCTACAAGTATCCTTATCATCCGGATCCCATAGATTCGATGTTTCGCCCCAACTTAGAGATGTTGATCAGATTGTTTCCTAATTCAACGCTGGAAGTAGGAAGTATAGTGAGAGGTAAGACGCTTTTGGGTTATGAAGTTCAACATCCAGTGCGTCTCTTAAAATCCTTCGCACGTATCTGCGTACCCTTTTACAAACCTCAAAATTGGCTTCGCGTTGTAGCTACTTCAAGCTGGTACTTTCGGAATTTTGAACAAACATGCGTTGTTTTGAGGAAAGGCAGCAATAAAAGAACCAGTTATGAATGAGAAAAACGGACATCCCGAACGTATCATTCCTGATGAAACTGCTCCCGGCATTGTCGCCATCCATCTAAAGCGTTATGACTTTGCACGCAGCCTCACCAGAGGGAAACGAGTGCTTGATGTAGCGTGTGGTGTAGGCTACGGTTCACGTTATCTTGCAGAGGTCGCCACATCTATTACCGGGGTTGATATTGATAGGTGGTCAGTTGCCTACGCGAAAAAACGATACACAGACTTGCCAAATGTGAGCTTTATTGAAGGCGATGCCCTGCGTCTGCCCTTTGAAGGTCACACTTTTGATGTGATCTGTTCGTTTGAGACGATTGAGCACGTTCCGAATGCAGATTTGTTTCTAAAGGAAGTAAAAAGGCTGCTGACCCCAACAGGGATTTTCATCGTCTCAACGCCTGCTGCCCGACATACGACCTCGACACCCAAGAATCCGCATCATGTGCAAGAATGGACTCCTCATGATTTTAAAGCTTTATTGAGCGAGCATTTCCCACAGGTGCAACTATACAGTCAAGTACGTCGCTCCACACCCGTTGCAGACTTTGTCAAACGTTTAGATGTATTCAAACTGCGGACTCGCATCCCTCTTTCGCTAACTCGACAGGTCGCTGCGAGTGCAGGTGTTCGCACGATGGGCGATGTGAATTTAGACGATATTGAAATCAGGGCAGGAATTATTGTGTCTGCAAGTGAAGTGGTAGCAGTATGTACGCTAGGGGAAAACATTGGAAACACTTAACGCAGATGGTTGGGGCGTAATTTGGTCTCCTGAAGCTAATAATCAAATCCAAGACGATGTGCTTTTCCATACAGAAAGCATTTTAGGTAGAAAAATTCTCAAGTATCTGGTTGATCATTTTGGAACATTACGCGGAAGACGAACAATCGAGATAGGTTGTGGCGGTGCAATTTACAGCCTAATCCTTGCACAACAAGGCGCTGAAATTACTTTACTGGATTACAGCACAGAAGCATTGAGATTAGCTGAACAAAACCTTCGTGCTTTAAACTTAAATGCAACCTTAGTCCAAGGTGATGCTTTTAATCCACCTATGCGGTTTGATTATTATGATATTGCCTTATCTTTTGGCACTGTGGAGCACTATAGATACCCGAAACGATTTGAGATTTGTGAAATGCATGCGAAATTATTACGCCCAAATGGTGTTGTTATAATTGAGACGCCGAATGCTGCATTTGTACCACATGAGATACTGAAATTCTTGCTGCAAAAACAAGGGAAATGGGCGTTTGGATTTGAAAAAGGATTTTCTTACCTTGAAATGCGCCAAATGGCAAAACGTCTCCACTTGCGACATAGCACCGTAGTCGGATCGTCATTGAGAAGCGACATACATCATTATCTTCAGATTTTTCGGAATAGTTCAACTTTACGACGATGTTTTCCAGCTCCAGCAGAGGTGTCGATTAGGCAATTGCCACAAAATTCAACCGTATTCGATAACATACTTTCCCGCAGTGTTGCATTACTTGGAGTTAAATCAGAAGTTTAACAATTGATGCGTAATGATGTCGTTCTAGGCAAGGATATGGCAGACGGTGGAACAGTTTGCCATCAGTTAATGCAAGCTGGACGAGAGCCTAGACATGTAGTCTATCTCCTTATTCCTAGTGTTGGCAAGTTGCAGATGCCGCAAAAAAGAGAGCTTCGAAGTAATTCTTTTGCCTTTAAAAGGAACATTTCATTTATGTGGTCTTTTAAGACTCTTGGGTAATCCTAATGTGCTGGCATTCGCCGACTTGTTATTTTTCTGAAAATCTACACGTTGGGTTAACTGAAAACTTGCTTCGATGCAAAATCGTCTACTGTGTTTAAAGGAAAAACAATGGTAACCGATTATTCTTACACTTTAGCTGTTTTACCAAGAGCGGGATTGGGTAATAAGTTAATCACATGGTCTAGAGCATATGTGTTCTCGTATATAAACGAGCTCCCTTTATATGTTTCGCCTTGGGAACAATTAAAAATCGGACATTTGCTACGTGGAGAAAACGATCCTAGGCTTTATTTGGCTTATTTTCGCGGTCAAAAAAGATTAGATTTTTATTTACACATGGCTTTAGCGCGTTTTTATACCACGATATATAATCCTCCGATCAGAAAATTGGAAAATGGAAAAAGAATTTTTGTGTTTAATTGGGATCCTCAGGGGGGCGATTATTTTAACGGAGTACGGGATTATCGAGACTTTATCAAACGTGGTATAGAAACAATGGCTTCAAGTAAGCATCTTGATCTCCTAGAGCAACTCAGCGAACCTTTGATTTCAATACATATTCGGAGAGGGGATTTTCGTGAAGTCAAGACAGAAGAGGAATTCGGAACCACAGTCTTTGCAAGAACTCCCCTGAGCTATTTCATTAACTTGATTAATCAAATTCGAAAAATACTGCGTTTCGATATACCAGTGAATGTTTTTTCTGACGCAAACATCACAGACTTAAAAGAACTAATTGCACTTCCTAACGTTATTTATACATCTCAAAAATCTGCACTTGTTGATATGCTACTGATGGCGAAAAGCAAGATTCTCATATTATCAGCGGATAGTAGTTTCGGATATTGGGCGGCATTTTTATCAAATGCAGCAATAATACATCATCCTAAAAGTTTTAGAACTTGTCACCGGAGCAATACAATCAATCAATTGTACTATGAAGGAACTGCAACGGGGTCAATAGGTAGTTGGCCGGAGCTATTAATAAGCAATATTAAACAACTTAAATAGGTTGCTGCAAGAAAGTTACCGTATACTGTAGAGATATACCCGTGCGACTACACTTATATAACAACTCTTAAGTTCGACTTTGCACATCTTAATTCTGAATATTCCGCTCAAGGGAAACAATCAAAGCGATTTTTCGAATATTGTTACGAAATACCGATGTTCGAAAACTTTGATAGCTTTTGATAGTTTTCCCTCAGTGAAAGGAATAAGCGAACCGTTGTCATGTGCAAAGTCGAATTAAGAAACTCGCTTATAGACAAATAAAACTACAATCTTAAACCATATAAGTGTCTAAAGTCACAATTTACAGTGAGTTAGGTTATACATTATCGTTGCTTAGAAAGGAACAAATGCGTATCGTGTATGTCGTTCTAGGCAAGGACATCGCAGGCGGTGAAACAGTCTGCCTTCAACTAATGCGAGCTGCACGAGATCAGGGACATGTAGTCTGTCTCCTTGTTCCTGATGCCGGCACAGTTGCAGATGCCGCAAAAAAAGAGAACTTCGAAGTAATCCAATTGCCTTTAGAACGAACATTTCAAGTACGTAAAGCAATCTCATTTGCACAGTTCCTCAAAACATGGGAAGCAGATCTAGTCCATACCCATACAATGCTGCCCGGTATGGTACTTGCTCGAATTGGCGCCTTTCTAGCTGGTGTACCAATCATCTGTCACGCTCACCTCGACCACAACTACAATAGCAATCCTTTAGTAAAACTGTTGCAGCGTAGCGCAGACAATCTTACAGCCTTTCTATGCCAAACTGTTGCCGTTTCAGCCGACACCCGTCAGGCATTGATATCAGTAGGAAATCCTGCCAAACGAATCCGGGTAATCCCGAATGGTGTCAAAGTGTCTGAACAAGTTACGGAACTAGCCCCGCTTAGTCTCCACACTATGCTTAATCTCAAAGCCGATGAACGACTTGTGGGATGTGTTGCGCGTTTAGACCCAATAAAAGGACAAAGTGATTTATTGGTTGCAGCGGCGAAAATTCTGCATGAAATCGATAATGTGCATATTGTCTTTCTGGGTTCAGACATAGCAACTGGTGGTAGATATGAAACTGAACTTCGTGCACTTGCGACACAGCTGGGCGTTACAGCCCACACCCACTTTGCCGGTCATCAACCGCAAGCAGCAAATCTCATGGTAGATTTGGATGTATTTGTCCTACCCTCTTATCGCGAAGCGATGCCTATGAGCATCTTGGAAGCGATGGCGGCTGCAAAACCGGTAGTTGCTACCAGGGTGAACGGTGTCCCCGAAGTTGTTGTTGATGGCGTGACCGGACTTCTAGTACCTCCAGGAAACCCCGATGCGCTGGCGGAGGCGATCCTCAAATTGCTGCAAAATCCAGAGATGGCGCGTGATATGGGTATTGCAGGGCGTAAGCGGGTTCAAAAACATTTTAATCTCGATAAGTTGCATGAACAGGTCTTTGCGCTATATGAGGAGGTAGTAGTTAAAAAACATGGCGTAACTGCTCAGGGGGTATAGCGACGAATGGGAAAATGGGATAAAAAAGGGGAATGAATGACGAACGAGAGCAGTTACGGCAACTGGATAAAGAACAACTCATCGACATCATCCTCGAACTGCGCGA
>Ga0163154_10003599_pt1 | contig 21286 bp, 10 predicted proteins | sample OliLakLV19MP9P1_FD_148649 | JGI IMG/M metagenome (GOLD analysis project Ga0163154, IMG submission 148649) | Freshwater microbial mat bacterial communities from Lake Vanda, McMurdo Dry Valleys, Antarctica - Oligotrophic Lake LV.19.MP9.P1 | ecosystem: Environmental > Aquatic > Freshwater > Lake >...
ATTGAGGTCTATGGCTTGGGTATAATCGGCAATGGCGCGGTCATAGCTCCCCATATCCAGATAGGCGCTCGCACGATTGAAATAGGCATCTGCATCTTGTGAATTGATGTCTATGGCTTGGGTATAATCGGCAATGGCGCGATCATAGTCGCCAATTTTAGTGTATGCCAGCCCACGATTTGTATACCATGTAACGATTTGGGGATTAAGGCGGATAGCCTCGCTAAAATCGGTAATCGCTTCGTCATATCTGCCGAGTTGGGCATATAGGAGTCCCCGTGATGAATAGGCGCGTGGTTCATTGGGGTAACGGGTGATGATTTGGTTCATCTGTGCCATTTGAGCATCGGGGTTATCTGTATTGAGTATAATATCAGAAAAACTGGTCACAATCTCTTCTATCACGGCGACTTGGGTGACAGTCGCCTGAGCATAAACCACCTCTTGGTTTATCGCCACAAGGTTGGCTTCTGCTGTTGCTAGGGATTGGGTGGCGGTACCGATTTCGTTGCGTGCGATTGTGACATCATTAAGCGCATTTATCCCCACCAACGCTGCCCCTAGTGCGATGATTATCATGATACCTGCCGTGATGGATGCGATCATTCTGGCACGGCGAATATTTTCGAATATTTTTGAGTCGTTGAATTTGTGCCTCTTCGTCGGCACGACTCGCATCAATATAGGCGGCTTGCACCTCTGTGGGCGGTGGGTTTTTAGATTTTGTAAGTGCCTCATCTAGCCATGTTTCGGCATTAGATAGCTCCACACCATCCAGCAAAAAACTCACATCACGGTCACGGTTTGCCCATTTATTTGCCCGCAATCCCAGACGAGTATGCGTCTCTTTATGGATAAAATCGGTCTGGATAATGGACATCAGGGCATCAAATTTTTCTGCAAAATTGTCTTCTGGGGTGAAGAAAAAATAATTAATGGGGGCGAGTGCATTTTGATTTTCGTCAAAAATCATGTGTAATTGCCGATTGCCCCACAATTCACGGGTGATGTCTTGGCTACTATCGGTGATAGCCAGCCGTTTGGTGATGCCAATAAGACAGGTCTCACGGTCATATTTGGCATGAAAGACGGGAATTATCCGCTTGCCCAATACCCGCGCATATTCAATTTCCAGATGACAAATCGGTGATGATAGCGAATTGGGAGACATCACCACAACAAAATTATTGGCGGTGGCAATGCCCCGTTTAATTTCTTCCCACCACGATTGTGATGCGGGAATAGATTCCCAATCAATCCAAACTTCTTGTGCTTTTTGCAAAAATGCCTCGCGTAATTGGGCAACAAAGACTTTATCTTCCCGCGAATAGGATATGAACACGTCAGACATCAATTTATCCCTATATACTATCATCACAGCATACACGATTATACCGAGTGATGTACTCATTGTGCAAAATTATGTAGGTAATCATATCCCTGTTTGCAATCACACCAAAATATGAGACAATTCCTCTAAATAATTGATGACACAAATACAAGAACTAATAGGCGCAAAAAGTGTTTTTATAGAGGATTTATTATCATTTTGGAGTTTTCATAATGTCACAACCGATTACATCTGCCTCTGTGTTTGTGGTGAGTGGTGGCGCGAGAGGCATCACCGCCTATTGTGTGGAGGTCATGGCAGAGTATTATCATTGCAAATTTATTTTGATGGGGCGCTCCGAATTGCACCCCGACCCCGATTGGGCGCACTCTGCATCTGATGAAGCATCGCTCAAAACTGCCGCCATGAATGCACTCAAAGCCAAAGGCGAAAAACCGACCCCCGCCACCGTCCAAAATATGACCCGTGAGGTGCTTGCCAGCCGAGAAATCCGCGAGACACTTGCCCGTATTGCCCAAAAAGGTGGTCAGGCAGAATATCTGAGCGCAGATATTACCAATGCGTCGGCGGTGAAGGCGGGAATTGCCTCGGCATCGGCAAAATTGGGTAAAGTCACAGGGATTATTCACGGCGCGGGCAACCTTGCCGATAAACTCATCGAAAATAAGACCCAGAAAGACTTTGAAACGGTCTATTCTGCAAAAGTGGATGGTCTCAAAAATTTGTTAGAAGCTATTCCACCAGCCGAATTACAACACTTGGTGCTTTTTTCATCGGTGGCGGGATTTTTTGGCAATGTCGGGCAGACCGATTATGCGATTGCCAACGAAATTCTCAATAAAACGGCGTATTTGTATCAGGGACGCTATCCCCACATCAAAATTGTGAGCATCAATTGGGGTCCGTGGGATGCGGGTATGGTCACACCACAGCTCAAAGCCTATTTTGCCGAAAATAATATCCAAGTTATCCCGTTGGATACAGGTGCGGCGATGCTTATCCACGAATTAGAGAATGAAAAAGGCGATAATGCGGTGCAAGTGGTGGTCGGCAGTGGCATCGCCTTTCCTGCAATCGCCCCATCACCCGAATTGAACACCTATCGCTTGCATCGGGTGTTGCGCCTAGAGGACAGTCCGTTCTTACAAGACCATGTGGTGGGCGGAAACGCCGTTTTGCCGATGGTCTCCGCGATGAGCTGGATGTCTAGTGCCGCCGAAGGCATTTATACAGGCTATAAATTTTCTGCGTTTGAGATGTATAAGGTGCTAAAGGGCGTAGTGTTTGATGATGATTTGCCACCGCGTTTTACGTTGGAACTCAAAGATGTCGAAAAATCTGCCGATAAAATTATCATGGACGCGATGATTAGCACCTTCACCCCAAAGGGAAAACCGCGCTTCCACTATAGCACCCGTTTGGAGCTACAGAAAAAATTACCCGATATGCCCCTTTTTTCGCCAGATTTATCCCCGCGTGATAATATCCCAGGGTCAAAATATTATGACGATTACACCCTGTTTCATGGATTCGCGTTTAAGGGTGTAGACCGCGTGTTGAATATCCAACGCGACAGCATGATTGTCGAATGTACCCTGCCGATTGTCCCCGCCAGCTATCAGGGACAATTCCCTGTGCAAGCCTTCAATTATTATAGTGTGGATATTGGTTTGCAGAGCATGGGCATTTATGTCAAGCACTTTTTCAATGCGGGTAGCTTGCCATTGCGGGCGGGGGCGGGTGAGCATTATGGTGATGTGCGCTGGGGACAAAAATTTTATGTCACCTTGTCTATTGTCAATGCCACCGATACTAAGCTGGTCGCCGCCATCCGTTTACATGATGCCGATGGACGGATTTATATGACCGTGCGCGATGCCGAAGTCACTATCAGCAACACATTAGACCCATTATTCAGACAAAATCGCTTGCCAAGCCCATTGGCATGAGAGGCACGTATGGAAAAAATTGCGATTATAGGCATTGCCTGTTTATTTCCGGGCGCAGACACCCCGCACGCCTTTTGGGATGTGTTGCAGGGCAATCGGCGGACAATCCGCCACGCCACACCCCAACAAATGGGTGTAGACCCGCATGTGTTTTATGACCCATCGCATATCGAGCCAGATAAAACCTACTGCTTGCGCGGTGGCTATATTGGAGAATATGCGTTTGATGGGCGTGAATTTGCCCTATCTACAGAAGGATTAGGCGACCCCTTCAAATGGGCGTTGCGCGTCTCTGCCGATGCGTTGGCAGATAGTGGCTATACCCAAGATGAGGCATTACTCGCCCGTACAGGTGTGATTTTGGGCAATTTATCCTTCCCAACGCGCAGTTCCAACGCCCTATTCACCGATTTGTATCGGGGGATTTTGGGCAAGGCATTCACCGATAAATTTGGCACACCCATTAGCTTATCGCCCACACCATCGGGCAAAGCCGATTTTGCCAATGCGTTATCATCGGGTTATCCGAGCGCCATGATCGCCCAAGCACTCCGATTGGGCGCGGGATTTTTTGCGTTAGACGCGGCGTGTGCCTCATCATTATACGCGGTGGGACTGGCGGGGCATTATCTCGCCTCGCATAAAGCCGATATGATGCTGGCGGGGGCGGTGAGTGCGGCTGACCCGTTATTTGTGAATATGGGATTTGCCCATTTGAATGGTTATCCAGATGTACAAGGCGATAGCCTGCCATTAGATGCCCGTTCAAACGGGTTACTGGCGGGTGAAGGCGCAGGGATGTTTGTCCTCAAGCGTCTGTCAGATGCGGTGCGCGACCATGACCGTATTTATGCGGTGGTCAGTGGATTTGGTCTCACCAATGACGGACACGGCAAGCATATTCTCACGCCTAACACCAAAGGGCAATTATTGGCATTTGAACAGGCGTATGCGCGTGCCAAACTATCCCCTAGCGCGGTAGATTATGTGGAATGTCATGCCAGTGGCACGCCCGTTGGCGATAAAACAGAACTCTCATCTATGGCACAATTTTTTAATAACGGACATGCCCCCATGTTGGGCAGTGTAAAATCGAATATGGGGCATTTGCTCACGGCGGCGGGCATGGCGAGTATGGTCAAGCTGATATTGAGCATGGCGCATGGTCAAATTCCCTCTACGGTGGGTGTAGAGCAACCGCTCACCTCATCAGAAGGATTTGGTGGGAGGCAAGTTGTCCGTCAACCAACGGCATGGAACACCCGCGATGGGGTGTATCGGGCGGGAGTAAATGCCTTTGGATTTGGTGGGGTGAGCGCCCATGTGGTGCTAGAATCTTCCGCCACACCCGATGCGCCATCATCCCCGTTATCATTGCCCCACATGGCGATTGTGGGCATGGATGCCCATTTCGGCAAATTTGATACCCTACAAAAATATGCCCATGCGCTCTATGACGGCGGGACGGCATTTATCCCGTTGCCAGAAGGTCGGTGGAAAGGGGCGCATCATCATCCCGAATGGCTCAATGCGTTTGGGTTTGATACTGCCCCAGACGGCGCGTATATAGACCGTTTTGCGCTGGATTTTGCCCAATATAAAATTCCACCACACCCCGCCGATGAGCCGATTCCCCAACAATTACTCTTGCTCAAAGTGGCAAATAACGCCATCCGTGATGCGGGACTCAAAGAGGGTAGCAATGTGGCGGTATTGGTGGCGTTGGGGACAGAACTTGCACTCCATCAATATCGTGGACGGTTAGACCTTAATTGGCAAGCGCGGGAGGCGTTGCAAAAAGCAGGTGTGCATCTGTCTGATGAGCAAGCCAAACAACTCGAATATCTCGCCAAAGATGCCCTGCTCACACGGGCGCAAGTGAACCACTATACCAGTTATATCGGTAATATCGCCGCCAGCAGGGTCTCTAACTTATGGGATTTTAGCGGGATGGCGTTCACTGTCTCCGCAGAAGAAAATAGCACCTTCAAGGCACTAGAACTGGCACAATTGCTCCTCGCAGAAAATACGGTGGATGCGGTGGTCGTGGGCGCGGTAGATTTGGCAGGGGGCATGGAAAATGTCGTCATGCGTCATGCGCTGTCGCCTGTGCATACGGGTACACCTGCGATGGGCATCGCCCAAGAATCTACGGGCTGGATGGTTGGGGAAGGGGCTGGTGCGGTGGTGCTGGTGCGGTCAGATAAAGCGGGTGATAAACCGGTTTATGCCACCATCGAAGCACTCGCCTTTGCCAATAGCCATAGCACATCGCCCGATGCGCCATTGCCACTTATCACCACCGCCCAAAGTGTGGCAGGGGCGATGCAATCGGCATTGAAAATCGCCAATATCACCGCGCAACAAGTGGAATATTTAGAATTGCACGCCAGTGGCATCCCGCATGAGGATGAAGCCGAAATGGATGGCATTACCCGTGTGTATCGGGGTGATGACCCCACTTGTGCGATGGGTAGCGCCAAAGCCACTATCGGACACACCTATGCGGCTTCTGGCATGGCAAGCCTGATTAAAACAGCATTATGCCTATCGGGGCGGTTTATCCCCGTTGTACCCCATTGGAACGCGCCAAAAAATCCCGAAAAATGGGTGAATACACCCTTTTGGGTGGCGAGTAAATCGCGCACATGGTTTAGCCAAAAACGGATTGCAGGCATCAATAGCTTGAGTGCCGATGGCACCGCCTCACACGTTATTTTATCCGCAGAAAAATCTGCTAATAAGCCGATTGGCTATCGAGCGCAAGGCTCGCCCACACTATTTTTATTCAGTGGGGAAAATGAATCGGCGCTGGTGGCGCGTATCACCGATTTTCAGCAAGCTATCGCGGGTGCTTTATCGCTACAAGCGATGGCGGATGTCGTTTTTAGCACCTATAACACGGCGCAACCATATACAGTGGCGCTCATCGCCCGTAACGTCGATGAAGCGACCAAAGAGACAGAACGCGCCCTAACAGGCATATCCGAATCATTCCGCACAGGCAAGGCATGGACAACCCCATTGGGCAGTTATTTTACCCCTGTACCCGTTGGGGTAGATGGTCATGTGGCATTTGTCTATCCAGGGGCATTTAACAGCTATCCAAAATTGGGATATGAATTGCTTCACCTGTTTCCAGAGGTGTATGAACCCCTCTCGGCGCTCACTTCGGATATGGGTGAAGTGATTGCAGAACGACGCTTGTATCCGCGTGGCTTAGAGAAGCCCAATACCAAACTCACCCGACTTATGAAAGATGCGCTGGCAGATGATTCTGTCGCCATGATTCAATCGGGATTGAGCTTTGCCTTGCTATTCACAAAGGTCATGCGCGATATGTTCAAAATTGCGCCACAAAGTGCCTTTGGGTATAGCTTGGGTGAAGGCAGTATGATGTGGGGCATGGGGGTTTGGCGCGATGCCGATACTGCTAATACCCAATTTAGTACCTCTGATTTGTTCAAAACACGCCTCACAGGGGCGATGAATACGGTTCGTGAAGCATGGGGAATCGCGCCTGATGTCCCCACCGACCAATTTTGGGGGGCGTATTTTATCGCCACATCCGCCGAAAAAGTCCGTGAGGCGGTGAGCCGTGAGCGCAAGGTGTATCTGACCCATATCAACACCCCCAATGAGGTGATGATTGCAGGCGACCCCAGCGCATGTGAGCGCGTCTTGCAAGCAGTGGGTGGGGAGAGCATGAAAGCACCGTTTAGCGTGGTGATTCACAACGAAGCGATGATGAGTGAGTTTGGCGAATTTTATCGGTTGAATCACATCCCCGCCATGCCTATGAGCGATGTAGCATTGTATTCATCGGCAGATTATGCCCCTATCCCCACCGATACCGCTGTGATTGCCAGTAGCATCGCACGCATGGCATGTAAACAGGTAGATTTTCCGCGCATGATAAACACTGTCTATGACGATGGGGCGCGGGTATTCATTGAACTGGGACCCAGAAGCACTTGCGCTCGTTGGATTGATGAAACGCTGGCAGAAAAACCGCATCTGGCAGTTTCGATAGATGCGCTGGGTGTGGATTCACGTACCTCTATCATCCGCATGATGGCACAATTGACCAGTCATCGTGTGCCGATGGATATCAGCACCCTTTACCGCCCATTACCGTTATCTGTGGATACCGCCAAAAATATTATACGGGCGGTGAGGCTTGGTGGTGAAGATATTTATGCCACCATCATGAAAACGCCTCTGGATGGTGTGCAGATTCCTATCCACACGCCTACTACATCCATCGGGACACAGGCAATCACCACCCAGACACCCGTAGGGACGGGGTATATCCCGTCCACCTCTGCGCCCACACCCTATATCCCGTCTACCCCTCTACCCAACGACCTGCATCGTGTCCATAGCGACTTTTTGGGAGAGCGCAAATCGGGGTTATCTACCCTAGCAGAGATGATTAGCCAACAATTGGCAAATGTAGGGACGGGATATATCGCACCCGCACATCAAACCCAACCACCAGCCCCTGCGCCGATAAAATTGGTCATCCCACCGCCAAATCCGATTGTTGCGCCGTCTATCCGCAAGGGTAAAAAGCCGATGTACGATGGTGATATGGTAGAGACATTCGCTATGAAGCGCGTGGCAGATTGCTTTGGCGAAAATTATGCCCTATATGACCACAAACGAACCCCACGTATCCCCAATGGCGACCTCATGCTTATCTCGCGGATTGTGGATATTCAGGGGGAACGCTATCAATCGGTGAAAGGGACATATATTCATGCCGAATATGATGTGCCTGCCGATGCGTGGTATTTTGGCGATAGCCCCTATCCCGTGATGCCCTACTCGCTCTATATGGAAATTGCCTTGCAACCGTGTGGCTTTTTATCGGCATATCACGGTCCCACACTGCCTTATCCCGACATGGATTTTTATTTCCGCAATCTGGATGGCAAGGGTATCTTGCATGAAGATGTGGATTTGCGTGGGCGCACGATTACCAACATCGTAACCATGCTCGGTAGCACTGCCATGAGTGGCATTATCATCCAAAAATACAGCTTTAAGCTATATGACGAAGATTTGTTGTTCTATGAAGGCGAATCGTCATTCGGCTATTTTGAAAAAGCCGCCCTCGCCAGCCAAGCAGGGCTAGATAATGGCAAAAGCGCCCCCCTGTGGCAAACCTCTGCCGACCAAAATCGGCTTATCACGCTCAACCACAATGCGATTGTGGGTAGCGGATTTATGACCCTCCCGCATGGGCAACTCGACCTCACCCATAGGCTGATGATGATGCCTAATGGCGGTCTATTCAATGCGGGATATGCCTATGCGAGTGCCGATGTGGTGGCGAGTGATTGGTATTTTAAGAATCACTTCCATCAAGACCCGGTGATGCCAGGGTCTATCGGTGTGGAGACGGCGTTACAGGCGGTGCAGGCGTATGCCATAGAGACCGGATTGGGCAGACAATTCCGCACACCGCGTTTTGCCCAAGTCGGCGGTGGTCATACAGTCACATGGCGCTATCGTGGGCAGATGCTATCACCCGCGACCCTTCATGCCGAAATTCATATTAAACGGATTGAACGCGGGCAACACGCCATCACTATTATCGGTGATGCCCATATTTGGCGCGATAATTTGCGCGTGTATGAAATAAAAGATTTAGCGTTGGGGATTGTCGAAGGCGCGATATAACCATCTAAAGGAGCAAAATCATGATTACATTTCGTGGACAGTACACAGGCATGACATGGGCAGGGAACGATATTGCTTATGATGAAGCAGGTATCCGTGCCAAATTACATGACCTTTCGCAAGCCTGTTATGTGGTGCAAGTGGCGGATGGTCGGATAGGTGTGGCGAATGGTGGGGCAATCGCACCCAATAGCCCCTATCGGCTATTAGGACAATCTGGGGCAATTAGCCCCGCGCAACTGGGTAATCCCGATTTTCAGACCGATTATGGTGTGCAATATAACTACACCGCAGGGGCGATGGCAAATGCGATTGCATCCGAAGAGTTAGTGATTGCGCTGGGCAATGCTGGCTTACTCGCATCATTTGGGGCGGCTGGATGTGTTCCGCCACGCCTACAAGGGGCAATTGATAAAATAAAATCGGCGCTCCCTAATAAGCCGTATGCCTTTAACCTCATCCATAGCCCTAGCGAAGAAGCGATGGAACGCAACGCCGTGAAGATGTATTTGGATAACGGCATCAAGATTGTGGAAGCATCGGCATTTTTGGATTTGACTGCCAATATTGTGTGGTATCGGGCGGCGGGGCTATCGCAAAATCCCGATGGCAGTGTGAAAATTGACAATCGGGTTATTGCCAAATTATCACGACGCGAAGTGGCAATTTTATTCATGAAACCCGCGCCAGAACGCCTTTTGCAACCCCTTGTGGAGCAGGGACTCATCACCCCGTTGCAAGCACAACTCGCGGGGCGTGTGCCTGTGGCGGATGATATTACCTGTGAGGCAGATAGTGGTGGTCATACCGATAATCGTCCGTTGGTATCGTTGTTGCCGTCTATTTTGGCACTGCGCGATGAAGTTCAGGCACAATATAACTATGCTGTGCCGTTGCGGGTGGGGGCGGGCGGTGGCATTAGCACGCCGTCATCGGCACTCGGCGCATTTATGATGGGCGCAGATTATGTGGTAACTGGTTCTGTGAATCAGGCGGCGCTGGAATCTGGGTCATCTCCCCATACGAAAAAAGTACTGGCACAGGCAGATATGGCAGATGTGGCTATGGCTCCCGCCGCCGATATGTTCGAGATGGGCGTGAAGGTGCAAGTGTTAAAACGCGGGACGATGTTCCCCATGCGGGCGCAACGCTTGTATGAATTGTATATGGAACACGCCTCGATTGATGATATAGACCCCGAAGAACGTGCCAAGCTAGAAAAACAGGTGTTTAAGCGCCCCCTAGAGGATATTTGGGCAGATACAGTCAAATTTTTCACCGAGCGCGACCCAGAGCAAATCCAACGGGCAATGGATAACCCCAAGCGCAAGATGGCACTCATTTTTCGGTGGTATTTGGGCTTATCATCGCGCTGGTCGAATGTGGGTGAAAAAGGGCGTGAACTGGATTATCAGATTTGGTGCGGTCCCGCGATGGGCGCATTTAACGCATGGGCAAAGGGGTCTTATTTAGAAGCCCCAGAAAATCGTCATGCGGTGGATATTGCCCATCACATCATGACAGGCGCGACCCTGCTCTATCGGGCGGGGACGTTGCGGGTGCAAGGTGTGAATTTTGCCCCACATCTGACGGCGTATGTGCCGACAAAATAATAGATGATAAAAGCTCCTCACCAGCGCGGTGGGGAGGTTTTTTATGAAATAGAGCTGGCGCTTTATCATACTTTCGTATGAATTTTTTCAATGTGTAAGAAAATCCCCCATAAAACCTGTCATTATTCATATAAAGTCCCTCAAATTATATTTCACCCCTTGACATTGTATATTACTACAGGGTTTTTAATAAGAGTATAGTCGCAAATCAATCAGTCTTGGAGAAATAAAATGTTAAATCATACAGCAACGCAAAAACATGACAATCACGACCATAACGAAATGAATCATGATAATCACGACCATAGCAAAATGAATCACAAGTCACATGGCAATCAGCATGAGCATCATGGGCATGGTGTTGACCATAGCGGGCATGAAATGATGTTCCGCAATCGTTTTTGGGTCAGTCTCATCATGACCATTCCTGTTGTCTTGTTTAGTCCCATGATTCAGGAATGGTTTGGGTTCTCCATGCCAGAATTTGTGGGTAGCAACCTTATTGGACCCATTTTTGCCGTTGCCATTTTCCTTTATGGGGGTGTGCCATTTTTACAAATGGCTGTGCCAGAAATTCAACAACGTACACCCGGTATGATGACCCTCATTTCGTTGGCGATTGTTGTCGCCTTTTTATATAGCCTATTCGCCACTTTTACGACTTTTGGGGATGGCTTCTTTTGGGAAATGGCGACCCTCATTGACATTATGTTATTGGGGCATTGGATAGAAATGCGGAGTGTGCGCCAAGCATCGGGCGCATTGAATGAATTGGCAAAATTGATGCCCGATACTGCCGAATTGCTTGGTGCAGATGGCAATGTGCAAACGGTGAATGTGGCTGATGTGCAAAATGGGGCGTTGATATTGGTACGTCCGGGTGCAAGTGTCCCAACGGATGGTGAAATTGTCGAAGGAACATCATTGGTTAATGAATCGCTTTTGACGGGTGAATCGAAACCCGTGAAAAAACAAGTTGGCGACAAAGTCATTGGCGGGAGCATCAATGGTGATGGCAGTTTGCGGGTCAAGGTCACAGCGACTGGCGATGCCACCGCATTGGCAGGCATTATGCGCTTGGTGAATGAAGCACAGAATAGCAAATCTAACACGCAAATTTTGGCAGATAAAGCGGCTGGCTGGTTATTCTATATCGCCATAGCCGTTGCCGCGCTCACCGCCGTCCTGTGGACTCTGGCACTCGGATTTCAGATTGAGGTGCTAGAACGGGTTGTCACTGTGTTGGTTATCTCCTGCCCTCATGCGCTTGGCTTGGCGATTCCGCTTGTGGTCGCTATTAGCACCTCACTTGGCGCACGAAATGGTATTTTAGTACGCGACAGACTTGCACTAGAATCGGCACGTCACATTCATGTGGTCGTATTCGACAAAACAGGCACACTCACAGAAGGTCGTTTTGGTGTGGTGAATCAGATTGTTGCCGATGGTTGGCAAGAAAATGATGCGCTGGCACTAGCATTGGCAATTGAAGGCGATTCTGAACATCCGATTGCACAGGGTATTCGCCAACAAGCAGAATCGGCAAAGGTGACACCCGCCACCATCAGCGATTTTGAAATCATCAAAGGGCGCGGTATCAAAGCAATTTATAACGGCAAAGCAATTTATATGGGTGGTCCGCGCCTGCTCGAAATGCTCACTCATAGCCTAAGTGGGGCGATGGCGACATTCAACCAACAAGCCAATGATAATGCCCAAACGGTTGTTTATCTGGTGGTGGAAAATGATGTGGTTGCGGGATTTGCCCTGGCGGATGTGGTACGCCCAGAGAGTAAATTGGCAATTCAGAAATTGCATGAGATGAATATCGAAGTGGCAATGCTCACAGGTGATAGCAAACAGGTTGCCGAAGCTGTGGCGCGTGAATTGGGGATTGATGCGGTATTTGCCGAAGTATTGCCCGAACACAAAGACCAAAAAATTGCCGAATTACAAAAACAAGGCAAAAAAGTGGCAATGGTTGGTGATGGGGTCAATGATGCGCCTGCTCTCGCCCGTGCCGATATTGGTATTGCCATTGGTAGCGGGACAGATGTGGCGATTGAATCGGCAGGTATTATCTTGGTGCAGAGCAATCCGTTGGACGTGGTAAAAATCTTTACACTGAGCCGCGCGACCTATCGCAAGATGATTCAAAATCTCATTTGGGCGGCTGGTTACAATATAGTGGCGTTGCCATTGGCGGCAGGGATATTAGCGCCAATCGGTTTTATTTTGTCGCCTGCTGTTGGGGCGGTGCTGATGTCACTGAGTACAATCGTGGTGGCTATCAACGCCCAACTGCTTCGCAATGTGAATTTATCTACACAATAAGCCTAATAATTACGAATGAACAGCTCACGCCCCTTCTTGGCGTGAGTTTGTTTATAAGTCGGTTTGGAAAACCACAAATTCGCCGTTTAAGGGATGTTTTATCCGAAATTGTTTAAGCGTAGAAAAATGGGGTGTTGTGGATTTGAGTAATTCCACATGCCTCATTTCCTCATCATCCCCATGACATGGCAAAACAAAATTGAGGGTGTTATCCTCAATAGAGGGGTATTTTTTAGCATTGAGCAAATTCGCTTCTGCTTTGGCTTCTGTCATAATCCGAAAACGTAATTTAACCGATGCTTTTTCAACGTTGCGTGTTTGGCTAAAGGCTTCTTGATTTGAAAAAATATTCAATAAGACTTGTTTTACCTCATCGGTGAGATGAACATCGCTAATTTGTAATCTATCTTCTAAAACCTGCTCAAATGCTTGTTGGATAAGACTTTCAATATTCAGTGTTTCAAAAAACTGCCATGCACCAGACAGATTTTCATATCACCCGATTTTTTGCGTTCACGTATCAGATAAAAGACATCTCGTAGTGGTAATTGATGACCATTTTCGCCCAATGCGTCTAATTGATCACGCATTTTATTGCTTTTACCCGCTAATAAAGGTGCGAGGGCTTTTTGACCTGTTGGGATGGTGGAATTAAATGAAGAGATGGTATACCCTTTACTATCTTTTAATTCAATGAGTTTACCTCCATCAAACCCACTACCCACAGGGGCTAATCGCAGAATAATATCTGGGAAATCTGCCCCGCTTCTGATGGCTATCAAAGATGTGTCGAAGGGAAATTCTTCTAATTTTTGTATGGCATCAAAAGTATGTTTATGCGCTATCAGGTGGGCGAAAAAGTGGTAAATCGAGAACATCATTTTTCCTTATGGTGGGGATAATATCACCCCAGATGGTATCCAGATTTTCGGTATGCCGATAATCATCATAAAAACGGGTAATGCGGTCACTATTGCGGATACTAGCTAACCGTTTTTGGATGCAATCCACATTGGTGGGGTCAATTTCGATGCCAATAGACTGTCGTCCCAATTGATGCGCCACAAGCAATGTTGTGCCTGTGCCTGCGAAGGGGTCAAAGACCACAGCACCGACTTGGGTTGATGACAGGATAATCCGCAATAACAAGGCGAGTGGGGCTTGTTGTTTATGTAGGCGTTCCCCTGTTTCATTGCGTAAGGCTTCATCACCAGCAAAATAACCCGATGTGAGTTCACGAATATCATCCCATACATCGGTGACAAACATGCCATTTTCGCGCTCATATTTGTAATTGGCGGGAAGTGGTGGCGAAATGCGGAGTTTGTTAAATGTGCGCGGTTTTTTGCCTTTGGTGGCATAGGCAATAATCTGATAATGCTTGCCATATCCCTTTGCTAAAGGAACGGCAGATGTCATTTTTTTCCAGATGATGAGATTCTGAAATTGCCACCCCGCACTTTGTAGGCAATTGATAACTTGCGCCACATTTTTTTCGCGTTGCATAAAATAAATGGCACCACCATCGGCGGTATGCCGATAAATATCGGCGCAGATGGTTTGCATCCAACGCCAATAATCATCATCGGGCAAATTATCGTTATGGTGAGAATAATCTTTATTTTGGTTAAAGGGCGGGTCTAAAAATGTGAGATGCAAAGCATCAAAGACCCCGCCACTTCGTAGGGTCTCTGTGCAATCACCTTGTATGATGCGATAATCACTCATCACTTAGCTCAATTCAGGGGCGACCAGTGTCACCCGCCCACCTGTGCCGATTCCGACCTCAACAATAAGCCGATTCGGGTCTGAGAGTTCCCCCAAAATGGCACGGCTGGCGGTCTCTGCGGATAATCCATCTGCTACATCCAGCGCACGGCAGAATACTCGTGTCCATTCCAGATTGAGGCTTTTGGTCAAGCCAAATAATCCGCCTTCAATCACGGTGCTAAACGTCCCATTTGCGCCTAATGCCCCGTCTAAGCGTGCTACCGTCACAAATGCCGCATAGCCATTTTCGGCACTATCAGTCAGTGACTTTTTGAGATGTTTTGCCATCAAGAAAATATGCTTAAGAACACCCTTTTCGGGGTCTAAGAAGGGGTTGCCATTGGCATTAAACGCGCTGGCAGGTGGATTGAGGTGAATAAATACGCCCACCGTGCCGTGTTCACCCTGAATCGCTTTGAGTGTCTCCTCTAGGCGCATTTCGGTGGCATCGCTGAGGGCATAGCGTGGCACGCCTGCGGGGAGCGATGCTTCACCTGTCACCATATCGGCGGGTAAATTCAACACGACCACGCGCCAACCACGCGCCACAATACCCTTCACCACTTCGGCGGTGAGCGGTGTGCCGTCATCGGTCACGAGGGCAATCGCGCCTGTGGGTAGGCTAATTTCGAGTTCATCGGGCGCGGGCAAATACTGAACTTTCACCGCGCTACGGGGAATGGGTGTGCTAATCACCAATTGTGGACGCGCCACGCCACCATCGCCATGCACGACAGGGACGGGCGCATCAGCTTTTGGGAGCGCGTGAGCTGTGCCTCCATCTGTAGCCCCATTGGTATTCACACGACTACCCATAAATTCGACAATTTGCAGAAGCGTGCGTAATTCGCCTAATTCTTCTGCTTTGAGTTGTGGTAATTGCGGGTATTGGTCACGCATCGCGCCCAAAATTTCCACACGCTTAATGCTATCTATGCCCAAATCCGCCTCAATATCCATGCCGAGTTCGAGCATTTCGGCGGGATAGCCTGTTTTCTCGCTAACAATTTCCAACAATGTCCCAGATAACACCTCTAGCGACAATCCACCGCCATTTGATGGGGCAGATGTGACGATTAGTTGTGGTGCAGGGGTAGATGCGACCACAGGCGCGGGTGTTTGTGCCACAACGGGCGGTGGGGCGGGTGGTAGTGTTATGGGCGATGATTCTGCCCCCACACGGCTACCCATGAACACGACAATTTGCTCTAGGGTGCGTAGTTCGCCCAATTCTTCTGCTTTGAGTGGGGGCAATTGCGGATATTGGTCACGCATCGCGCCCAAACCAAAATTTCCACACGCTTAATGCTATCAATGCCCAAATCCGCCTCAATATCCATACTGAGTTCAAGCATTTCGGCGGGATAACCTGTTTTCTCGCTGACAATCTCTAATAATGATGTGGATAATAATTCCAGTGACAAGCCACCATTATTCGATGGCGCGGATGTCCCAATCGGTTGAGGGGCGGGTATTTGTGCCACAACGGGCGTTGGGGCGGGTGGTGGTGTTACGGGCGATGATTCTGCCCCCACACGACTACCCATGAACACGACAATTTGCTCTAGGGTGCGTAATTCGCCCAATTCTTCTGCTTTGAGTTGTGGCAATTGGGGATATTGGTCACGCATCGCACCCAAAATTTCCACACGCTTAATGCTATCTATGCCCAAATCCGCCTCAATATCCATGCCGAGTTCAAGCATTTCGGTTGGGTAGCCCGTTTTTTCGCTCACAATCGCCAATAGGGATGTAGACAATAAATCAAGCGATAAACCATCAGCAACAGGTGACGGTGTTGTCACCACAGGCGCAACAGGTGGTGGTGGCGGTGGGGTTTGTGCCACAACGGGTTGTGGGGCAGGTGTTGGAATCACCACAGGCGCAACGGGTTTGGGGGCTGGGGCAACAATCGGTTTTGGTGCAGATGGCAGTGGCGTATAAGTAGTCGCTGGGACGATGGCGGTGGTTGTCACACCGTTGCCATTGCCCTTCATGAGCGATAACAACGCTTGGGTTTGCTCCGATTGCCGATGCAGATAGGTTTCATGCACGCGCAAGGTCTCTGCCTGATGACTATGGAAGGCATCCATGCTCTTAGCGAGGCTATCGGCGGAATCTTTCGATACATCGTTGCTCAACGCCGTCTGATGTTGTCCCGCCAGAGTAGCAAATACACGGATATATTCCACCTGATTATCGAGATATTGCTGATGTGCCTTAAGGATGGCGCTTTGTTGTTCGCTAAATAGGGCGAGGGCTTGCTCTAAACTGGTTGGCTGATGATTATTGGCTGATGACACTGTTCCCACTCCATGATTGACAGGCACTGGCACTTCTACCCGCACCTCCACCGGCACTTCTTTAATCACTTCTTTGATGATTTCTTTCACGACTTCTACCGTACCACTGCCAGCGAGACGATGTCCGTCATTGAGGGCATTTGTCCAGCCCTGACGGGTTTTGTCGCTGATATAGGGCGCACCGCTAATTTTGACTTGCATCCCCTTTTTGCGTCCCGCCGATTCACTTTGGATAGGGTCTTGGGCATAGGGGTCTATCGCACCCAATTCCAACCCCAACACGCGCAATTGAGCCAACGCTTCACGCAATTGGCGGTCACTATCTTTTTGGCGACTACCGTTGAGGGCGATGGCAACATGTGGCTTATTGCCCAAAATATCTTTTACCAAGTTGGTCAAGATGTTGCGTGGACCAAATTCGATAAAGACATAGCCACCTGCGTTATAGATATTTTCTATCTCTTGGCTAAAATTCACCGCATTGAGGATATGGTCGCTCAAAATTTGGCGAATTTGCCCTGCATCTTGTGGATAGGCATTTGCAGAGGCGTTTGAATATACCTTCACACTCGGTGTATTGAATTTGGCACTGGAAACCGCTTTGGCAAATGGCGCTTGGGCATGACCCACCAATGGGGTATGGAAGGCGGCAGATACCGACAAAGGCACCACATTAAAGCCATTGGCTTGTAGCGTGGGTTTGATAGCCTCTAAATCATCCGCTTTGCCCGCCAAAACCATCTGTGAGGGTGAATTGATATTGGCAACATGCACACCTGTGGCATTTGCCACCAGTGCGCTTAATTTTGATACATCGCCTGTGACTGCCATCATCGTTCCCGCGTTAAATGTAGGGTCGGATGGGGGAGCCATTGCCAAGCCACGCGCTTTGACGAGGGCATAATAATCGTCATCGCTCAAAACATCCGATGCCCATAGCGCGGTGAGTTCTCCAAAGCTATGTCCTGCGACAAAATCGGGTTTAAATCCTGCCGATTTGAATACCTTAAACAAGCCTGCGCTCAATGCCCCGATGGATGGTTGCACATAATCTGTTCGTTGGAGCATTTGTGCTTGTGCTTCACGCTCAGAATCGGTGAAGGCGGGGTGTGGATAGACTACATCGCTCACCAATGGCAATTTATCGGCATGAAAAAGACGGTCTATATGGGCAAAACTGTGACGCATGGCGGGGAAATTGAACGCCAATTCACGCCCCATACCCACATATTGCGCCCCTTGTCCGCTAAATAGCGCGACCACTTTGCCCGTGAGCGACATGGCTTCACGGCGGTAAAAAATGCCTTTGGGGTGTTGCCATTCGGTTGCGGTGGCTTGTGTATTCATCGCCTTATGCGCCACACGCATCAAGTCTAGTGATTCTTTTGTGTCGCCTGCCACAAATCCCAAACGGGCATCGCTGGCGGGGATTGTGAGGTTGCGCGAGAATTGCACCATATTGAGATATTGGGCTTCTGCCTCATCGCCTTCCAAACGCGCGATATGACGTTCTAATTTTGTTATCAACCCTTCTGGTGTGGGGTCATGAAACAAAATTGTCTCCGCGTTTTTATGCAGCCGATACCCCTTATCGTGGTCTGCACCATATTCTTCTAGCACAAAATGGAAATTTGTCCCGCCAAACCCAAAGGAACTAATCCCCGCACGGCGCGGTGTTTTGCCATCGCTCATCCAGGGACGGGTCTCTGTATTGACATATAACGGCGACTGGTCGAGTCCCAATTTGGGGTTGGGTGTGGTGACATTGGTGGTCGGTGGCAAAATTTTGTGATGCAAGGCGAGGGCGGCTTTTATCAGACCAGCGATGCCTGCGGCGGCTTTGGTGTGACCAATTTGCGATTTGACACTACCCAACGCAACCGTTTTGCCAATTTCTTGATAGTCTACATGCTTATTGAAAAAACGGACGATGGTGGTGGTCTCTGCCATATCCCCCGCCGCCGTACCTGTGCCATGTGCTTCGATGAGTCCGACTGTGGAGGGAGAAATGCCTGCATCTTCATAGGCGCGGTCAAGTGCTTTTTCTTGACCTTCCCCGCGTGGGGCATAAATGCTCTTATAGCGACCATCGCTCGATGCGCCAATGCCGCGAATTACGGCGTAAATTTTATCGCCATCGCGCTCGGCATCTTCTAGGCGTTTGAGGATAATCATCCCCACACCTTCACCAATCATCATGCCATCGGATGTAATATCAAATGGGCGGGGATGTGTCCCTGGTGTGAAGGCGGGTGTCTTGCTAAAGCTCATATACATAAAGATGGAGTTATCGGTGTCTACACCGCCCGTAATCATCATGTCGCTACGACCTTCTATAAGGTCGCTGACGGCGAGTTTCATCGCGCCCATAGAACTGGCACACGCGGCATCTACCACGCAATTCATCCCGCCCAAATCGAGACGGTTGGCAATCCGACCAGCGATGACATTGCCCAGCAGACCAGGGAAACTATTTTCTTCCCAACGGATATAGGCGGCTTGAAATTTTTTGATGATATGCTCGGCATCCTCACCGACAATACCACTGCTGGCAAGTGCTTTGCGCCATACGGGATATTGTAGGCGGGCATTTAGCCCCATGATGAGTTTTTGACCACCACCCACACCCAATACACAGCCTGTCCTGTCGCGGAGTTCTGCGCTGGCGTTGCCATAGCCCGCATCATTGAGCGCATCCCGCGCCACAACCAAGCCAATTAATTGCGACACATCCGTCACTTCGAGGATATTGGGGGGCAGACCAAATTCCATCGGGTCAAAATCAATATCTGGCAAAAACCCGCCCCGTTTGGAATAGGTTTTATCCGGTACTGTGGGGTCTGGGTCGTAATAATCTTCCACATTCCACCGCGAGAGAGGGACATCTTCAATGCAATCGCGGTTCATGATGATATTATCCCAGAACTCGCGTACACTCATCGCTTGTGGAAAGACCGATGCCATACCAATAATGGCGATAGGGGTCTCGTGTAATCTGTGAACCATGTGTGTTTCCTCTAAGAACTAATCAGTGTGCCTTCATTATATCGGATAAGACCATTCGTGCCAAACAACAATTTGCGCGTTATTGCCCAATCGCCTTCTGGAGCATGTATAAAACACCTTGCTCACTCCAATCGGCGGGGTGCTTGTGCCATTCTTCAATCCAGCCCCACATATACCGAAACCCCACAAACCGCCCTGCGATGTGGTATTTTTGCAAAAATTCATCTTTGCTAATGGTTATATCGTGTTTTTCGAGCGCCAAACGGTAGTGTTCGGCTTTTTCTGGGGTATCGAAATAACTCGGTAAATCCAGATAAAATGAGCCGTAATGGGTTTGCCCCCAGTCTATGATATAGGGTGTTTTATTCGCCAAAACATGCCCCGCATAAATATCGGTGTGGATGAGGGTGCGCGTTGGGGCATCATTGAATAGGGTTTGCATGGCATCTGGAAATGTTTTGACAGCCGTCTGCACTTGGGGGATATACTGTGCAAATTGCTTGATGAAATTCACATCTTCTAGGGCGCGTTCCCACGCCAAGCGCCATGTCCATCCCAAAATAAAATCCACAAAATAGGCGCGGTCTGTGCGGGGCAACCATGATAGTTCCTCTTCTTTGCCCCGATTCATAGCATGAATTTGTGCCAAGCCTGTGGCGATTGCCTCCTGATACACATCCTCATGGGGCAAAATCGGTGTGCCTGCATCTTCTAGGCAGATGAGCGCCTCGCCTGTATCGGTCAAATCGAGCGAATGGCTCAATGGGACGATGGTCTGCTTTTGGTTGTTGAGCAGATTGAGTACCCGTCTTTCGATGAGGGGGGATGGTTTGGTGATAAATACAACGGTTTGCCCCGTATTTAGGTGCAAGATGAAGCGTTGCACATTGATTTTTGAGACATCTGTGCCACTTGGCAATTGAGTATAATTCACAATGCTGGCGGTGGGATTGATGTGCTTTTGGACGGTTGCCAATAATAATTGCTCAAGAGAGGCGTAGGTGTGCATAAGGGCATTTCCTCGAACTATTGAATGAAGAATCAATTATGCACACTGATTATAGCGAATCAAGTGGGATATTGCGCCGTATAAAACTTTTTTCATACTGTGTACTTGACAATACTGTGTGATGTATAGTATATTGAGACTGTGTGGCACACAGTAGTATAGGATACACAGCAAATGGCAGATATATCTGAGCAACTCACCAAGCTACGCCTAGAATTGCGGCGTGGGATTGTGGTTCTGGCAGTCCTTAGCCAGATGAATAC
>Ga0163154_10003600_pt1 | contig 21286 bp, 20 predicted proteins | sample OliLakLV19MP9P1_FD_148649 | JGI IMG/M metagenome (GOLD analysis project Ga0163154, IMG submission 148649) | Freshwater microbial mat bacterial communities from Lake Vanda, McMurdo Dry Valleys, Antarctica - Oligotrophic Lake LV.19.MP9.P1 | ecosystem: Environmental > Aquatic > Freshwater > Lake >...
GAGCCACGCCGTCCACACCCGAACCGGCATCACACCACGGTGAGCAGTCCGGCCGTCGCCGCTTCGAGCATGCGCTGACCGAGCTGCGTCAACAGTTCATCGCTCTCGTCGGAACCACTCTCCAGCAGTTGCCGCTCGTCATCGATGCGCACCGCATCAACACCGCCGCGCTCGACGCCCTCCGGCAATTGCGGCACGGCATCGACAAAACCCTCCTTGCCGAACAGGTGCGCGAAGCCGCACCCGCCCAAACTCAACTGCGTCTCGCCGATGATCTTCGACACGCCCTTGGACCACGGGCTCATGTCGCCGCGCGTCGTCAGCCACCGGCCGTAGTACGTCACGTACAATCCCTCCAGGCCGCAATCCATCGGATACATCACCTCGAACGGCCGCTTGGTGTACGCGCCCAGCAGGCGCGCGTGCGTCCGCCCCATGTTCGGCTGCTCGCCGATCGCCGCGAACAACAGCAGATGCGACACGCCCTTGGGCTTCGCCTTCGACGATCCGCCCAGCGATCCGTGCTCCATGTACCGGATCACGTGCCCGCCATTGGGCGAACTTTGCACCGCCAACAGCGGAAACCCCTCCGTGCCCGTCAGAAAGCCCGTCGGCACTTTCGCCTTCTCCGGCAGCGACTCCGACCCCAGGGTGAGAATTCCCAACGATTGCTTGTCGGCCTCCGAGATGCTCGAGTCCCACTTCATTCGCATCGCGAAGTTGCGGCACATGTTCACCGCCTCCTTCCGCGCCCGGTTCTTCTCCACCACCACGCAGGGCGATCGCCGCCCCTTGTTTAACGTCGTGTCGGCGGCCTTGATGAACGTGCGGATCGTCCGCTGGTAATACTCGAACATGTACGGATCATCGAAGCCGTACTTCGCCGGATCGCTTTCCAACTGCGTGATGAACCGCTCCATCCAATTCCTCTTGCCGAGGTCGGAATCGGGCATGTACGGCTGACGACGATGCTTGGCGCTCATGGTGTGCCTCTCTTGATGGTCTGCTGTGACCGCCTGCCACCGCGCTGCGACGGCCTGCCATCCGGTCGTCATCGGCTGCCATCGCACTGGGGTTGAGCGAAACCCCGCAGTGAGGCCCCGATTCCTGATTGTGATGGTCTGCCACCCTGCTGTCAGCCGCCACCGACCCGTTGTGAGGGGCTGCCTGCGGGCTGGCACTCGGGGATTCCCTCTGTTGGAACGGCGCTTGGGGGCGTTGGTCGGCGGCATTGGGCAGGCCGATGGCGGCACGGTTCTCCTCGGACGGGGCACGGTCCTCATCCCCGGTGGCGTTGCTCTCGTCCCCTGTGGCGTTGGCCTCGTCCTCTGCGGAGGAGTGAAGGTGGTTGGTGGCGTTGCGTAAGCCGCGCGGCGACTTACGACAATGGACATTTCATCTGCGCCCCTCCTGCGAGGAGTGGAGGGGATCATTGTCTAAGTTGCGCGGATCGCGCGTGTGCCTGCGCGGATGACTGTTGGGCTTGCGGGGATCACGAAACCATTTGCGGGGATCATGGTTGCGCCTGCGCTCTTGCGATTATCATTCCAGCGTGAAGCGTCCCGCCTCCACACCCGTGCGCCGAACCAGCCGCAAGGTGGCCCGCCTGCTGCTTTTGCTGCTCGCATGGCTGGTCGCAGGCGCGACGCTCAACGTCGCCGTGGCGTGGGGGATTGGTATTTGGGTATCGCCATCTCACGGAAAGTATCGCCGCTTGCCGTTGGCAGAAGTTCCGAGCGATATGCGCATGCTTCTAACAGCCGACTGGATCGATCTGATCGATAGGTTGCCGCACTCCTTCAAAGAGGCGTTGCAGAGAGCGGAGGAAAGCGGTGACAACGGCGAGATTTGCCACCTGTACTTTGGGTTCGCTGAGCTGAACGGTTCCGGATTGAGCGTCTCACAGTTTGGAGCCGCAATCTACGAGCAGCGGTCATTGGGCGGCGGGTATTCCACGCTCGTACATCGACTGCGCACAGGCTGGCCTGCATTGGCTTGCGAAGGCTGTCTGACAGCGAATGCTCGGGACAATATGACGAATCGCGGGAATGACGGCTTACTCGCCCGCTGCCCCCGCCTTCAGCCAGCGCTCGATGTAGTGAATGTCAAAGTCGGCATCGATGAACGGCTTCGAGTCCATGATGCGGCGGTGCAAGGGGATCGTGGTCTTGATCGGGCCGACCTTGAACTCGTCGAGCGCGCCGCGCATCTTGGCGATGGCCTCGGTGCGGTCGCGGCCGTGGACGATCAGCTTGCCGATCATCGAATCATAATTCGGCGGGATGCGGTAGCCCGCCCGCACGTGCGTGTCCATGCGCACGCCCAGCCCGCCGGGCGGCACGAACGTCTCGACCAGGCCCGCCTGCGGCATGAAGTTGCGGTCCGGGTCCTCGGCGTTGATGCGGCACTCGATCGCGTGGCCGTTGATCTCGACATCCTTCTGCTTCAGGCTCAACGGCTCGCCCGCGCTGACGCGAATCATTTCCTTCACGATGTCGACGCCGGTGATCATCTCGGTGACGGGATGCTCGACCTGCACGCGTGTGTTCACCTCGAGCATGTAGAAGTTCTGCTTGCCGTCCATGAGGAACTCGACGGTGGCCGCGCCGGAATACCCAGCCTTGCGGATGAGGTCGGCAGCGGACTTGGCGACGGGTTCGATGATCTTGCGATCGACGTTGGGCGCGGGGCCTTCCTCGACGAGCTTTTGATGTCGCCGCTGGCTGGTGCAGTCGCGGTTATAGAGATGGATGGCGTTGCCGTGCTTGTCGCCAAGGATCTGGAACTCGACGTGGCGGGCGTGTTCGAGGAATTTTTCGAGGTACACCGCGCCGTTGCCGAAAGCGGCCTGGGCTTCCTGCTGGGCGGAGGTGACGCCGGCACGGAGCGCGATTTCATTGTGAGCGACGCGCATGCCGCGCCCGCCGCCGCCCGCCGAGGCTTTCACGATCACGGGATAGCCGATCTTTTCAGCTTCGGCGACAGCGACCTCGATGTCCTCGATCGCGCCGGTGCCGGGGAAGATCGGCGTCTTGGCCTGCTTGGCCATGCGCTTGCAGGAGATCTTGTCGCCGAGCAGGGCCATGGCTTCGGGCGACGGGCCGATGAACTCGATATGGCAGTCGCGGCAGACCTCGGCGAAGTGCGCGTTCTCCGACAGGAAGCCGTAACCGGGATGAATGGCATCGACGTTGGCGATCTCGGCTGCGGAGATGATGCGGTCGATGCGCAGGTAACTCTCCTTTGACGGCCCTTCGCCGATGCAGATTGTCCTGTCGGCGTACTCAAGCCACGGGCCATGCCGGTCGGCGGTGGAATAGACGCAGACGGTCTCGATGCCCATCTCGCGGGCAGCGCGGATGATCCGCAGCGCGATTTCACCTCGGTTGGCGATGAGAATTCTGGAAAACATGGGTGAGAGGCATCAAGGCAAGGGACATCAAGGCATCAAGAGATCGCGAAATAACGCTTGCGCCTTCGCCTCTCATCCCGGCTTGACGAGGAACAATGGTTGACCGAATTCAACGGCTTGGCCGTTCTTCACCAGCACCTTGGCGATGGTGCCCGCGCACTCGGCCTTGATTTCGTTGAAGATTTTCATCGCCTCGATGATGCAGACGACCTTGTCGGGCGAGACCTGTGTGCCCACGCTGGCGAAGGCGGGCGAATCGGGATTGGCGGCGACGTAAAACGTGCCCACCATGGGACTTTCGATGCGGGTGAGGCCGGCGTCGTCGGAGGGCGCGGCCGGGGTCGTCGTCGCCGCGAGGCTCGGGCCGGCGATCGGCGCGTAAGTCGAGGGCGGGAAGGCGATGGGCACGGGCGCGTGATACACCTGGGGCATCGCGGCGGCGTTCGGCCGGCGCATCGTCACCTGCTCCTTGCTGTCGCGCAGGTCGATTTCCACCAGATCGTTGTCCACCATCAGGCGAACGAGTTCCTTGAGTTTGCGAATGTCGATCATGCCGGGGTCCTGGCGCGGGGGCCGAAGCGAGGGCTAAAAGTAGAATCACTGAATGCCGGCTCGATCACCGACGAAGGCAAATCCTTGGGGTACTCGCTCAGCAGGCGACAACCGTTTTCGGTGACGACCACATCATCCTCGATGCGCACGCCGCCGATGCCCGGCAGGTAAATGCCGGGTTCCACGGTCATCACCATGCCGGGTTCCAGCCGCACATCGGTTTGAAGATTGTTGAAGTACGGAGCCTCGTGCACATCCATGCCCAAGCCGTGACCGAGGCCGTGGCCGAAGAATTCGCCGTAGCCTGCCTTGTTGATGATCCGCCGAGCGACCGCATCGATGTCGGCGCAGACTTTCCCGGGCCCGATCGCGTCGATGGCGGCAAGCTGGGCTTCAAGGACGACGGGGTAAATGTCGCGAATTTTCGCGGGCATCTCGCCGACGCCGTAGGTGCGGGTCAGGTCGGCGTTGTATCCATCCACGGTCGCGCCCCAATCAATGAGCAGCACGCCTTCGTGGATCGGCGTGTGGCCCGTCGTGTGATGGATAATCGAACTGTTCGCGCCGGACGCGATGATGGGCGTGAAGCCCGCCCCGGCGGCCCCGCGCGATTTCATCTCCCATTCCAGCAGCGCGGAGAACTGAAGTTCAGTCATGCCCAACGACAACTGGCCAAGCGCAGCCGTCAAGGCTTCCTGCTGGATGGCGGCTGCCTTCTCGATCAGCGATGTCTCCATCGCATCCTTCCGCACGCGCAGGGCATTCGCCAGATCAAGGGTGTCGATCAATGTGGCCTCGCCGACTGTTTTCGCCAAGGCGTGCCGCGCGGCAATCGTCATGTGCTCCGCCTGCACACCAAGGCGTTTCAGCGCGTGCGAATCACACATCGATTTCACGGAATCAAACAGACGATGACGCACGCCCATCACCACCACGGCCGCGCCGGATTTGCACCAAGGCTGGAGATATTCGTCGTAACGGGAATCGGAGATGATCACCGCTGACGTGAGGGTGATGAGGGCAAGGCTTTCGTGGCCGACGAATCCCGTCAAGTACTGAATATCTTTTTCCGCCGTGACCACAAGCCCGTCCAGCCCGCGACTGCTCAGAATTTTTTGGAGGCGTTGCTGCCGTGATCGGCAGGCCGCGATGGTGGCCGGAGGCAGCAACTGGAACAGAGTGTCGGGCATGAGGGCGGGCAGTATACCGTTGATGCGAATCAGTGGCCATTTGCGACGAAAACCACTCGATCATCGTCCGGGAAGCCGCTTCAGGAGTCTTTAAGGGAAAGCGGTTTCTCCAGCACTTCGCGCAGGATCATGGCTTGCCGCACGCTGCCGGGAGTGCGCAGCAGGTCAATGATCACCGCCGACGAGGGCGACTTGCTGGCGTTGCGTGTCACCGAGGCGACGGTGGTCCCCGAGAGGCCGGCAGCAGTGCCGGTTCGAGGTTCCGGCGCGGCCAGTTTCTGTTGCGCCTGATTTCTTTTGGCACGCTCGCGGGCGAGCCTTGCCGTCTCCGCGTCTTCGCGGCGTTGGGCCGCCTGGAACTGCTCACGCTTGAGGCGGCCTTCCTCTTCTCGCTTCACACGCTGCCGTTCCGCTTCCCGCAATCGCGCTCGCTCATCGATTGCCACCTGCGCCGGAAGCGCTGCCGAGGACTGCAACCTTGATGACGAAGCGGTGGGTGCGCCCCGCGTCGGCGAGGCCGCCGCCACCGTGCGTCGGCCATCACGCTTGGTGCGCAGTTCATCCAGTTGCGCGCGGCGGCGATTTGCCTGGTCATCAGCGGGACGACTGGATCGAATTGGTTGGGGGGAGGCGCTGCGGCCGGTGGCAAGCCTGGGGTCGCCCGTGCCCGTTCCATCATCGGGCCGGATGATTGATTTGGGCGCGGTCATCTGGCTGGCGGCAAGTCGTCGGTTCTCGGTCTCGACGCGAATGCGTTCCTGCTCTTTGCGCTTGGCGGCCGCCTGCAGCACGAATTGCAGCACATGAAATACCAGATACAGCAATCCAATGATGAGTCCGATTTTGCTCATGGGAGAGGAATTGTAGTCGGTGTCGACTCCGCAGGATTGGAAAACAGTCGTGCTCTTCCAGCCGCGTCGTTCACCATGGTGAAGGAAACCCCGAAAACGCGGGCCAAATGGACCGGGGTCATGACGACGCGGGTCGTTCCCGCCGCCACCAGACGACCTTCATGAAGCAACCAGACATCATCGGCAATGTCCGCGGCCACGCCAAGATCGTGCAGCGCAAGGATGATCGTCGCCCCCCGCGCGGCCCGCCTGCGCAGCGCCGTCACCGCGGCATGCGCATGCTTCAAATCCATCGCGGAGGTGGGCTCGTCCAGGGCCAGGTGACCATCATCGGCAAGCTGAACCAACGAACGCGCCAAGATCACGCGTTGCTGCTGGCCGACGGAGATTCGCGTGAAGGGACGATCCGCGATCGAGAGCAGTTCGAGCTCCCCCATCACCTCCAACACGGCGTGCGGCGCGGGCGGTAAGGCATAACGGCCCAGCTCGATCACCTGTTGGGTCGTGAACGCCGCGGCCACCACGGCCCGCTGCGGAACGTACGCCATCCGACCCGCCAACCACCGCGCGGACGCACGATGCGAGATTTGGCCATCGATCAGAACCTGTCCGCGCGAGGGTCGAAGCGAACCGGTGAGGCAACGCAGCAGGGTTGATTTGCCCGCCGCATTGGGTCCGATGAGCGCGGTGATGCGGCCGGGCCGCGCCTCCACCGTCACGCCGCGCAACACCGGGTCGCGGCCGTATTTGAACTCGAGGTTTTCGACGCTCAGCGTCATGAGCGTCCGCGCCCCGTGAGTAGCAATGCGATGAAGGCCGGTCCGCCGATGAACGCCGTGAAGATGCCGATGGGCATGCGCCCGGTGCCGAGGTGGATGCCTTGCCTCGCCACGTCGGCCCCCACCACCATGATGATGCCCGCCAGGGCCGCCCCGACGACCAACGCACCATGCCGCGGTCCCAAGACCAACCGCGCCGCATGGGGACACACCAACCCGACGAATCCGATGGGGCCGGCGACCGCGACCGTGGTGGCCGCCAAGGTTCCCGCCAGCGCGAACATGAGGAATCGCACCCGGCCGAGGCGCAGGCCGACACTGCGGGCCTCATCGTCGCCGAAGGTGCCGACATCCATCGCGCCGCCCATGCGGCACGCCCACGCCGCCGCAAGCAAGGTCAATCCCACGGTGAAGCCCAACGTCCACGGGGAAACCGTTTGCGGGATATGGCCCATGAGCCAAAGCGTGAACTCGCTGCGCAACCCCGTGGTCACCGCGTGCTGGAAAAACATGATACCCGCGCCGCAGATCGACGAAACGATGACGCCGACGAGCACGAGGGACACCGGATCAAGCAGCCCGCGACGCTGTCCCAAGCCGTACACCACGGCCAGGGTGGCAAGTCCGCCGATGATGGCGGGAAGGGTGTACGCATCGGCGATCCAACCCGTGAGGCCGAGTTGATGCACCGCGAACATCGCCGCCATCACGCCCAATCCCGCGCCGCTGGAAATTCCGAGGATGAACGGCTCCGCCAGCGGGTTGCGAAGCAACGCCTGGAGCAGCGTGCCGGAGATGCCCAATGCGGCCCCGACTGTCGCACCGACGACCACCGCCGTGACCCGATATCGAACGGCGCCTTCCGCTGGCCAACCGAACTCCAATTGCAATCCGATGGGGCTTCGATACACCAGCAATCGCAACGCCATGATTCCCGCCGCGACGGCCAAGAGGCCGAACAACCCCAGCCACTGTCGCCGCGAAAGGCTACTCAATGGGGGTCTCTTGGAACGACTGCATCAGGTGCCGCAATTCTTCAGCGACGCTGACGACCGCGCTGCTGGGCACCAACGACTCCTGGTTCTTGATCAGGGCCAGGCGACGAAGCATCATGGCTTCGACCGACAATTCCATGAGCGGCCCGGCGTAATCCCAGAAGCTACTTTCAGCCGACGCCTGCGGCTTGAAGAGGACGATCGCTTTCGGATCCAGCCTGGTGACATCCTCCATGGTCAATTCAACCCAGCCCTCGGAGGTGACCGCGTTCACGCCGCCGAATGATTTCAGGATGTCGTCGAGATACGTTCCCCGGCCGGCGGCAAGAATCGGCGCGACCGACGTGGCCATCAGCACGCTGCCGGAAAAAATGTGCTGCTCGCCGGGCGAAAGCGATTCTTCGATGTCAAGCAGAATCGCGTTGGATCGAACGGCAATTTTTTCCGCGTCGTCGGTCTGGGGCCTTAACAGCGTGCTTCCCAAATCCTTCACCATGGCGCGCACATCGTTCACGCCATCAAGTCGCCATTGCAGGACGGTCCAGCGGTGCTCTGCCGCCAATTCCACCAGATGTGAATTGATGCCCGTCGCGGGCGGCTGCACCAACACATGCGTCGGTCGCAACCGCAACAGGGCCTCGAAATCGATGGTGAGCAGGTCCCCCACGACGGGGATGGCAGGATCGAGCGACGCACAATGCGGGGTGCGCCCAACGATGCGATCCTGAAGATTGAAATCGACCAAGGTGCGCGAGATTGCTGGGCTGAGGGAAACGATGCGCAGTTCCGCCCGGGTCGGCTTCTCCGATGCGTCGGGCACGGTGGTGGCCGTGGGCTGCGTGGCAGGACGGCCCGCAGGATTCGTGTTCGAGGAGCAGGCGCACACGAGCAGCACGTTCAGCACGGCCAGGCATCGCGAGAAAGCACCCCGGAATCTCCGTTGTTTCGTGATCTCCATGGATGCCATCTTACCCGGCAATTTGCATTACGATTCGCCCGTTGACACGCACCAATCACTCAGTGACGATGGCGTTTGACGCGCTCGCCTCATGATTTCGGATGAAAACCGCTTCACGCCGCTCAAACCATGATCAAAGTCATCGTCGCCATCGTCGGGATGCTGGCCACCGGATTCATCGTGTGGAGGCTCCTGCAATGGCAAGGCGACGCCACCGATGAGAAAGGCAACATCCTCAGCGATCGGTCAGGAAAGAAGCCGCCCGCCGACGGATCATCTTCGCCGGGTCAATAAACTTCCAACATGCAGCGGCGGGTCGGTCGCACATAACGCTTGATCTTGTCAGTCTCCCACTCGGTGGGAGGAACCGCGCTCAATTCCTCCTTCACGGTCATGTAACCGTCGGCAAGTCCATGCCGGGCGATGGCCTTGAACAAGCCAACCTGCATCCCCGCCAGCCCGCAGACATACATGAGCGTGCGCGGGCTTTCCAGAAGTGGACCAAAGGTTTTCATCTGCTGGTCAACCATGCGATCAACATACACGCCGCGACAATCGCCCCGCTCGCTTTCGCGGCTGATAGCGACGTGATAATGGAAATTTTTGTGCCGGGCGGCGATGGATCGGAACAAATCGTCGTAGAGCAGGTCGGTGACATACGGCGAGCCCATCACCAGGTGAACCTGACTGCGACACGGCGGCTTGGGGCCGAGAAAGAGTTCCATCATCATGCCGCGGAACGGCGCGATGCCCGTGCCGGTGGCGACGAACAGGAAATCGTGCTCGTCGGGATCGACCGGCAACGCAAAGCGCTTGCCGTTCGGCCCGCTCACCTGCACGGGGTCGCCCGGCCGCAGATCGCAGAGATAATTGCTGCACACGCCAAGGAACAGCCGGTGATCGTGCGGATCATCCTTGCTGGTCTGCGGGCGAAACTCGTCGATCGTCCGCTTCACCGTCGTCGCCAGCACGTTTCCGTGGCCGTCATCGCCGCAACTGGGAGCGGCGATCGAATACAACCGCACCTTGTGGGGCTTGCCGAGATGATCGAGGCCTGGCGGAATCACTCCGAACGATTGCCCGACGAGGAAATTCCCCGCCAGCGGCGTTCCCGAGACATCGATGGCCACATGTCGCACGAAACTGTGGCATTTTCCCTTGGTGCAAGGCTCCGATGACACCACCCGCCCCCTCACGGGCTGCGTGGGCAGCACCAGGTGCATCTTGGCGTCGGGAAGGACAGGATCGGTGGCGGTCGCGTGCTCGGACATCTTTGAAATTGTAGCGGCCGGCTGAATCCATCGGCTGCTCACACCCGCAAGAAAACCGGCCCGGAAAAACTTCCAGGCCGGCCAAGGAAACTAAAGATTCATGGTAAAAGTCAGTCGTAGGCTGCCAGGATGGCGTCGTTGCCGCCTGCCGTTCGCAGACTGCCGATGTTCGTCTTGACTTCAAAGAGCGACTGCGGCTGTTTGCGCTCGGCCAGGAACAGGTGCAACTGATACGTCTGGCCGTGGGTCAATCCCATGCGATTCAAGTCAATGCGCTGCTCGCGATTGGCCACGACGCCGCCATGATCGATGGCCAGGCGATTGTTGATGAACACCCAGCAGTCATCATCGCCACGGAAATAGAAGAACTGATTGGCGGATGAGTCATAGGTGAAGTCGCAGATGACTTCGTAACTGAAGTAAAAGTTGTGCTCATCAGGCCCGTTGCCCAGCAACTGCGAATCGATGGGGTGGAAGTTATTGACGTTGTAGGAATACACCCCGCCGCCGATTGGTTCGAGATTGATCGTCCACAACCGCGACATATTGATGCCGGGCACATCACGGAACCATTGGGCATAAGTGGCCGAGGAGGTGATCGCTCCGTTGTCGTTGCCATGGTACGATCCGGCATTGTCGCCGGGCGCGGCCGGAGCGCACCAGGAAATTTTGTTGCCTGCTGCGTCGCGCCATTCTTGATTGATCCTTCGGCCTGCCCCTGCATAAATAGGCTTGTGATCACCGTCGAGGTCCAATGCGATGTTCTTCGCGGATCGCCCGGTTTGGGACGGGCTCACGCCTTCCGTGAAGTCAGGATGTTCGGATTCCGGCGGAAAATCGCGGATGCGTCCGGTAAGGCTTATGCTATTGGCGGAGGCGCTTTCGGCGGCCGTTTGGCCCGAAGACCCCACCAATGTAGCCGCAAGCCCTATTCCACCCAACAACGAACCGCCCGTGAACATTTTCATCAATCGCATGAGGTTACTCGCTTTTCCGCAGCGAACCAAACAGCCGCACGACTAAACCTTACGATTGGAAATCACCTGGCCAAACATGATGCGCACCGAATATCGACGCGATTGGGAAAACAATTGGTCTGGTTCATCTGTTCGACCTGCGCGGATCTACCAAACAAAAGGCAGCCCGGAATGACCGGGCTGCCAGAGTCGAGGTCTCAGCACCATTCAGTCGTACGTCCACGTCACCGCGGGATCCAGCGGCACATCCAGCTTGAGGTTCGTCTGGATCCGGAAGTTCGACTGCGTGCGGTGACGCTCGGCGAAGAAGAAATCCAAGCGGTAGTTCTGGCCGTCGACCAAACCCAGTCGGTGCAGATCGACGAACTGCTCCTTCGCGGAGTGAACGCCGCCGAGGTCGATCACCAACTGGTCGTTGATGAACACGAACACGTCATCGTCGCCCACGAACTTGAAGACCTGTTCGGTGTTGGCGTGATAGGTGAATTCGGTGTGAAGCTCGAACGTGAAGTGGAAGTTGTGCTTCGGATTTCCGCCCGAGTTGCCGAACAGCAGGTTGTCGATGGGAAAGAAGCCGCCCATGCTTTGATAGGTGGAGTCAAGCTTGTCGTCGAACACATAGCTTCCATCGCTGCCCTTGGTGAATTTCAGGGTCAAGGGGGAGGAGAGGTTGACGCCAGGCACGTCGTTGAACCACTTGCTGAACGATTCATAGGACGTGATGCCGCCTGTGCTGGCGACGCCCATCGTGCCGGCGGTGTCGCCCACAGCGGCGTTGAACAGCGTCCAGCAGATCGGGCGATTTTGATTGTCCTTCCACTGGCTGCTGACGAGGCGGCCACCGCCCACAAACAGCGGCTTGCCGTCGGAACCCAAGGTGGGCGAGATGTTCTTGCAAAACAGGTTGAAGCCGCCGGTGGGCTGACGCTCGAAGTCGGTATGGCCGTTTGCCTTGGACCGCTCGATGAAGTCGCGCACGGTGCCGGTCAGGTAGATGACGTTCTCGTTGGGTTGGGCCGGGGCCACCGCCTCGGTCTGACGAGTGGGAAGAAGTGCCGTGGTGCCCAGGCAAGCGGCAATGGTCAGGGCAGAGCTGGTCGCAAACAGGTGCTTGGCGGACATGGAGGGACTCCTCCGAAAAAAGTTGGTGCCTCCAACATCCTTCACTTTCGGATTCGCCCCAGCTTCCGCAAGCGGTTTGACCGCGATGGACTCGGCGGGCCGTAAGTGGCGTCGTCCGCGCCGCCTGGAGAAGTCCGGCGATGCGCCCAGCCGTCATATCCCACAAACTTGACCAACGCGAAGCCGATCAACCTGTCTTCCCCGACGCATATTGGCGCCTCCTCACGATGTCCGGAAACTGGGTTCAGGCGACCCCAAGCGATTTTCGGCAAGAGAATCAAAATCGTAATAAGAATTTCGCCGATGGCTTTCTCATGAACTGGTTGCGCGCCCGATTGACCGCTTCGCACGATGCGTCCAGCGATGTCAACCGCCGTTCACGCGGCCGGGTTCGCATGGAGGGGGTGCAAAGCGACCTTGGCCCGTGATCGATCTCTCTTCGACCGGCATTCGGATACTCGGCGAGCGCGCTCATCAAGGCGTGGTTTCGATCCAGATCCGCACGTTCGATGACGCCCTGACGCTTACCGTCGAGATCGTGTGGTCCCGAAAGCTTGCACATCGGCAATTCCTGATCGGCGGACGCCTGGTGGGTGTCTCGGCCGATGATCAGCGAACGCTCGCCCGTTTGGCCTCTTCGCACCGTAATTGCGACCTTGGTTAAGCAGACCGACAAATTTTCGCCTGCCATTCGAGAATTGCTCCCCAATCCCCGATCCGTCCGATAAAGTATCGTGTGTATGGGCGGGTTCCCCGACGGATTGAGGATAAACCTGGAATGGATGCCTTTCGAATCGAAGGCGGCTCGCGGCTCACCGGCCGCCTGACCGTGGATGGATCAAAAAACTCGAGCCTTCCCCTGATGGCTGCCGCGCTGCTGGCGGACCATCCGGTCACGCTTCGCCGCGTGCCCGCCCTGTCCGACATCAACAACATGTCGAGGCTGCTGGGCGAACTGGGCTGCGAGGTCGACACCAAGGGCGAAACGCTCTCGCTCCGCAACGTCGACCTCAAGAAAACCCACGCCCGGTACGACATCGTCCGCACCATGCGGGCCAGCGTCTGCGTGCTCGGGCCCCTGCTCGCCCGCCGCAAGCGCGCCCAGATCAGCATGCCCGGCGGGTGTTCGTTCGGCGACCGCCCGATCGACCTCCACCTGCGCGGCATCGAGGCCCTGGGCGCGAAAGTCGAACTCCGCGGCGGCGACATCATCGCCACCGCCGACCGTTTGAAAGGCGCAACCATCTTCCTCGGCGGGCCGTTCGGTTCCACCGTCCTGGGCACCGCCAACGTGATGTCCGCCGCCACCCTGGCGGAGGGCCGCACGATCATCGAGTCGGCCGCGTGCGAGCCCGAGGTGGCTGATCTCGCGGAACTGCTCAACGCCATGGGCGCGAAAATCACGGGGGCCGGCACTCCGCGCATCATCATCGACGGCGTCACCCAGTTGGGCGGCGCGGATCACATGGTGATTCCCGATCGCATCGTCGCCGGAACCTATGCCATCGCCGCCGCCATCACCAACGGCGATCTCGTGCTGGAGGATTTTCCGTACGACAACCTGCTCGCGGTGATCGACGTCATGGAATCGATGGGCGTTCACATACGCCGCCTCAATCAGGGAGGCGACCCGAGGCGATGCTGGGTGCAGATCACCAGCGACCGGATGCTCAGCCCCATCATGTTCACCACGCAGCCGTACCCGGGCTTCCCCACCGATCTTCAGGCGCAAATGATGACCTTGCTTTGCCTGGCGAACGGCAACAGCATCGTCACCGAGAAAATCTACCCGGAACGATTCCTGCACGTCGCGGAACTCATGCGCATGGGCGCGCGGCTGGTGCGGCAAGGGCCGACCGTGATCGTGCAGGGCGTGCCGCGCTTGATCGGCGCGCCCGTCATGGCCAGCGACCTGCGCGCCTCCGCCAGCCTGGTCTTGGCCGGCTTGGCGGCCCACGGCGAGACCGTGGTCAGCCGCGTGTATCACCTTGATCGTGGTTACGCGCGGATGGATCTCGCGCTCAATTCGCTCGGCGCTAAGATCGAGCGGTTTAACGCAGACGCGAAATCCGAAACACCGGTTCCCGAATTGGTCTGATCGCATCGAGGGCCCCGCGATGGAGAAACCCCTTCCGCAGGGCAATTGCAATCGGTTTGATTTGATTGCAGGCTCAGCATTTCTCGCTGCGACCGCGCGATAATTCGTACAGGAACACCGCCGCCGACGTCGCCACGTTGATCGATGAAACGTCGCCCGCCATCGGAATTTCGACGAGCGCATCGCACGCCCTCATCGTGTCCTGCGAAAGACCGGCCGCCTCGCTGCCAAACACGATGGCGACGCGATCCGCACGGGGGAAATTCCACAAGGGAACCGCCTTCGGATGGCATTCAGCGCCGACGAGCGTGACCCCCCACTCTTCCTTCAATCGACGAAGATCAGCCAGCCAATCCTCGCTCACCGCGTACGGGATCGACAGCGCGTGACCCATCGAGACGCGGATGGATTTTCGGTACAAGGGGTCGCAGCATGTCGGATCAAGCACGATTGCGTCCACGCCGAACGCGGCGGCGTTGCGGAAAAGACTGCCCATGTTGTCGACGTTGGTCCATCCCTCCGCCAGCACGATGTTCAGGGCCGGACAATCCCGCAGATGACCGAGTGCCGCCGGCAACGACAGTCGTTCACGCGGCAATCGATATCCCGCCGCCAGGACGCCGCGATGCACATGGAACGCCGCGATCTCGTGGATCAGCGAAGATTCCGCCACCAGCACGCGCACCTCATCCGAAAGCGCCGCAAGGTCTTCTCGCAATTTTTCAAAACGCTCCTCGCTCAGCAGGATCGCGTGCAGTCGTTCCGGCGTGCGCAGCAACCGCCGCCGCACCATTTCGGATTCCGCCATGAAAAAACCGTCGCGGCCGCGCAGGTCCGCATCGCGCACATTACGGAACACGTCGGCCCGCGGATCGCCCAGCGACGTGATTCGTTCCGGTTTCACCGTGATCGTCCCGTCATTTGGGAGAGTCGGCGATGATGACGTCAAGCATCTGCTGCTGCGCCTTCTCGTAATTGTCAAGACTGTTCAACAGCACTCGTTCAAGGCGGTGATACGCCTCCTCATTCCCGCCCAACTGCCCGCCATGCTTCTGAAGGACGCGCTCCACGGAATCGGAAGAAGCCTTCAAATCGGCGGCCGCCACGGCGAACGATCGCGTCGCCTCGTACAGCAGTTCATGCTCCAACTCCTCGGAACTCGGCCGATAGAGCAATTTCCAAGGGCTGCGCCGCACCTCCACGGTCGCCAGTTTCAACTGCTGGGCCGCAATGTTCGCCCGTGCCAGCGCCTCGCCGACATTGGTCGCCCAGTGGGCGTAGTCGATGCGCAGGTCGCCCAGCACCGCAGTGGCGTGGTCAAGTCCTATTTGACCGCTGTCGAGCAGCGCGGTCACCTTATCCATGGTTTCGCGGTTGAACCGATCGGTCACCGCCTGCACGTTGTCGACGGCGGCCTTGATGCCCGGCCGGTTCTCCGACACGGCTTCGCGGCCATCGGTCAGCAGTTGATACGCCTGATCGGCCGAGTCCTGGACGCGCTGCCGAATCTCCATCGCCCCCTGCATGATCTGATCCACTCGATCAGCCCACCCCGGCCAACGGCTGGCCCGCAAATCCGCCGTCACCGTATTGACGTCGGCGGTGATCGATTCCGTGTTGGCGGTGATGGCATCGACGCGGCCCGCCCACTGCGGCCAGCGCGTGCGGGCATCGTTCACGATGGCGGCTGTGTCGTCAACGATCGTCGACGCGGTGGCGGCGTTCTGCGAACCAAGCAAGGTCGTGAGAAGGCCGACGGACGGAACCCCGATGAGGCGGCGATCCGTCGGCTCGCCCGCGCCCGAGGTGCCCACGCTGGGGATGTCCAGCCACGACTCCGCGCCGATGATCGGCCCCGACACGACGATCCGCGCATCGTTCCGCAGCACCACCTGCTCGTCGATGCTGAACTCCACGTCGATTTCGCGTAACGGCTGGTCCTTCGCCAGCACCGGCTTGACCGTTTTCACCGATCCCATCGGCAGCCCGCCCACTTTCACGCTTGATCCCGTCTGAAGATTCGGCACTCCCGATTCCACCAGGAACGTCACGGTGTAATCGTGCGTCCGCCGACCCAACTTGGCGATGGCGTCGGTGAGCAGGATGAAGACCACCAACCCCAGAATGATGGAAATGGTGACGAACACCCCCGCGCGTATATTGTTGCGGTGACGTTCTGAAGGACTGGGCATGAAACGCTCCGGGTTGAACGCTGGGCAGTGTATGGCCGGAGCGATGTTCCGGGGGCGGAGACGGCGTTGGATGGAGTCGTTCGCCGCTCAGCGCACGACCCGCGTCGACTCGATCGACGGATTTTTCGCCAAGGTAGGCAAGTCTTCGCCCAGCAAGTCCTCCGCGTAATTCGTGAGAGCCTTGCGGCGGGTGATGGGCCCTTCCGCATCGCCCCGCAGGAACTGCCGAATCAACTGCTGATCCTCGTTGAGCTCGCTCAACCGTTCTAGGGGATGATCGCGGAGCAGTTCAAAAGCCTGGCGGGTGTCCACCATCAACATGCGGCCTTTGTCCAGCATCGCCATGCGGTCGGCGATGCGGAAGGCCGAGTCCATCTCGTGGGTGACCACCACGCTGGTAACGCCGATTTTTTTCGAGAGATCAATCATCAGGTGATCGATGCCGGCGGAGGTGACGGGATCGAGCCCCGCGGACGGTTCGTCGTAAAAGATGACGCGCGGATCGAGCGCGAGCGCACGGGCGAGGCCGGCCCGTTTCTTCATGCCGCCGGAAATTTGCGAGGGAACCTTGTCGGCGTGCTCGCGCAGGCCGACCAATTCCAGCTTGATCTTCACCATGATTTCAATGGTCTCGCGGTTGAGGGCAAAGTGTTCCTGGATCGGCAGTGCGACATTCTCGGCGATGGTCATCGAGTTGAAGAGCGCGCCGGACTGGAAGAGGATGCCGAACTTCTTTCGGACCTCGTTCAGCCCTTCCTCGTCAAGCGTCGCCAGGTTCTGCCCGAACAAGCTCACGGACCCGGAGTCGGGGATGATGGAGCCGATGAGATGCCGCAGCAAAGTTGATTTGCCGGAACCGGAACCGCCCATGATGACCATGGTTTCGCCGGGCATGATCTCCAGGTTTACGCCGTCCAACACCGTCTGCTCGCCAAAGGTCTTGACGAGATCGCGGACGACGATGACGGGGGAAAGGGACATGGGAAAGCTGAAAACTGAAAACTGAAAATTGAGGCTTGTGGATTCGGAACTGACGATCGAGAACCGAAAACCGATCACCTCAAACCTAGGGCTCGGGAAACGTTGTTGGAATGCTCGCGGGTTGGGTGGTGGCCAATCGAGTCGCGGCGTCCGACGCTCGTTGGGCGGCGGACGCGGGGAACACAAGGTCGCCTTGGGCGCCATCGCGAATGTGGATGAAACCGATCGTCGGCGTCAAGCCGCCGCTGAAAAAACGCAGTTCCACGAGGCCCTCCACCGAGTCGCGCTCGAAGCGAAAGAGGTAGCTGATCGTCACCGCTCGTTTGTCATCCGGCAGCATCGTCGATTTGGCATCGGGGGTTTGTGCCGAATCGATGAACTGGCCGTAGCGTGCTTCCAGCGACGCGAAAAATCGCTTGATCTCGTCGTCGGAGGCGGCGGCGGCATCGCTGAACAGCGCATGACGGAATCGCAGCCAATCCTGCGCGTAACCGGCGTGCAATTCCTCGCGCGGGCCGTGCAGCATCAGCGGCCGGGCATTCACGCCCCACCAGACGCCGAAACTGATCCACGCGCTGGTGGCCGCCAACCCGATGACCACGGCCGTCCACGCCATGCCCTTGCCGATCTTGCGGGGATGCGTGGAAATCTGCACCAGCGCCCGCAATCCCAGCATGGGCCCCAGCAGGGTGAGCACGGGGCAGAAGACGGCCATGCTGCAGAAGAGAGCGGCAATGGCCCAGCCGCTGCGCGTCACGCGCTCGGGCGGTTGATCGTTGGATGGTGGGCGATGATTATCCGCCATCGCTCAAGGGCGCATCGGTGCCGGTGTCGGTCTCGGCGTCGGCGTCATCGGCGGCATCGATCGTGGTGCTGCCGCGAGGATTCCCCGTGCGTGGCCTGGTCGCGGCACCGCGATTCGCGGCACCGCTGGACAGCGTGGCCGTGGACGGATACGCCAGATTGCCCGCGACGGGATCCTGGATCACGATGTAGCCGATCTTCTTCATGAACGCGCCCGCGAACGACGTGGCATTTTGATCGGCGAACACGAGTTCAATCTCGGCATTCACCGACTGATTGGCGAACTGCAGCACATAGGGGAACGGCACCTGCGGCTGACCCGGTTGACCCTGGGGCGGAGAACCCGATTGCGTGTCGAATCCGCACGATTGGAACGCTCCGTACCGTGCCTTCAATTGATCAAGGAATGCCTGCGCTTCGGAGGCCGGCATTGTCGCGGCGGTTCCCGTGAAATCCGCTTGGAAGCCCGCGACATCGCCATCGAAACCCTTCTTCAACGTTTGCTGAGGGCCGTTCATTACGAACTCGCTGTACCCCTTCACCATGCCGTAGGCCTTCAACCCAAACCACGCCCACACCACGCACAGAATCAATCCGATGATCAGGGCAGCAATTCCCAAGCCTCGACCTTTGCGCTCGGCGGTGGGGCCGGTGGTGCCCACGGCGATCGCCCCCAACAAAACGCCAAGCGGCGCGGTGACCCAGCCCACGCACGGGATCACTCCCAGGAGGCTGCACACCAGCGCGCCGATCGCCAGCCCGCTGGTTTTTTTGGGCGGCATGACGGCTTGGCCGTACGGATCTTGGTAACCACCAGGGAACTGCGACATGGGCGTGACTCCTGCGATCGACGGGCCGCATGGTAAACAAGGTTGCCAGCACACGCCAGCGCATTGAACCGGCGGCCATATTGCATCATCGTTCCGAAACAACCGCACGCAATTCCAACGCTTGCCAAACCTAGGGTGAAGGTAATTCAAGATTTCCCGCCGCCCGGTCTTCAATCAGGATTTTCACCAGCGCGAAATCCATCGCCAGCGTTCCGGGATGCGGCACGAGCACCAATTGCGCCGATCCCGGCAACTGACGTGTCTCAAAGGTGAATACGCCGGACATGTCAATGCGGGGCGCGGAAGGCAATCCTTCAAACGCGAAGGAATCGATCGCAAATCGCTGAAAGCGGCCGTACCGCGCGTGCAGTTCCTTGCCGAACGCGAGAATGGTTTCATCCGCCGGGGCGGCCGGATTCGGGCTCCACACCTGGCGCACCGTCGGCAGGTCCGATCGCATCGCGGCGTGCATCACCTGCTCGACCTCGGTGGTGGCTTCCTCGCGAAATGAATCATTCAAGCCCTGCTGCCACCAGGTGAAGGCACCGGTGGTTGCGATGGACACCAAAAGCCCGGTGATCGCGGCGGCGATGGCGATCTTGCGGCCCGGCGCGTCGCGGCGAAACCCGCCCCTATGCATCCTCCCCAGCGCGAGCAATCCCAGAAATCCGCCCGCCAGACTCACAAACGGGCAACATGGCACGATTGCCAACGCCAAAGCAACGTACACCAACAGAGGCGCACGCTTTTGCGTGCGAACGGCCGACATGGGCGGCTGCGCTGGGGAACCCTCGGGTGAATTCGTCATGCGCAAGCCAGTGTAATCGCTCTCCCAGAACTGATTGGCGACGCGAAATTTCGCGCGCTTCCGTACACTTTGCCGATGCAGACCACGCTGGCCGGCAAGCGCGTCACCGTGATGGGTTTGGGCCGATTCGGCGGCGGCGTCGGCGTGACGAAATGGCTGGCGTCGCAGGGGGCCGACATCACCCTCACCGACAAACTTACCGCTGAACAACTCGTCGAACCATTGCAGTCGATCGAACAACTGATCGCGGCAGGAATCGTGAAACTTCGCTTGGGCGAGCACAACGCGGCGGATTTCAGCACCGCTGAACTGGTCGTGGCCAACCCGGCGGTGCCGCGGCCATGGGAGGACCGGTTCCTTCGCGTCGCTAGGGCGGCGGGCGTTCCCGTCACCACGGAAATCCGTCTGCTGGTCGAGCGGCTGAACCGCGACCGCGTCATCGGCATCACCGGCAGCGCGGGGAAATCAACCACCACCGCGATGATCCATCATCTGCTGACGCAATCCGGCCTTCGCGCCCATCTGGGCGGCAACATCGGCGGCAGCCTGCTGAATGAACTCGACGACATCAGGGGCGACGACTGGATCGTGCTTGAACTCTCCAGCGCGATGCTCCACTGGCTGGGCTTGGGCGCGGGCTTCCCCGATGCTGAAGGCTGGTCGCCCCGCATCGCGGTGCTGACGAACATTTCGCCCAACCACATCGATTGGCACGGCTCCTTCGAGCATTACCGGGAGTCGAAGCTCAACATTTTTTCCCATCAACATCCCGGCGATCATCAACTGCGCAGCGAAGAAGTCGCCGACGATCCAAGGCCGGTGCCGCTGCGGATTCCCGGGCATCACAATCAACTCAATGCGCGTCTGGCAGCCGAGACCGTCCATCGCCTGACGGGAGTCCAACCGCGTGACCTGCTTGGGTTGCTGAGTGATTTTTCAGGATTGCCACATCGGTTGCAGTTGGCGAGGGAGCACGGCAGCAATCGCTTTTACAACGATTCAAAGTCGACGACGCCCGAAGCCACGGTGCTGGCGATCGAAGCCTTCGAGAGTCCGGGGCGGATTCACCTGATCGCGGGAGGGTACGACAAGGGCAGCGACCTCTCCGCCATCGCGCGACTGACCCCGAAGATTGCGGGCCTGTACACCATCGGCACGACCGGTCCCCGACTCGCCGCCGGCGCCCCGGCGGGCGGGGGGGGCGGCGGATTGGTCGAACACTGCGGCACATTACAGATTGCCGTCACGCGGGCCATGGGCCGCATGAAGCCTCACGATGTGCTGTTGCTCAGCCCCGGCTGCGCCAGTTGGGATCAGTTCATCAATTTCGAGGAGCGTGGCAATGCGTTCGTCGAACTCGTCAAGCGGCAGTTGGCCCTGCCCGTGAACGCTTGACGCTTCTGCTCAGCAGTCCACCAGCACCTTGACGATGCCCGGTTGGGCGGCGGTTTTCATGATCGCAGGGC